>OJKP01001774.1_pt1 | contig 11445 bp, 5 predicted proteins | sample 1596521 | NCBI WGS metagenome assembly OJKP01 (sample SAMEA4350130, study PRJEB24818) | metagenome | biome: human; feature: gut; material: faeces | place: Denmark | collected 2013-09
CTAACGCAATCACCGTGATTCATTCTAACAAAAGAGATACCGTTTGTCAACAACAAAAAATGCAAAATTTTACGCTATTTGTCGATGGGAAGAAATTGACAGGAAATCTACGGAAAGTAAAATATAAAGATATGAAAAACAAATTTAAAGACTTTTTTTATAAAAAACAATAGAATTGTGTATATTTGGGCTATGAACATTAAGTGGTTATACGCAGGCATATCCCTGCTTCTCTGCGTCGGGGCAGCCGCGCAGCAGCCTTCCTCCAAGGCAAGTTATGTAGATCCGTTCATCGGCACCGACGGAATGGGACACACTTTTCCGGGGGCGTGCGTGCCTTTCGGCGGAGTACAGCTTAGTCCTGACACGGACACCATCCCTCACAATGTGAACGGGAAATACCAGCCGAGGGCTTATGAATATTGCGCCGGCTACCGTTACTCAGACCCTACGATCGTCGGGTTCAGCCACACCCACTTCAGCGGCACGGGACACTCCGACCTGGGCGACATCCTCCTGATGCCGACCACGGGAGCATTGAGACTTAACCCCGGCACGGCGGACAACCCGGACAGCGGCTACCGCAGCCGCTTCTCGCACTCCACGGAGAAAGCCTCGGCGGGACGCTACGAGGTGACGCTGGACGACTATGGCGTAAAGGCTCGTCTGACCGCCACCACCAGAGTCGGAATCCATGAATATTCATTCCCTAAAGGCGTTGACGGACAGGTGATTCTGGATCTCATCCACGGAATCTACAACTACGACGGCAAGACCCTCTGGGCGGAGGTTCAGGTGCGGAACGACACCCTCCTGACCGGCTACCGCATCACCAACGGCTGGGCCCGCACCAACTACACATACTTCGCGATCTCCTTCTCGCAGCCTATTTCTGAATATGGCTACGCGGACCGGGAGAAGATCAATTATAAAGGAGGCTGGAGCAAGTTCGACCAGTACCACAACTTCCCGGCGATGGCAGGGCGCAAGCTGGTGGCCTGGTTCAAGTTCGCCACTTCCAGGAACCCGGAGCTGACCGTGAAGGTGGCCCTGTCGGCGACCGGTGCGGAGGGCGCACTGAAGAACCTTGCGGCGGAGGCCTCCGGGAAGTCTTTCGACCAGATCGCCGCCGAGGCGACATCCGCTTGGGAGAAAGAGCTTTCCCAGATTGAGATCCAGGGAACCGAGGACGAGAAGAGGATGTTCTACACTTCCCTCTACCACACGATGATCAACCCGTCAGTCTACATGGACGTGGACGGGAAGTACAGAGGCCTCGACCACGAGATCCATCAGGCCGACGGCTTCACGAACTACACAGTGTTCTCACTTTGGGACACCTACCGTGCCGAGCATCCGTTCCTGGCCCTGTTCAAGCCGGACCGTGACAGGGACATGGTGGAGTCGATGCTGGCCCACTACGACCAGAACGTGCTGCACTTCCTTCCTGTCTGGAGCCATTGTGCCAACGAGAACTGGTGCATGAGCGGCTACCATGCCGTCCCTGTGCTGGCCGACGCCATCACCAAAGGGCTGGACATCGACCGCGACCGCGCCCTTGAGGCGATGGTAACCACCTCAAAGGCAGACTGGTACGCCGGGCTTGGGGAATATATGAGGCTCGGCTACGTGCCTTACGACAAGATCTCCACCGCCGCCAGCAACACGCTGGAATATTCCTACGACGACTGGACCATCTGGCACACCGCCCGGCTCGCGGGTAATGACAAGGTGGCCGATGAATATCTCGCACGCGCGCAATATTATAGGAATGTCTTTGACACGGAACTCGGTTTCGCCCGTCCGAAATACGCTGACGGCTCCTTCAAGAAGGATTTCGACATCATGCAGACGATGGGCGAGGGCTTCATCGAGGGCAACTCGCTGAACTTCTCTTTCCACGCCCCGCAGGACGTTTTCGGCGTGATGGCGCTGATGGGCGGCGAGAAGAGGTTCATCTCCGCGCTGGACGAACTCTTCTACCACGATCTTCCTGAATATGCCTACGCAACCAACGAGGACATCACGAAAGACTGCCTGATCGGTGGCTATGTACACGGCAACGAGCCGAGCCATCATATTCCTTATCTCTATGCCTGGACAAGTCAGCCGTGGAAGACACAGTACTGGATGAGGGAAATCATCAATAGGATGTATCGTCCTGATATTCACGGATTGGGAGGGAATGACGATTGCGGTCAGATGTCCGCCTGGTACATCTTCGGCGTGCTTGGATTCTATCCTGTCTGCCCCGGAAGCGACCAGTACGTGTTCGGCGCTCCGTACCTTCCGTACGCCCGTATCGCCCTTCCTAACGGCAAGACCCTTGAGGTGAAGGCCGACGGCGTCAGCGACACGAACCGCTATGTCAAGAAGGTACTGCGCGACGGCGTTGAGTTCAAGAAACTCTACATCACCCACGATGACCTCCTCCAAGGAGGCACCCTCGAGTTCGTCATGGCCTCCAGGCCGAACAAGGCCCGCGGCCGGAAGCCTGCCGACAAGCCGTACTCGCTTTCCGCAAAAGCAAAGTAACTTCCCGCAAAGGGTAAGCCTCTGTTTCACAGCATATTAAGCGAAGTCCTTCAGTTGATATCAGCTAAAGGGCTTCGCTTTTGTAATTGATTTTCAATCGCTTACTCCCCACTGCGTTCGGAGAAAGTTTTTGGGCGCTGTGCAGCTCTTCGGTTCTGATACGCTGGTGGTCGCTGAGCTCGTCAAAGCGTCTGCCAGCGTACGGTAACAGAGTCTGCCGAACCATGGTTGGTGAGCCCGAACCATCGGGCTAGCCGCTTAGATAGGTTCCAAGTGGTATTTAGTAACCTTCAAAAAATAACCTGCATCATCTTAAGGAATCTTTTCGGTATATATCTCTTTTCTCATCAGTCATGTGCCACCGGCACACTCCTTCTTCAAAAAAAGATCTATCCTCGAAAATCTTCTCTTAATCTGAAGCAACTTATTTTTTTCATGTTACTTAAGGGAGTAACAACCGAAAATATTTCTGTTTTTTATAATCCGTATATGTTTCTTTTCGTTTTTTACATTTATTGTGCATATTATTGCTGTTCAAATGTTTGTTTAAAATTTGAACTATGTATTTCAATGAAAAGAGACAAGAGCTCGCTCCGTTCGTGAATCTGCGGAGCGACGTGGGCTTCAAGGCCGTGTTCGCGGACAGGAACAACAAGGACATCCTCATCGGGGTGCTGAACCAGATTCTGCCTCCCGAGGCGAGGATCGAGGACATCAAGGAATATTCCGACCGGGAGCAGCAACAGGATGTGATCTACGGGAAGAAGACAGTGCTCGACCTGGTCTGTGTGGACAAGGACGACAGGACGTTCATCGTGGAGATGCAGGCCTCGGAGGAGGACAGCTTTTTCGAGAGGTGCGTCTATTACGCGTCAGGACTGTACCATCTGGAACTGTCGGAGGGGGATCTGTACGGGAAGCTCCACCCGGTCTATGTGGTCTCCTTCCTGAACTATCGCCTGAGGCACGACGACGAGTCGCTCTGGGACACCGACCACTTCATCTCCTACTGGCAGTTCACGGAAAAACGCACCGGAATGGTTGCGAATCAGACAATTAGTGTTATCTTTGTGGAGATGACACTGTTCACCAAGACGCTGGAGGAGTGCGTGACGGAGTCCGACAGGCTGTTCTACATATTCAGGAACAGCGGTGGCTTCCAAAAGATTCCGGAGTGGATCGAGGAGGCCGGAGGAATCTCCAGACGGCTCGCCGAGGCGTGCGAGGTGGCGGCATTCGACAAGGAGAAGAAACTTAAATACGAGATCGACAAGATGAACGAGAGGGACATTCTGGCGCAGCGCGTATTCGCCGAGCGCAAGGGCTTCGAGAAAGGCTATGCCGACGGAGAGGCCAAAGGAATCGCAGATGGCATGGCCCAAGGTATGGCCCAAGGTATGGCTGAAGGCATGGCCCAAGGTATGGCCCAAGGTAAGGCTGAAGGTAAGGCTGAAGGAATAACCGAAGGTAAGACCGAAGTAGCCAAGGCCATGCTTGAAATCGGTATGCCGATAGGGCAGATCCTACAGTTGACCGGGCTTACCAAAGAGCAGATAGGGGCTTTAAGGTGATGTTTTTAACTGCCATTGCCAAAGAAAAAAGGCGGCCGGGGTTTCCGGTCGCCTTCTTTTGTTGGATTGACTGAATGCAGGATTACTTCTTGAAGTACATGCTTTCTTCGTTGCTTCCGTTGTAGTTGGCCTGATAAATCACGTCATAGCTGCCTGCAATGGAAGCCTTGTCGGTTGAAGTGGCCTTCGGAATAGAGATTCCGCAGATGTAGTACTTGCCGTTACTGGTCATCTGACCCGCACCATAGTACTGGTACTTTAGGGTCTTCAGGTCTTCGCTTACCGTGAACCAGAGCCACTCGTAGTTGGAATCGGAGAATCCCTTGTCACCAGGAGCAAAGTTGTAGTTGCCCCAACCGTTTCCGCCAGAACATTCAGGAATATATGTGCAGAACTTTCCGTCTGCGGCTTTCTGGGCTGCGCGGCGGTCAAAGAACACGCCGAATTTGACAGTCCTTTCATTGTAGTCAATCTCGACACAAGCGTCCAGAACCGAATCAAGATAAAGGCCCTTGATGCCAAGGTTGTTTGTATGCTCTTTGCCAGCGGCATCCTTCAAGGTCTCTCGCTGACGTGGCTCACCGAATGTGACAACAGTTTTGTCCGCATTGGTGTTACCCTTACCCAGTGTCTTGTTAGGGTCAAATAATTTCGAGTAAAGCGTCCAGCTTCCCTTGAAGTCGTTGGCTCCGATCTGGGTGAAGATGTAGGTGTGACCGTTGTCAAGCACAACCTTTCCGACGCGTACGCTACCGGTCTTGTTCTCCCCGACTGTAAGGACACCATCCTTCACTGTGATCCACTTGCTAGCGCTCTCAACCTTCGCATAGACATCATGGACTTTATATTCCTCATCGCCGATCCAATAGTTGAACTCTTTGGCGTCAACACCCTGAACGATCTCGGTCGTCTTTCCTGCCGTGATGTTCGTGACCTCAAGCGCATTGCCGTAGGTGGTAGTCTGGATGTGGGAGATGAGGTTGGTGTTGGTGTACTCTCCACCTACAGGCCAGATGGCGACGTAAGCGGTGGAGGTGCATTTCACCGTGTCAACAATGGCAGGGACGGTGATTGCACCTTTCGTGCTTGACTTTTCAGGAGAATCAAGCATCAGTTCAATCTTGTTGTACTGTGCGTCTCCACCAAGCGTTATTGTGGTCTCGCCCTGTTTGACTCTGGTTCCCTCCGGATAAGACACCACGATCTTTGCGATACCGGTCTTGTAGGCGAGTGATACGGAGCCCTTACCTCCTGACAGGCCGCTGACAGGGGTGGAGCCAACAATCACCTGATGTGCCATGGCATCAGCAAGCGTACCTTTCTGACCGCTCAAATTCACAAATGTCGGAGCGGATCCATAGTTCACGAGATTAGTCTCGTTGTTGTCAACATAGACGAAAGCCGTTTCTGCGTCATTCGGCACGGCCACACGGTTGCTGAATGACGCGGTCTTGCCTTCTGCCGCCTCGCCTCTGAGGATCTGGGTTCTTCCCACTGAAGTACCGTCAGCCTTCGCGAAACGTATACGGAGGAAATCCTTGGCTGTGAAAGCAGTCTTCATGCCCTCACCTTGTGCGGACGGAAGGGTAGCCTCGATTGTCAAGGCCTTCACTGTAGCGTTTTCATCCTTGAACTCCTTCACATCCTCTCCCTTGTCGCAGGCTGAGAACATTGCCATTGCGGAAAGAGCGCAAGCGAATGTCAATAATATTTTTTTCATCTGAATATAATTCTAGTTGTGGATAATGACTGTTAGTTCCAGTAAGGATTGCCCTGACGCTCCTTCTGAGGAATCTCCCAAGTGAAGCCTTCGGCAGGAATCTGAGTCTCGCTCCAATGGTTCGCTCCACGGGCGTTCTGAACGCCCCAGCGCTTCTGGTTGAAGAACGCCCAATCGCCTTCTCCCCACATCTCGATACGCCACTGAAGTTTGACCATCTCCATAACACTCTTGCCAGGCATCGTGTTGTCGCATGTCATGGCGGTGGCGCCGCTCTTTGTGCGGGCCGCAAGCAGTTTGTCAAGCAATGCCTTTGCCTGAGCGTCCTGCCCACCCTGAGCGTATGCCTCAGCGACCATCAGCAAGACTGCTGAGGAACGGAGGTATATGTTGTCGGATGTGGTAGCCTCGTTCGTGTGGTTTTTGTAACCGATAGCCGAGGATGCCGCCCATTTGAGAGACGTGTATTTCGGCATAGTGTACTGGTACCATGTCGTGTCTGCTCCGTTGTTGGTGTAAACGTGGAAATCCTCGAAATCCTCAGGGAGAATGCAAGCCTTGCGGCAGTCATCATCCGAAAGTGCGTCATAGATTCCTTTGTCCACCTGATAGTAGCCTGAAGGGCTGCGCTTGAGGGCATTGAGACCTGCGTTAGTCCAAAAGATGTTGGATGAGCCTCTGGCACCGCCGAAAATCGCCTCTGGATTCTTCTCCAGATTGTAGAAGGCGTTCTGTGTGGCGTTGAAGTCGGATCCGTTCCAAGATGTTCCCTGAGGCAGGGATGCGGTGACACCAGCGCGAGAGTTCACAGAGGCCAACAAGCTTGCCTTCATACCATAATCTTCGGCGTTGATCAGGTTAGGGAAATGGCTGAGGAGGTCATTCCCCGCCTCTATCACGGTCTTCCAGTCCTTGCTGTCGAGGGCGGCGCGACAACGGTAGTACTGTGCCACGGCACAGTCTATGTCGTAGATCTGGGCAGCCTCGTTACCGATGGTATAGCCTTTCTCTCCGAGCGTGGAATCGTGGAAAAGATCCACTGCCTCCTTGAGCGTAGTGTTGATCCAACTCCAGGTCTCGGCGACCGAAAGCGGAGCCTTGGCGGCATTATAGGTGTAGGCATCGTAGATCGGCCAGCCCTGCTTTGTAGTGGAGGTTACATCCTGAAGGTCTGTGTAGCGCTCCATCAGCATCATGTAGCAGATAGCCTTCATTGTCAGTGCCTGGGCGCGGCTGGAACCCATTCTTGGATACTTCTCGACACGCTCCTCGGTAAGGAAGTCAAGCGCCTTGAGTGCGGGTCCGAGCTTGAGTACAGGGGCGAGATAGTAGCCATAGTTCTGGATCTCCTGATCTGTTCTCCAATAAGTGTTGTTTGCAAGATTCTGATACCAAGTCGAGTATGTTCCTTGATTCAGTCTATCTCCTTCAACCACATCGCCAGACTGGCAGAAACGGCGAAACTCAAAATTGGATTCGTAAGCGGAAGCGTTGGAATAGCCACCGGCGATCGCAGCGTTGTAGATGTTGATGTAACCCGGCAGAGAACCAACGAGACCTGTCAGAACCTGCTGCTCAGCTTCCTCGCTTCCATTGATGAATTCTGCCATCTCATCATCCGTGAAATAGTTCGGATTGTTGACATCCAGCAGTGAGGTGCAGGATGAAAAGCTCAAGCCAAGGATCGCGGCAGCCAAAAGACTTTTATATGTTTTCATATTTATTCGCGTTTAATTTTAGAAATCAAGATTCAAACCGATGGTGAGAGTCTGCATCTGTGGGTAGATGAAGGTGTCAACCTCTTTTCCTCCGATTGTTGAGAAAGTAGGATCCACACCTTTCTGCTGAGAGAAAATCAACACGTTGTCAGCTGAGACGAACGCACGGAGGGCACTGATGTTGACTTTTTTTGTGAGTTTCTTAGGCAGGGTGTAGCCGATGGTCACGTTCTTCACACGGAAGTAGCTTGCGTCAAAGAGGCTCATGTCTGTGTAGTTGTGAGAGCCTGGCAGCAAAGATCCATCAAGATAGTAACTGCTTGCGCCTGAACTTGGGAACCACTGCATAGGGTAATAGGCACTGGTGTTGTCCGGATTCCAGGTGTTGCCCACGAGATCCTTTGAGACAGGAATACGCTGCCTGCCCATAGATGAGCCGCGGAACAGATGCTGGGAGTACTCCATAGAGAAGAACTTGCCTCCGATCTGGTAAGCGGAAACGACGCTGAAATCGAAATCTTTCCATTTCAGGCTGAGGGTAAGACCTCCGATCCAATCAGGAGTGGCTGATCCTACCTCGTAGTAAGATGCGTCTGCCGCCACGTCTGTCTTGACATTGTCACCCACCTTATAGTTGGCGTAACGTCCTCCGTGCTCGTAGACACCTGTGGTCTCGTTCATATTCACATCATAGTAAGTGACTCTGTGCCAATAAAGCGGAAGACCGGATTTTTCGTCCACACCGGCATATTTAGGCATATAGAGGTTGAAAAGATCCTTTCCTTCTCCACGGAGGTAGAATATTCCTCGTCCGGCGTGGCTTGCAGTTCCGGCCTGCGCCATATCCTCAGTCGCAACGGTCCAGCAGCCCTTAGGGAGATCCATGGTCTCGTCGTAGTTCGGAATCTGGTCGGCAGGAACGCTCAGAAGCGTGGTGCGGTAGTGTGTTCCGTTGATGCCAACGCTGAGGGTGAGATCTTTCTTGCGGATGATGTCAGCGTCGAGTTCTATCTCGAATCCTCTGTTGCGGACCTTGGCAGCGTTTCCAAGAACGGTGGTGTAGCCGGCGCTGGCGAGAGGGGAGACTGACTGATTGAAGAGAGAGTTGACAGTCTTGTGGTCATAGAAGTCAAGCGCACCGGTGATGCGGCTCCTCAGGACACTGAAGTCAAGGCCGAGGTCAAACTGGTGGATGTTCTCCCAAGTCAGGTCGGAACGAACCAAGTCGTTGCCGGTTCTGATGGCGGTTGAGGCAGGAACGCCGGTACCGCTTGAGCTTGTCTGCCACGTGGCGACAGCGTAGTACCAGTAGTGGTTGAGATAATAAGAGGTAAGACCATTGGAGTTACCCGTCACACCATAGCTGGCGCGCAGCTTGGCGTTGTCAAGCCATGTCTTCATCTCCTTAAGGAAGCTTTCCTCTGAGAAACGCCAACCGGCTCCGACTGACCAAAATGTACCCCAGCGGTTGTCCTTTGTGAACTTGGAGGCGGCATCACGCCTGAGGGATCCAGACAGATAATATTTGCTGTCGTAGTTGTAGTTGAAACGGCTTAGGTAAGACTCTGTCCTGTAGATGTTTGTACTGAAGCCAGGGGTAGTGGAGTTCTCACCACCAGCGTTGACATAGCGGCCGATGAAGTTTCCGGCGATGGCATAACCCGGAATCAGCTCGTAACCAGTGCCGAAATTGAGGTCATCCCTGTTCAGATCCTCATACTCGTGACCTAGCATAGCGTCAATGTGATGCTTGTCGAAGTCCTGATTATAGGTAAGGATCTGCTGGGTGTTGATGATTCGGCGCTGGTAGGTCTTGATACCGAATCCTCCGTTAGGAGTTCCGCGGCCCGCGACACTGTTCACGTACATCGTACGTTTCCAGTGTGACTCGTCCATATTGAAGTTCACGTTGAAGTTGAAATACTTCAGGAAATTGACATCGGCGAACAGACGGGTTGTCCATGTTGAGATGTCCTGACGCTCGATGTTGGTCTCGGCGATGTACTTGAAGTCACTGCCATAAGGACTTGTGGCGACACCGAGCGGTGAATACGAGGCGTTCTTGGTGTTCAGAATCTTGTCACCGTTGGCATCGAGAACATAGTCACCGTTCTTGTCAATGGTGTAGACTGGCTCGATTGGCTGCCATCCTTTGACGTGAAGCATGGCGTTGCCATACGCTCCACCGATCTGACGGGAGCCCCACTTACCGGCCTGAGCTCTGGTGCTGGTCTTTGAATAGCCGACATTGGCGCCGATCTTCAGCCACTTGAGAGCCTGGGCATCGACATTCATACGTCCGCTGTAACGCTTGTACGAGCTCGCAATCAAGAATGAAGGCTCGTCCTGATAACCTAGGGAAGCGTAGTAGTGGATCTTGTCTGATCCGCCGCTGGCCGAAAGGTTATATTCCTGACGGAAAGCTTTTTTGAACATAATGTCAGCTGCGTCACCATTGTAGAGCAGCCTTGCGTCCTTGTTGATTTTTCCGGTTACTGGATCGACAAGGTAAGCACCACTCATAGTCGCGGATGCGTTCGAGCCGGATCCCGTAGGCGTGTAGATCGCCCCAGGAACATTGTAGGCCATATTGTTGCCGAGTGCGTTCTTCTGGAACTGGGTCTCGCTTCCGTTGTAGTCGAACAGGTGCTGGCTGGCAAATAGCCTTGCCTCCTCGTCTGTGTGGTTCGGAGTGGCGATGTTTGTGTAGTAGTTGCCGTTCGCATCAACTCCAGGAAGACCGGTTCCGTTCACGCCGTAACGGTAAGAGTTGTAGATTGACTGCCAGGCATATTCATAATACTCAGCGGCGGTGTCGATAGAGTTGACGTTGTAGTTTCCGATGGAGTTCCATCCCCAGCGGCTCTGGAAGGAGATCTTTGACTTGCCTTCGGAGCCTCTCTTGGTGGTGATGAGGATGACACCGTTACCCGCTCTTGATCCGTAAAGAGCGGTTGACGCCGCATCCTTGAGGACAGTCACGGAAGCTATGTCGTTAGGGTCCAACTGGGAAAGAGGGTTCTCATAAGTGGAGTTGGTCTGCTGGGCCACACCGTCGATCACGACGAGGGCGGCGGCAGAGGCTCCGTTGGTGGAGCTGACACCACGCAGACGGATAGCCATGTCATAACCAGGCTGGCCATCGACCATTGAGACCTGAAGGCCTGGAGCGGCTCCTTCCAGTGCTCTGGAGACCGTGGTCGTGTTCTGAATGGCGACGATGTCTGACTTCACATCGGTGATGGAACCGGTCACATCTTTCTTTTTCTGAGTACCGTAGGCGACAACAACAACCTCATCGAGGAATCTATTGTCACTTTGAAGGACCACATTGATTACGGATGAGGTTCCTACTTTGACCTCTTGTGTGCTATAACCAATGCTGGAGAAGACGAGGATAGAGCCCTGCTTCACGTGAGGCAGGCTGTAGTTACCATCCAAGTCTGTCATTGTGCCGGTCGTGGTGCCCTTTATGAGGACATTAGCGCCGACACAAGGCTCCCCAGCCTCGTCCGTGACCTTTCCGGACACGGCGGACTGGGCGAACGCCTGCACCCCAATAAGCAGAAGCGCAAGCAAAGCTGTGAAAAAACGTTTACCCATAAACTGTTATTTTAAAAATAATGGTTTTGTGATTTTCTCAATCAGTCTTGTCAAGTGGATTGCAACAGTGTCACGAATATGCGGGGACATATTGCCGGACAAGCCGGCGGCAGCGTAAAACGGCAGAAGCAAGTACGAGTATGGTCATAGTTTACCTTGTGCTATTATTTGTGACATTTAAACCAAAAACATTGGCAAAAGTAAGGAATATTATCCCCCGCTTTTTTGAAATATTGATAAAAATACTTTGAAATTTGATTTATACCTAAAATTTTACGCAAACCTTTTCGCAAAACAG
>OJKP01001781.1_pt1 | contig 11418 bp, 9 predicted proteins | sample 1596521 | NCBI WGS metagenome assembly OJKP01 (sample SAMEA4350130, study PRJEB24818) | metagenome | biome: human; feature: gut; material: faeces | place: Denmark | collected 2013-09
GCGGCATTTCTACCAACTATTATAAGAATCTCTCTCAGAAAGGGCAATACGATGGGTTTGCCTCGCAGTTTCGCAACAACCAGGGCGAATACCTCGCGTTGACCCTTTCCATACCTATTTATAATAGCGACCGATGGCACAGCGTGAAGAAGGCACGCAACGGCTGGCAACTGGCACAGGTGAACCTGGAGGAAAACCGTCGCAAGCTTCACGACCAGATAGCCCAGGCGGTAATGGATGCAGAGGGTTACGCCAAGGAGTTGCATCAGATGCAGAAGAAGGTGGCCTCCGATTCGCTCGCCTATCACATGTCGAGCCGGAAGTTTGAGGAAGGAATGCTTTCCACCTTCGACCTTCATACCGCAGCCCAGACGCTTCTGGAAAGCAGAATCAAGGAACTCCAGATGCAGATGCTGCTTATCATCAAACAGAGACTGGTAGGATATTACCAGGGAGAAAATTTAATAAGATAAACTATTATGGATATAAAGATAGAAAAGAAAAAATATCTCGTGCCTCGCAAGTATTGGGCATGGATTGGCGGAGGAGCGGTTTTGATCGCAGTCCTCATTTGGTTGGGATTGAGCAATTTCTCTTCCACCCTGAAGGTGGACAGAAAGGGATTGAGCATCGGAACCGTGGAGAAGGCGCAGTTCAACGATTATGTTTCGGTGGATGGACAGGTGGTTCCTATCTCCGTGGTGCAGATCAGTTCCGAGGAAGGCGGTATCGTTCTGGAGAAAGTGGTGGATGAAGGTGCCCACGTGAACAAGGGCGATGTAATTGTGAAACTGAGCAATTCGAATCTCGACCTGGAGATTCTGAATGCCGAAAGCGAACTTGCCGAAAAGCAGGACATGCTTCGCAATACCCAGATTTCGATGGAGCAGGACCGTCTGAACAACAGCAACGAGGAACTGTCGCTTTCGCAGGATGTCATTACCAAGCGCCGCTCCTATCAGCATCAGGAGGCGTTGCACAAGGAAGAACTCAATTCGCGCGAGGAGTATCTCAAGGCAAAGGAAGATTACGACCTTGCCGTCAAGAAGCATGCGCTCATCAACAAGCGATTGAAGAAGGATGCACAGCTCCGCCGTTCGCAGATGGAGCAGATGGGCGATAATCTGGAAGCCATGCAGAAGAATGTGCAGCTGGTTCGCCAGCGCAAGGAGAAACTGAATATCCGCAGCACCATTTCGGGCGAAATCGGCTTGCTCGATGTGGAGTTAGGACAGAGCATTTCTGCCGGACAGAAGATAGGAGTCATCAACGACCTCAGCGATTTCAAGGTGCAGGCGCAGGTGGATGAGCATTATATCGACCGGGTAAAACCGGGACTTACAGCCACTTTCGACCAGAACGGCAAGCATTATCTCCTGCAGGTTCGCAAGGTTTATCCCGAGGTAAGAGACGGCAGGTTCCGCATCGACTTCATCTTCAAAGGCGTTCGCCCTGGCAACATCCGAACCGGTCAGACTTATTATGTGGATTTGCAGCTCGGCCAGTCGAAGCAGGCAATAATCATCCCTAAAGGCACGTTTTATAGTGTAACGGGCGGTCAATGGATTTTTGTATTAGACAAGAGTGGCAAGAAGGCTTATCGCCGCAAGATCACCATCGGTCGCCAGAATCCTCAGTATTATGAGGTGATTGAGGGCTTGGAGCCGGGCGAGCAGGTTATCGTTAGCGGCTATGAAGCCTATAAGGATAATGATGTATTAGTTTTTAATTAGTAGTGATTAGTTAGTAATGATTAATTAGTAGTGATTAGTGATAAATTGGGCTAACGCCCTTGAAACAGGATATTTGATATGAATCATATTATTAACGCATTCAAGAATCTGCCTCGAAGAGGCCAGCACAATTTCGTGAAGATCTTGTGTCTGGCGCTCGGATTGGCAATCAGTTCGGTAATTATTGCCGAAATTTATTTCGAGCAGACCTACGATACGTATTTCCCAGGATGGGAAAGGACGTACCAGATTTCAGAAGTGGGCTGTATGCCAAGCTTCAATGGTAGTAAACCTTTTAATTTTAACCAGACATCTGGAGCGATTGCCCCTGGTGTGAAGGATTATGCTCCAATGGTAGAAGCTGCTACAAGATTTGTTGATATGGATAAAGAACAATGTAAGTTGGAAAATCAAAACAGCATGGAGGCTAACGTTTTGATGGCAGACAGTTGTTTCTTTGATATTTTCCCGCAAAAGATATTGATGGGAAAGGCAAAGGAAACTTTATCTCGTCCGCTATATTGCATGATTGATTCCAAATTGGCAGAGCAAATAGGAGGAAATGTGGTAGGCAAGCATTTTACTATTCCTGAATATCCAGGCAAAACATTCACTATAGGTGGCATTTTCGAGAGCTTTCCTTGGGGCGCATCTCTACATAACAGACAAATTCTGGTATCTTTATGCAGTATAGGAGACCTTTGGGGCTATGATGGCAGAAATCAATGGGTGGGAAATGACAACTATTTCTCTTACATCCGTTTGGCAAAAGGACATGAGATAAGTGAACTTCGTCCTTACATCAAAAAAATGAAGAAAGACCATTTTACTGCCGAGGCGACTCAAACGCCAGGATTCACCCTTGACTATGAATTTACTATACTCAGCGAGGTGTTTACCCAGAATTCTTATATCAAGATGATGGGATGGATTTTAGGCATTATAGCTTTCGTGTTGCTCTTCACTTCCGTGATGAACTATCTGCTTATCATCGTAGGAAATCTCGTGACTCGCTCTCGTGAGATGGCTGTCCGAAAATGTTATGGTGCAGAACCAAAGAATATTCATGCCATTATCTTTTCCGAGGCTTTGGTGCATGTGGGGTCGGCGGTAATCCTTGCTGCTGTTCTCGTGTTTCTTTGCAAGGGAACCATTGAGAATTTCCTCTCTGCCCCTATAAGTACGTTGGTGTTCAATCGTGGCAGTTGGATATTGGTCTCCATCTGTTTATTGGTATTGTTGGTGGGTGGATTGGTTCCAGGTTGGCTCTACAATAAGATTCCCGTTGCCATTGCATTCCGAGGATATAATGAAAACCGTAACCGTTGGAAGTTAGCTCTTTTAGGTGTACAGTTCGTTATTTCGGGCTTACTCTTTAGTTTGCTGTTTGTTGTCAATCAACAGTATAGCTTGATGGTGAATATGAATCCTGGTTACGATTATGAGAATGTGGCTATCGTACATGTGGATGCTAGCAATGGTGATCAACGCAGTCGATGTTTGTCTGAAATCAAGCGTATGCCGGACGTGAAGGAGGTAGCCTCTGCTTATTCTCTTCCGTTGGAAAGCTATGCGGTAAGTGGAAATAATGTGCAGTTGCCAGATGATAGAAAGTCGATTCAGCTTATCCATGATGCAGGGGGAGTAGATGACAACTATTTCAGGATGATGGGAATCAACTTTGTGCAAGGTTCGTTCTTTACAGAACGCAATGACAGTTCTCGCCAAGTGATTATTGATGAGGCTTTGGCTAAGAGATTAACTACACTCGGACATTGGAAAGATGGGGCTGTAGGCAAGCGAGTTTGGATTTCTTCACATTGTAATGAGGATGAAACGATGACGATTTGTGGTGTTGTCAAGAATATCAAATACGGAGCAGTTACTTCTGAGGATGCGGAGTTCAAGAATATGTCTTTCGTTTACTTCTATGCTCCTTGGACGGCTCCCTATATGCTTGTCAAGTTCAATAATCTGACGGAAGACGCCTTAACTGAGTTGAGAAATAAGGTGCAGTCGATGTATCCTAACAACAAGGTGACGGTACTCGACTATGAATCCGAGTTCAAGGCACAGTACGCTTCCCAGCTCAATTTCCGCAACGGAATCCTGGTTGCCGGCATCGTAACAATGATCATCGCCCTCTTCGGATTGGTGGGTTATACGAGTGATGAGGTGAACCGCCGCCGCAAGGAAATAGCGATAAGAAAGGTGAACGGAGCGAAGGTGAAGGATATTCTTCGCATCTTCCTGAAGGGCATTATGAAGATTGCCTTGCCTTGCATCATCGTGGGCGACTTGGGGGCTTGGCTGATAGCCAGACAATGGCTGATGTCGTTTAGTGAGAAGATTACGATGACGCCTTTGCTGTTTATCGGCGTTACCATCATCTTGCTCGTCATCATCGGGCTTTCCGTCATCATCAACTGCTACAAGGTGGCGAATAGTAATCCGGTGAAATATCTCAAGGATGAATAAGTCTCCCACAGATTTTCACAGATGACACAGATTTAAGGGCGTATGCCCAAATTAAACATTAAACATAAGAAGAAATGATAAAAGTAGAGAATCTTTGCAAGTCATTCCGCACAGAAGATGTGGAGACGATTGCTTTAAATAACGTATCTTTCACAGTAGAAGACGGCGAGTTTGTCGCCATTATGGGACCATCCGGTTGTGGCAAATCCACCTTGCTCAACATCCTCGGTTTGCTCGACAACCCAACTTCGGGAAAATATTTCCTGGGTAATCACGAGGTGGCAAACCTGAAGGAAAAGGAGCGCACGGATGTGAGAAAGGGAGAAATCGGTTTTGTGTTCCAGAGCTTCAATCTGATAGATGAATTGAATGTAGAGGAGAACATCGAGCTTCCTCTTACCTACCTCAACATTCCGAAGGCGGAGCGTAAGGCAAAGGTGCAGGCGATTATGAAGCGAATGACCATCAGCCATCGTGCCAAGCACTTCCCTCATCAGCTTTCGGGTGGTCAGCAGCAACGAGTAGCCATCGCCCGTGCCGTGGTCTTTGGTCCTAAGCTCATCCTTGCCGATGAGCCTACGGGTAACCTCGATTCCAAGAATGGAGCCGAGGTAATGCATCTGCTTACCGAGCTGAACCACGAGGGCACCACCATCGTCATGGTAACGCATAATGAGCATGATGCCAAGATAGCCCATCGCACCATCCGCCTGTTTGATGGACAGATTGTGGAGGCGGAGGGCAATCAGCTTTAGTGCTTCTGTCACTTCTGAGCGTATGACGCTATGCTTCATTAGAAGAGGAATGTCATAAATCGCTTGGTGTTAGCCTCTTTCTGCTTCAGCTCTTCCTCCATCCTCTGTATTGCCATCTTGAAAAAGAAGCGGATGAGGTGCTCGTCGGTTGCTTCCGTACGAATCATGCGGAGGGCAGAAATGTATTCCTGGCGGGCTTCGGATGGGATGATGAGGAGAGGATGATTCAATCTTAAGAGAATGTAGTTGCTGATGAGTCGTCCTGTTCTTCCATTCCCATCACGGAACGGATGAAGATATTCGTAGAAGCCATGGAAACGGGCGGCAAGAATCATGGGATGAACGGCTGCCGAAACGATGGCTTTTTCGGTAGATTCCAACAGTTTGGGAACTCTGGCGATGAGTTCTTCGTGGTCGCCAAATACCGTATCGCCTGCAGCCATGTCCGTGGTGGTGTATTCGCCCGGAATGGCTTCTGGAGAACGATAGGAAAGCGTATGGCTGGTAACCCGCCTGTTGATTTCTTTCAGAAAATTCTCGTCGAGTGGATGTTGCGTGTTTTGCATCATGTACTCGAAGGCTTCGAAGTGGTCAAGCATTTCGAAAGCCTCGAAAAGAGTCTTTCCGGCAGGAATCATCCCCAGGCCTTTCTCCTTCAGTTCCCGGGTATCATCTACGGAGAATGAGTTGCCTTCAATGGCGCACGAATGGGTAGAGAAGAGTACTTCATTATATTTGATGTACTCTTCTCTATCCATTTTATTGATGATAAGGGTTTGATATTTTCCTCTCAAATCCTCGTATTCCTTGATTTCCTTTTCGAATGCCATAATAATTTACCAGTTGTCGTCAGTGGCTTTTTCTTTAAGTTTGTTGTCTAACTTATCTGTTAGAATACGGAAACAAGCTTCGCTATTGACTAAAGCTCTTGAAGAAGTAACTTTTGGATGTATCCAATTCATTTCATTATATGGATAACAATCTTTTAAATTCCAAATTTGGGAGTCCTGGGTTATTCCATCACCAGTTACACCAAACGAACCAAACAGAATAACATATCCGCTGTCATCGTTTGTTCTTAAAACTTCATAATTCTGCAAAGTATAAGTGAATCTGATCTTGCCATCTTTGAAATCAAATCTTAGCAATGGTCTAATGCTAACTCTATAAGAGTTGTCTCCCATAGTTCGTCTTGCGATGTTTGGTAAATAGCATCTTGTAAGAATAATCCCTTTATTTTCGTCACATGATTGGACAGCAGATTGAGCGTTTGAACTCATAGATATAATCCAATTTAGTACTTGGTGGTACAGCTGTGATTTATCTTTTCCTGGGTATTCTTTTATAATGCAGAGTTCTAATTCTCCATTGCTGTTTAGTTGATATTTTTTTGAAATATCTTTTGCTGTAGCAGACCATGACTTATCGCCACGTTGTACATAGCTTTCAAGTTCACTTCTGGAAATAACCTGAGAATGAACAATTAAGCTTGACAAGCAAAGCATAAATATAAAAATAACCTTTTTCATATTAAAATGTGTCTTTGTTTACTTGATCCATAACTTTTATATTAATCTAATGCCGTCTCGATTTACATTCTCGTAAAAAGGGGTGAAGTTATACGATTCCCATTCTTTCTTTGTGTAAAGAATGGGATTGATTTCTGTGCCGAGGTCGCAACCTAACAAGACAAACGGGTAACTTACTCTGTCATAGTCCGTTTGTTCCAGTTTGTCTTTGTCTAAAAGGATAAGAATGTCCCAGTCTGAATCGTTGCGAGCATCACCTCTCGCTCTTGATCCATACAATATAGCCTTGCTTCCTGAAGGAATAGCAGATTTAGCTATTTCTTTTATCTTTAATATGGTCTTATCGTCTGTTGACATAAGCTTAATCTTTTATAAAGGCAAAGATATGGTAAAAAAGCGAAAGTGCCAAACTTTCCTCCCCCAAATTATACTTTTTTATGGGATGATGATGCGGAAGGTGGTGATTCCCTGTGCCTTGTCCTGATGGAGCGAAAGGTTGCCGCCGCTTACTCGCATGATTTGGCGGGAAAGGGAGAGCCCGATTCCGCTTCCTTCCGGCTTCGTGGTGAAGAACGGGATGAAGATGTGGGAGGCTACATCTTCAGGGATGAGACCGGCGTTGTTGCTCACGTCGATGATGATGGATTCCTGAACGTTGGCGTAGGCATGGAGATGGATAAATGCCTTCTTGCTTGCCGCGGATTGCAAATCCGCGGAGCGGCATTCCTGCTTGTTCCTACCCTGCTCATTTCCATCTTGCTTGTTTCTTTCTGCAGATATTCCCTTTTCCTTGAAAGCTTCTACGGCATTCTTCAGAAGATTCGTTACTACGTGAGAGAGGAGGCACTCATCGGCATAAACCAGCAAATCCTTGGGAGAAACCGAAATCTCTACTTCGTGGTTACAGAGCAACGCCATTCTTTCCAGGAATGGTTCCACATAGAAGAGAGCAGGCTGAGGCTGGGGCACATGAGTGAAGCGGCGATAGTTGTTGACGAAAGCCAACAGTTCGGTTCCTGTTTTGTGGATGGTTTCCAAGCCTTGCTTCAGCTTCGCTTGCTTAGCAGATTGTGGCTTCTCTGAAACCTTTATCAATTTGCCTGGAGAATGTAAATCATCAGATTCGTTATCTGCAATCAGCAGCTCCTTGCTGCCCAATTCTTTCAGCAGAGTCTCGCTCAAGGAAGTAACCGGCGTGATGGTATTCATGATTTCATGGGTCAGCACACGAATCAGTTTGATCCATGAATCCACTTCCTGGTTGCTCAGCTCGTAGCTCACGTCACTCAGGGCGATGATACGCACGTGCTTGTCTTTCAGCATGGCTTGGGTCTCATGTTTTGCCAGGTGTTCATCCTTCAGTTTCCCTTTTACCTGGTTCATGTGGGTAAGCACATCCGTATCGAGCAACCGGAAGGCAGCCTGGTTGTGCTGCAGGATGTTGTCGTGACTATCCACCACCAGGATGCCCGTATCCACCGCATTCAGAATCTGCTCGTAATATTTCTCCCGCTCCATCTGTTCCTCTCTCGTATGCTGCAGGAAGAGCTTGATTCGGTTGAGGGATTGATGCAGAATCTTATCCTCCTTAAACCTCTTCTCCGTAGGAAAACTGAAGGAGAAATCCCCATTATCTATTGCATCAAAAAGGAAGGTAACCTTCTTGATGTTGCGGCGATAGTGGCGGTAGAGGCGAATGTAACTCACTACAGCCATGAGCAAAAGCACGATAATAATCACCTTATTAATATCCATACCTCAAAAACTATAGAATTCTTCACTCTTCACTTTTCGTTCTTCACTTAAATCCCGTATCGCTTAATCTTATTATAAAGCGTTTGGCGAGAAATGCCTAACCTTGCAGCTACCACCGACAGGTTTCCCTCACATTCCCTGATGGTTTTCTCTATCATTCGGCTTTCCATCTCGTCGAGCGTCTGAACCTCTTCCAGGGGCTTCTCTCTTTTCTGCTGGTTTCCGCCGTCAATATCTTCGGCAGAAATCATTCCGCCATCAGACAGAATCACGGCTTTTTCGATGGCGTGCTGAAGTTCACGGATGTTTCCGTACCATGGCAAACTGGTAAGTTTTTTCTCAGCTTCTTCCGAAAGACGGAGATTCAACTTATTATATAAATCGCCATATTGACGGAGGAATCTTTCTGCCAATGGAACGATGTCTGATTTTCTCTGTCTCAGGGCAGGCAATTCCAGATGGATGGTGTTGATGCGGTAGAGCAGATCCTCTCTGAATTCGCCATCGTTTACCATCTGCTGCAGGTTGCGGTTGGTGGCGCAAACCAGTCGTACGTTGATAGGAATCTGCGTGCTTCCCCCCACTCTTACGATGCTTCTGCATTGCAGGGCAGTAAGGAGTTTTGCCTGAAGACTGTAGGATAAGTTTCCTATCTCATCCAGGAAGATGGTACTGCCGTCGGCAAGCTCAAACTTGCCCGGTTTATCCACCTTGGCATCGGTAAAGGCACCCTTCACATGACCGAAGAGTTCGCTCTCGAAAAGGGTTTCCGTAATGGCTCCCATATCCACAGGCAGCATTTTCTTTCCACATCTTGTGGATAAACGATGTATCTCGTTGGCTAACACCTCTTTACCTGTTCCGTTTTCGCCCGTAATGAGGATGTTTGCATCGGTTGCGGCAACTTTTTCCACAATACTTCTCAAATTGTTCATAACTTCGCTATCTCCCCAATACATAGCGCTTTGCGCATCTTTTCCACCAGGTTTTCCACCATTCCTGTTGATAACGTTATCCACAGCCTTGTTCTTATCCCTAGCCTCTATTAGCGTACGTATCATCTTCTCGTTTTCAAAAGGCTTCACGATGAAGTCGGCGGCACCTTCCTTGATGCCTGTTACGGCAAGTTGGATGTCGGCATAGGCGGTAAAGAGCACCACTTCGGTTTTCGGGCTGAGGCTCTTGATTTCCCTGAGCCAGTACAGTCCCTCGTTTCCCGAATTGATTCCGCTGGAGAAGTTCATGTCGAGCAGCACCACGTCGGGATGCTCCTCTCTCAGTTTGGCTGGGATGGAGTTAGGGTTGGCGATGGTGATGATGCCATCGAATATGGGTTCCAGCAGCATCCTCACCGTAGTAAGAATGTTGCGGTTGTCATCAACAATCAATATCGTTCCTTGTTTCTTAATCATAATTTATAAAGCTAATGCCCAACTTCCAGATTTGTCACTTCCTATTCTTTTTAGAATTTTACTTTTGGTTAAAACCGCAAGATGCCTTTTTATAGTTCTTGAAGAACAATCCATTTTCTCAGCTAAAAGTTCAGCTGACAGTTTTGGTTCTTTTAGTAAAAAATATAGTACATCTTTAGTCTTTTGAGGCATTTTTACGGTGACACTTTTATTTTTTACAGTGACATTTACAGTGACATTTCTTCCATTTACAGTGAAATTTACTGTGCAATTTTGTCCGTTTACAGTGAAAATCTCGGAGTTTACAGTGACATTTCCGCTTGCAGTCACGTCTTCTTTAATTGCGTTGCTTGTTTGTAATTCTTTTACATTGTATGCATACACCGTACTTTTTAGAATAAAAGCGGTCAGTATGTATTTCGGATCGTGGAGTCCTTTTGCCTCCAATTCCTTGCACATACGGTCAACCCCTTCTCCGAATTCTCTTACGTATTTATATGCTTTGAGAAATTCTGCGATTTTCGGGTTGCGAGAAAAGTGTGTATGGCGAATATTGTCACTTCTTACGATGCCTGGAAACTTGCCTGGAGTTTCGAATACCAACCGGTCGTCAAACATTTTGATTTGTATCTCTGTTCCCTTTATGCTGTAGTCTCTATGACAGATGCTGTTAACCGTCATCTCTTGCAAGACAAAAGGAGAGTATTCTCTATCTGTCACAAAAACACCCTTTTCTCCGAGATAGGTATGTTCCTTGACTTGTGATTCCAGATAGTCGATGGTTTTTCTGATTTGGTCGATGATTCGTCCTTCGAAGGTAACGTCCTTGATGACGTTCATTTCTCTTCCCACTTTTTCTTCTGTTCCCATGTATCGGATAAAGCGAACTCTTGCACGAGGGAAGAAAAGTTGAGGCTTTTTGCCGAAGAGCAGGATGCAAGCTGTGCTAATCTGTTCTTTGCCATCCTTGTAAGTAATGAAGTTATTGTTCTCTTTGAGATATTCCAAAGGAGATTTGGTATAGCCAATAACATTCAGCAGATCCTGTACGTAGTTGAAATCAATATCTTCAATAGTTGCATCGTAAGCTGCGGTATCTTCGAAATATCTTTCGCCTTTGTCATACATTAGACTCATTCGTTCCTCAAAGCCTAGTTTGCGTGAACTATCTCCTACACGCATGAATACCTCGTCTGCTTGGTTGGCATGGAGCGTGGCACTGGCAGGGATGTGCAACAGAAGCACATGATTTGGCTTGCCTTCAGAATCAATGCAGGGAATATATTCTGGTTTTATATTGACAGAAGGAATGCAGAGCGAGAAAGGAACTTTCAGCAATTCGTTCACATGGGCGGTATGTTGATCGATACCTTCTATTCTTCTCGTCTTGTCGGAGATTCCGATGGCGAGCATACCTCCGTCGGCATTAGCCATTGCCACGATAGGCACAGCCAATGCTTTAGGCTCAATCTTCACACTTTTACAGTCGAAGGTCTGCCCCTCAGGTCTTTCTTTAATATCTTCTATTGTCATCATGGTGCAAAGTTACGAAATATCATCGAAAAGCGGTCATTATTGTCTAATTATTAGACGAAAAAATGCCGATAATGGCGCCAAAAGTTGCTTTTCTGTAGCAGCTCCCCAAAGTGGACACAAAAAATGATTATTAATTATTTATATTTTTTAAAGTACACATATCTATCAAATTTCGTTCCTTTTCATTTGCAAAAGTAGACAATCTCATTCATATTTGCAA
>OJKP01001784.1_pt1 | contig 11408 bp, 13 predicted proteins | sample 1596521 | NCBI WGS metagenome assembly OJKP01 (sample SAMEA4350130, study PRJEB24818) | metagenome | biome: human; feature: gut; material: faeces | place: Denmark | collected 2013-09
TTTCCAAGCAGAAGACGGCGTACGAGTTCTATCAGGGTCGCGTGGGCGCGAAGATGTGAATAAGAGCCAGCCTTGGCCCCAGCCACGGCCGCCCGCCGCAGATCCTGCATTTCCCGACCAGACACAGCTGATAGGGCTTTATCTCCTTCAGGCTGTTGTAGGTCAGGCTCCATTGGACTTGCTCCATGTTCTCCGCCAAATGCGCGGCCATTCCAAGGGCATCCCTGCAAGTGACCGGCGGACACGAGCAAAGTCTCTCATGCTCATGCCGGCAATATGTTCTCTCACACATTTATGCTGTCTCCTTCTTTTTCTCTTTGTTTCGTTCCTTTTCGCATAGCCGGATCAGCTTCTGGCACCGATCCATCTCAAAGCCGCCGATGTGGGCAAGCTCTTCAGAGAGTCTCAGCTTCTTTGCCATCCACTTATAGCCCTGCGTTCTGCTCATTCCCCGCTCCCTCCAGAAGCTGTCAAAGACCTGATGGGTCTCCATCCGCTTCATGCGAAGGGCTTCGTTGGCAAGATTGCCCAGCGGCCGCGCGCTGCCCTTATGACAGCCCACACGGGCATTGCAGTTCTGACATTGATAAAATTTCTCACGTTCCAAGCCCAGTCTTTTTGCCGCCGCGGGGCCATACACCTTTGCCGCGGGAACAAGATGGACTGCACCGCCGCAATAGCGGCAGATCGTCGGAATCTCTACCAAAGGCATCCCTCCTTACGCCGCTTTCGCAGCAGCCGGCTGCGCGGCTTTTTGAGTTTTCTTCTGTGCTTCCGGCCGCATGGCACTTTGCAGATAGTAGGCATCCTGCGTGGCAAGCGTCAGCATTCCGCCCTGCGCGATCCCCAGCGTGACCGTGCCGCTCAAGGCTTTCAGGCAGGTGACAAGCTGTTTTGCGTTGAACCAGTAGTCCCCCGCAGGAGCGCCGGTCAATGCAATTACCTCAATGGGCGCCGATGCGCTGACGCAATCGCCTGCGCATTGGAATACAAGGCGCTGATCCTGAAAGCTCAGCTTCACCCGGTTTCCGGTGCCAATGCTTAGGACGGACGAGAGCGCCGCTCTCATGTCGTGAATATCCGTCAGCACGGTAAACGCATTCCGGATGCTGCCTACCAACTGATCCGTATCGATGTAGCCGCCCTCCATGAGCCGCGCGCTGAAAAGGAAGTTCTCGCGGAAAAAGACGATGCTCTTTCCCGTGGTGCCGACACGGAATTCATCCTTGTCCTGGCACATATTCGAGAGCTTTCCAAGCGAGGCGGCGGGGATGAGCAGGCTCACATCCCCCGTGCTCTGATTGTCACCTCTGGCCGTCACGATACAGTTTCCGTTGCTGCCGGCCGCGCGCAGTCCCGTGCTGGTAAACATGAGATTGACGCACTTGAGAAGCGGCTTGCTGTTATCCTGTGCGGTTGCAAATACGGTGTGCTGCGCCATAGCGGGAATCCCGCTGAGTTTGACGGTATCCTCCGGAAAAGGAAGATCCGGCTTTGGAAAAGCGCCTCGCTCCCATACATCCACTTCATAGCAGGCGTCTCCGCTTCTGAGCGTCATGCGTCCCTGATTTTCTGCCCGGCAGAGCTGCACGGTATCCTGCGGCAGCCGTGAGAGCATTTCTGCAAGCATCTTCGCGCCAAATACCAGCGCCCCATCCTCCTGAACGGTACAGGGGAGCTTTTCCTCCAGCGCCGCCTCCAAGTTGGTCGAGGTGACGGTGAGCTTTCCGGCGGCGGCATCCGCCTCCAGCAAAGCGCCCCGGAGCACGTCCAACGGCGAATCCGCCGGTGCGACGGCCGATGCACGCTTGATGGCGCTCAGCATTTCCGCCCGATTGATCGTTACATTCAAATAATCTCCTCCTTTACGCAGCAAAGCCGAAGATCGACAGCTGGTTTTCATCCACCTCTGCCTTCTTCGACTTCCGTTTCTTCTGTTCTTCCGCAGTCCTGGCAAGCAGCCCTTCATAAAGTGCCTGACGCACTTGCGCCTGCGCCGTGCGCACGCCGAAGGAATCCTTGGCTGCGGGTGCCTTTTGTTCTTCTGCCGCAGTCTCTTTCAGCTGCGCAGCTGCGATGTTCTTTTTCCGCTCCGGGTTCATGACCGCCATTTTCCGAAAGGCCGCCGCAATATCCTCCACATTATCCCGGATTCCCAGCGCCAGCTCCTTTGCCATCTGTGAGGTCAGGTCCTTTACATCACTCATGGCCGCAAGGCCCTCTTCAGAAAATGTCCCCTCGATGATGCCCGCTACCGCCAACTTGGATGCCATCAGCTTCATAGCCTTTGCCTGCATGGTATCGGCGTAGTAGAGCATATATACCTCCACTCTGGGGGCGGTCTGATTGATCCGCCACGACCGGCGGGATGCCTGCCGCAGCGTAAAGAGGTTATAGCCCATGGAGTAGAAGATAATGGTGGTAAAGGCATTGAGGTCAAGGCCGGTTTCCACGCAGCGCGGGTTGGTAATGAGCACCTGCAAACCGTTCTTGACACGCTTGTTGACCCAGTCCTCCCGCTTATCCGTAGCGATCTGCGGCGTCAGGATCTCTGTCCGATAACCTTCCGAGCAAAGAAGCTTCTGGAGCTTTTTCTGTGAATCCGTGCGCGTCCAACTGGTATAGATGAGCACGCGCTCTCCGTTTGCCGCCTTCTGCCGCACCAGCTCCAATACCCGTTCCTCCTTGGGAAGCAGACGGGAAAAATCGCCGCAGTTCTTTGGCGTTACAATGGGCATTCCGTTTATGGGATGCACTACCTCCGGCTGATCGTAGGGCTGGTCCGGGTAGACCGTCAGCAAATTGAGATAGGTGGACAGGATCTTCTGCGCCGCCTTCCGGTCTGTGCGCAGGACTTTCTGCAATTTGTGTTCCGCCTCTTTATAGGCCGTGCGTACATCCTCCGGCATCTCCAGCGGTACGGGGATCTCTTCGTAGTCCGGCAGGTCTTTGCCCATGTCGGAGAGGGAGAGAAATGCCGTGTATTCCAGCAGGAAACGGGAAAATACCAGCGGCGATACGCCGGGCAGCTGCTTTGACTTTGTTCTGCGCTTACTGGTGCGCCTATTGGAATTGTACTCCGCATCCTGTATCTCATAGGTATTTTCCACCACGCCGTACTCCGCATCGAAATCACCGGGGCTTTTGTAGCGTTTGCCATCCTTGAGCATCAGCCCGGGGACGATACGGTAGAGCAGGTGAAAAATGCCGGAGGAATAGCCGTTGATAAGCGTTGCCGTCATTCCGACAAAACACCTGGACGCGCCGTACAGCTCTGCCATGGCATCGCCCTGCCCGCTATTGTTGTTGTACTCGTGCAGCTCATCGCAGAGGAAGCCGTCGATGCGCCCGCGCAGCTTTTTCTTGATGTAGGTACTCAGGGGAAACCGCCGGTGCGCTCCGCGGATCGGGTAGAATGCATCCGGATTTTGGGCGATCTCAGCGAGCTGATCGAGAACACGCTCGTTTTTGGTACGATGCAGATGTGCCTGCGCGCCGTAGCGGTAGACCCATCCGTATTCTCCGATCTTCACCCAGTCGATCCGCTTGTCCGGATTGACCGCAGACCATAGCGGCATACCGCAATGGGGACAGGTGTGATTTTTCTTGTGCTCCTTCTGAAAAAAGAACTGGTCGGCCGGCACCGTATAGCCTGTGACATTTTCCACATTCTCAAAACCGTCTGGCATATTGGGGACTGCCCCGGGGATTTGGATATCTCCGCTCTGCAAGCCCCGCTCCAGCACCTCCACCACATTCTGATCCTGCGGCTTCAGATCCAGCACCCATGCGTCTATCCGCTCTTTCAGGGAAATGACCTCCAGTTGCCGGAGATCTCCCCGTTGGCGCAAACTGCTGAGCACATAGTCCTGAAATTCCGGGATCAGCGGCGCTGCCGTTTTGTGATCCAGTTCCTCAAAGAGCCGCTTTTGATCCCTGGCAGGACAGAAGATGTAGCACCTGCGGGGCTGCAGCTCCATCTGCTCCGTATCTACGAGGTTTGTATCCTCGTCTTTTTCATGCTTGCCGCTTCTGTCATCCTCCTGTACGGTGTCCGCAGCCATCAATGTTGCCACGGCGTAGATCCCATCGTGCGTGATCTGCCGCTGATAACTTTTGAGGCTGCTTTGGAGCATTCGGGTCGTGTCGTTTTGGGCGGCTTCTATCGTCGCGCCGCCGTAGATGGCATCTGCCATTGCCCGCACCATTTCGGGATAGCCGCCGAAGCGGATGGCACTGATGATGCTGCCGTTTTGATCGTGGTCGAGTACCAGCGTATCCGCATAGGCCGACAAGCGCACCTGTGCGGATGGGTCATAGTAACTCAGTTCGATCAGCTTACTATTGGACATCCATTGCCTGACTCCTTTCTTTTGACGAAACAAAAAAAGACCGCAATCACTCCTATGAGCAATTACGGTTTCGTTCTCGTCCTTATTACATTTCAAGTCGTTTGAGTTCGACGGTACTCGCAAGGAGCATGCCACATCTCTAAGCGGTAAAACCGCCATGAGTTGTGCAAAGGGCATACTACCTCCTTTCCACTCTTTCTTTCCTAACTTACTCCGCCCTAACTTACTTCGCCCTGAAATACAGCTTCATTGTAGCATTACGGGGAAAGACTGTATAGTTGGAGTTTTTCCATAGTTTCTATGCTGATTCGAGATCCATTCCATATCAACGAGCACATACATCTTCGACACCTCCGGTAGTTCTTTCTTCGAATTCTACCGCAAGCATACAAGAAGAGGTGTCCGAAAGAACGGACACCTCGCAGCCTTTAGTATCATAGTCGAAGCGAAAGACACACCAATCTATGGGATAAATCATTCCCGCAGATTGGTGTGTCTTTTCATGTCATTCATGTGAAGTCATTGAGAATCTATTGAATTGCCCCTTTGTATTGTGCTACTGCCATTCAACTCCGCTATCTATCAATATGCTGCTGTTCCGTTTGGTCATAGGATTTCGTATATCCCAAGTGATATTCCAACAGCAGAGTGTGTGGGACCATGTCAAAGGTGCTCACGCCCTCGACAGCAGTAAGGACTTTGACCGCAGCACGATAACCGCAGTAGAAGCTGTGGCAGGCCGCCCAATGAACGCGCTGCTCCCACGCACACTCGATCGAGATCAAATGCTCTCGTCGCTCTTCATCACCATCAATCTCGAGCTGCTCGATAAGCTTCTTGTTTTCGTCATGCATCTTCAAAAACAGAGTATGGCGCTGCATACCCGGCATCTCAAAGAGATCTTGCATGAGATGCTTTTCAAATCCATCGACAACAAGATCTTGATTGGAAAAGTGCTGGACGAACCCGGAATACAGGCCGGCGTTGAAAGCATACTGGGATGCATACCGCAGTTTTGCCTCGTAATTGGTTTTGATCTGGCTTAGGATCTCGTTCTCGGACTGCTCCAATGTGGTGGTGAAATAGTCCTCAGCCGCTGTGTAGTCCTTTTCCTCTTCGGAAAAATCTGTTTGCGCCAGTACCTTGTATGTATCGAACAAATACTTTTGAAAAGCAGGGGCAAATGCGCGTTCTTTCATTTCCTCTAATGCGTTTTGTACTGTCATGTCTTCATCCCTCCGTACAGATTTGATACAATCGTATCAAGCGAGTACATATTACATGAGTGAAAGCGCGAAAACAGTCGGATTAAGGGAGAATGAAAAATAAAATTGCACCTGCCAGATCGACAGGTGCATTGCTCAAATGTGTTTTTTGATGATCGGGATCGAATTTAATGCCAACTCAACAATGGCATCTTCTTGCTCCTTCGTTAGTCCAGAGTTTTCAAGTTCCTTGCGAACTCTATGCTCCAGAGGAGAATCCGTCTTCCCAGCTAAGTAGTCGAGTGAAACGTCTAGAATATCCGAGATGCGCTCAATGAGCTGGAAACTTGGTGACCTGACTCCGTTTTCTATGTGTCGAAGTGAGTCTACAGCAATACCAATCTTCTCAGCGAGCTGTTCACCAGTTAGGCGGCGGAACTGCCGTGCAGTCCGAATCCGGCTGCCCATGATTTGCAATCTCGTACTCATTTGATCTTCTCCTACCTATCCTGTACTTTCTCACAGTATAGATGGATGGCAGAAAATCAGAAATGAGCATTATGGTATTTACCGTACTGAAATAGTACGTAAACGAATGACCTCCGGTACGACACATACCGAAGGCCATTCGCTTTAAGTCACATTTACAAACTGAGCCTCAATCACTCTACTCGGCGGCACAGAAGCAAACTTATTCGTTTTTGCCCATGTGTTGTCCCCTACAGGCATCAAGCTGCCAGATGCCGCCAGCTCGTAGGTGCGCAGCATAAGTATCTGAAAATCTTACAGGACTAAACGAAAAAGGACCTCTGCCGACACACAACTGGATCGGCAGAGGCCCTCTTTTCGGAATGATATTAAACCATGTGCTGCTTCTCACCACTTGCTCATGATCTTGCCGTAGACTGCTCCAGTGCCTGCATTGTATCCCGCTTCTGACGCTTCACAAAGCCATGCAAAAGCAGAACATCTCCATTGGGAAGCGTGCAGAAAATGATGCGTATGAGCACTTTGCTCTTCACCCGCAGCTCCCAGAGATCCCGATAGCGCTCGATTGAAAATCGCTTGAAATGCGGTTCTTTCATTTCCGGCTTTTCAAGCTGGGTCAGGAAATACAGCCGCAGGAGGATTTTTTCCCGCAGCCGCGGATCAAGCCCATCAATAAAATCGGCGAGCGGAGCGGACTTGCTTGTTGGCTGATAGATTAGGATTCCCTTCATGGCTCCGTCACCTCCATTGCCTTGCTCAGCTTCTTCAGATGGCAGATAAAACGCTCTGCAAAGTCCCCGGCAAGCTCCGAATCACCGCTGATCCACCAAATTGGATTGGGAAGCGGCTGAGAGAGCGCGTCGTATTGCAGGCAGATCAGCAGAAACTTTTGCCGTGGTTCGGCCTGCTCCGCAGCTTCATATAGTCTCCGAAGGATCTCTGTGATCTCACAAGAATTCTGGCAAGTGTCGCACAAGTCATCAAACAATAAGCCGGAATAGGCGCGGCTCAAGGCGCCCAATGTGGCTTCGTCCACACTTCCATCTATCCTCAGAAGGCCCATACGGTGCAAACGGGCCTTCGCCCCATCGTCAAACGGATTTTGCGGTCGTGTTTTGTGGAACTGTATATTCATTTTTTTCATCTTTGTACCTCACAATGGGATAGAAAAAGGCCCGGCACCTTGCGGTGTCGAGCCTTCTGGCATAAGTCTTATTATTCTTTGTCATCTGCTTCGGCTTGCGCCGGTAGCGCGGCGGCTTCTTCGATCATGCCCACAACCAAGGTGTTCATCTGCGCGGCGTTCTGCGCAGTAATAACCGGAGCGCCGGTGCGCTCCTCAAGAGCCTTTCGTGCTACACCGGCAACCTCACCGCCCTGTCGGGCAACCTCCATACTGCCGAAAAATCCTTCCGGCTTGGAGGCTTTGGAAATATCACGGGTGGACGCCTCGGCCAGCATAGTCAAGACCAATTCGGTATCGCTCATGTTGTCCCGCAGGTTTTCCTTTTTCAGCCCCTTGAGATTCTTGTACTGCCGCGTGGTCATGCCGGACCACGTGCGGGTGATCTCATCGGTCAGAATCGCAAATTCACGCCCCTTTTCCACACCGCGTTTCTGCCACTCATCGGTAAGCTCATTTCGGATGCGGATAGAGAGCAGCCTTTGATGTACCCAATCAGGATCATAGCCCTTTTTCAGATAGGTTTCCAATGCGCGGTCGATGGCCTGCTCCGGATCAATGGTCTCCTCAATGCGTTCCCTGCCGACCTCTGCCAGCCAACGTTTCACCGGTTCCGCACGGGGGGATGGGATAGACTGAATAATGCGGAGAAGCTGCTCGGTTGTGGCAGCGTCGGTCTTATAGTTCTTTCCATCCGACGATTTCATTTTCAGTTGTACGATATTTTCGTACAACTGAGTTGCCCCCTCAGACTTCAACTTGCGCTTTAAGTCACTCCAATATCTGCGAGGGTTCTCGCTTCCAGTCAGTACATGGATTACATCGACAACAGAGAAGTACCACTCCTCTTGTTCTTCATTCCAAGCCGTGCGAATGGGTTGATTTTCAAAAAGCTGAATTTTATTCTGTTCGCTCATAGCGTTGCTATCCTTTCTCTTTCTTTTTTCGATTATACATCAGCCAATTCGCTGCCGCAAGAACTCCAGAAACAGCTCTTCTAAATCTTCATCGCCGTTCAGTTTGTCCAGATAAGGTGCAAATTTCCTACGGTCAAAGGCGATTTTCTTAGGTGGTGCAGCGCGGCGCATTTCCTCGTCTGCCCGTGCCTGCCGCCAAGCCGCGTAAAAGTCTTGATGCTCAGCGGATGGAGGTGGGCAGGTATGGGCGATCTTCTGTATGGTTGACTTATTGAGTACATATCCCTCAATGGTGCACATTTCTACAAATGCCCTTTGAGAGTCTGCATCATAATCGGCAATAAGTTCCGCACAGGCAATCGGTAACTTGCGTGGACTGTTCTCCAAAATATCAGCAAGCGGCGGAATCAGTGCTGCCAGCTTGATGGCCTTGCGGATCTCATACTCCGTCACGCCGAAGAAATCTGCGACGATCTTGCGGGCATTGTACCTTTGGCGATTCTCGCCAAAGGTCTCGCCATTGCTATCTCCATCTAACTTTTGGCGAGAATCGCCAAAAGTTGTTGAGGATGGTGTTGCGTTCCGTTGCCCGTGGCGATTGTTCTCATCAAGCAACGCCCGATACGCTTTGCCACGTTCAATGATGGTGAGGTCCTGCCGCCGCAGGAGATTGGTGGCAACGGCAATGGAAATCGCTCTTGCGTCATCGGCCTCCACGACCTCCGCAGGAATTGTTGAGTGCCCGGTCAGCCGCCACGCTTCAGTACGATTGTGTCCGGCAAGGATCTCATACTGCTCACTATTCGGAATCGGACGAACAATAATGCGCTCGTAGATGCCCTGCTCGGCAAGCTGCTGAGAGAATGCACGGAGTTTTTCGGGCGGGTAGGGATGAAATCCAATGTCTGCCGTGCGAAAAGGGCAAAGGCTTTTGATCGGCAGTTCGCAAAAGCGGGGAGCTGCCGCATCCGCCTTTGCTTGAAACATGGTTTCATAAGCCTCATTGCCTACTTCCAACTCTGATGCTTGCTGCGCTGCGCTCATGCGCCGCTTTAACAGGTCATCCATGCTTTTTTTAGCCAAGCCGCAGCACCTCCTGGGCAAGGGAGCGATAGGAGTCAGCGGCAGGATTCTTAGGTGCATAATCCAGAATGCTCATGCCTGCTGCCGGACACTCCGCAACCTTGATCGTCTGCTCAATGGGGCGGTCAAATACATGAATGCTGTCACCGTAGATCTCTCCCACGCTGGAGCGAACGCTTTGGCAGAGCTGCGGGCGGGACTGATACATGGTCAAGAGAATGCCCGCAATCTTCAAATCGGGGTTGAATCGATTCTGTACATTACGCACCATTTCTAAAACATCGGGAATCCCTTCACTGGCGAGGAAGTGTGCCTGCACCGGAATGATGCAGTAATCTGCCGCAGCCAGAGCATTAACGGTCAATAGTTCATGCTTCAGTCCACAGTCTATGATGATGTAATCATACAGTCCACACAGGGATGCCAACAGCTTGTCCAGCACCTTCTCGCAAGGGTCATCTGAGATGCCAGATGCGTTATACTGTGAAAGCTGCATGACCTGCAAGCGGGCTGCAGCGTCCGCTAATCGCTTGTTGGCAGGGATCAGGTCAAGGCCGCTGCTGGTATGTAGTACAGCACGATCGAGGTGGAGCTCCAGATCCTCCGGAGAGTCAATTTGGACAAGCAGCAGCTTTGCCAGCGTATTCTTCTGTTCCCCCGGCGTATAGCCGAGGGCTGCGGTGAGATTGCCCTGGGGGTCATTGTCGATCAGCAGGACCTTTTTATCTTCAGCTGCGAGGGCAGCCGCGAGGTTCAAAGCGGTAGTTGTTTTGCCAACACCGCCTTTTTGGTTGGTGATTGCGATAGTATTCATGCTCATTTTTGAACTCTCCTCAGCAATTCGATGTGTTTCCTTCCTTTACACGGCAAATTGTAGTAATCTTCTGAAGAAACAAAATCCATCAGTGGAATTTTAGGAAAATATGTTTTATTAAAACATTTCAGAGCAATCAATTTTCCAGAATGTTTCCAGTCTAATATCTGCTTTGGGCGATATCCCAAAATCGCGCATACCTGCTTTTCTGTCAGCAGATCCGGCAGAGAGGACATTTCCTGCTCCACAGCCAACCGAATAGCGCCGCCTAATTCGCTTGAATATGGCTGCGGTGGAGTATATGGGATACAGTTGTGGCGCTTGCCCTTGAGATAGTACAATGGATTCTGTTGACGATCAGCCAAATACCTTTCAACTTCTTCCTTTGCAATTTTGTATCCAAATCCTTTTCGTTTCGGCTTCTCTGCGGATACCCTGCCGGTTTCTATCAACCACAATGCAGTTTCCTTGCATATATGTGCAATTTGGTAAAATTCTTCTTTGCTGATATAGTCTTTTTGAATATCCGAAAGACTAAGCTGCCTGTTTTTCATACCCGCACCTTCAGCCTTCTCTCCGCGTAGTCCTCGCTTAATACATAGTCAATAATGGACTCTTTGAAGATCCAGTAGTGCGGTTTAATGAAGATGGCTTTTACAAGTCCTTCGTGAATTAACTTTCGAGCAAAGCTATCGCCTATTCCACCTAACATTTCACGAAATGTTAGTACAGACACTACATCGGGGTATTGCTTGAATTGTTGTATATATCTCTTCCTTGGTTTTTCCATGATCGAACCTCCGTCTAAATTACCATTGACAGATGGGTTCGATACCTATAGTATGATTCAGTTCTCTCCTAAAACTTCAAAATTCGTTTGAGTTCTCTCCTATGTCCACCATTCCTCACGAGAAAATGGGTTGTACCGGAGTTCTCTCTTAGTTCTCTCCAAACCGCTTTTTTGAGCTGTCAGGAGAGAACACCAAGACATTCCGTATTTGCTTAATAAAAACACGAAAAAGTCAAAAAGCCAGTAATATCAACGCTTTCTGGGAACGGTGGAGTGCAGATTGCTGCGGAAAACAGAATCGATATAACCACTCAAAATCCGCCGCTGGCGACAGCGTACCGGTTCGAGTCCGGTCACCGGCACCAAGAGCAGAGGACCTGCGCCGCAGGTTCTCTGCTCTTTTCTTTGAACGGGCAAAAGAAAATCCGGATATTAAAATTGTGGTCGTTTGGCCGGGGCAGTACCGGAGTGAGGCTTTCCTCTGCGATCCCACTGTTGCACTTGAGAAGATCCGATAAGCAGCATTGTATTCCTCGGAAAAACTACAATGCTGTGCGAGCCAGTCTGTCATCGCC
>OJKP01001791.1_pt1 | contig 11390 bp, 8 predicted proteins | sample 1596521 | NCBI WGS metagenome assembly OJKP01 (sample SAMEA4350130, study PRJEB24818) | metagenome | biome: human; feature: gut; material: faeces | place: Denmark | collected 2013-09
GCCAGCTCACTACTTCAGGTGCTACCGGTTACTTCGTTGAGTACAGTGGCGATGTAGTGAAGGATATGTCTATGGAAGGTCGTCTTACCCTCTGTAACCTCTCTATCGAGATGGGTGCCCGTGGTGGTTTCGTAGCTCCTGATGAGACAACATTCGAGTATATCAAGGGTCGTGAATATGCACCTAAGGGTGAAGAGTGGGACAAGGCTGTGGCTTACTGGAAGACCTTGAAGAGTGGCGATGATGCAGTCTTCGACAAAGAGTTGACTTTCGAGGCAAAGGATATCGAACCACGTATCACCTATGGTACCAACCCAGGTATGGGTATCGGCATTACCGAAAGCATCCCAACGCTCGATGAGATTCCTGAGGAAGAGCAGGCTGGTTTCAAGAAGAGCCTCAACTACATGGGCTTCCAGCCAGGCGAGAAACTCGAGGGTCATCCTATCGATTATGTATTCTTGGGCGCATGTACCAATGGTCGTATTGAAGACTTCCGTGCTTTCGCTTCTCTTGTTAAAGGAAAGAAGAAGGCAGATGGCGTAACTGCTTGGCTTGTACCTGGTTCATGGTTGGTTGATAAACAAATACGTGAAGAGGGAATTGATAAGATTGTTGAGGCTGCCGGCTTCGAAATCCGTCAACCTGGATGCTCTGCCTGTCTGGCAATGAACGATGATAAGATTCCTGCAGGCAAGTACTCTGTAAGTACATCCAACCGTAACTTCGAGGGTCGTCAGGGACCAGGTTCCCGCACCATCCTTGCCAGTCCATACGTAGCAGCAGCTGCCGCTATTACAGGTAAGATTACCGACCCAAGAGAGTTTATGTAATGTTAAGTGTTCAATGTTAAATGTTAAATTGAAATGAAACAGAAATTCAATGTAATTACATCAAGCTGCATTCCTCTTCCTTTGGAGAATGTAGATACAGACCAGATCATCCCAGCCCGTTTCCTCAAGGCCATCGATAAAGAGGGTATGGGCGACAACCTCTTCCGCGACTGGCGCTACAATGCCGACGGAACTCCAAAGCCAGACTTCGTGATGAACGACCCATCTTATAGTGGTGTCATCCTCGTAGCTGGTAAGAACTTCGGTTCAGGTTCTTCACGTGAGCACGCTGCCTGGGCTATCGCAGGTGCAGGCTTCCGTGTAGTCATCAGCTCTTTCTTTGCTGATATCCACAAGAACAACGAGTTGAACAACCTCGTATTGCCAGTAGTAGTAAGCGAGGAATTCCTGAAAGAACTCTTCGAGAGCATCGACAAGGATCACAAGACAGAGGTGAAGGTAGATCTTCCTAACCAGACCGTGACCAATCTTGCTACCGGCAAGAGCGAGCACTTTGAAATCAACGGCTACAAGAAACACTGTTTGGAGAATGGTTTGGACGATGTAGACTTCCTCGTTCAGAACCGCGACAAGGTTGAGGCTTGGGAAGCTAAAAACAAGTAATTATGAACGTTAACGCAAAGAGAGATAATTCCCGCATCAAGGAGATTGAGATCATGGACTGCACGCTGCGCGACGGCGAGCAGACCAATGGTGTCAGTTTCCTTCCTCACGAGAAGTTGATGATAGCAAGAATGCTGTTGCACGACATCAATGTAGATCGCATTGAGGTGGCTTCAGCGCGTGTGTCAGAAGGTGAAAAGGATGCTGTCGCTCGAATTTGCCGTTATGCTAAGACTATAGGTAAACTGGATTCCGTTGAGGTATTGGGATTCGTGGATAACAACAAGAGTGTGGATTGGATTGCTGAATGCGGCGGTCATGTCATCAACCTCTTGGCTAAGGGTAGCTACAAGCACTGCACCCAGCAACTCAAGATGTCGCCTGAGGAGCATCTCGCTCATATCAAGCAGACCATCGACTATGCTTTGAGCAAGGGATTCACCGTGAATCTCTACTTGGAGGACTGGTCGAGCGGTATGCGTGACAGTCGTGACTATCTCTTCATGATGATGGATGAGTTGGTAAAACTGCCTATCAAGCGCTTCCTTCTTCCTGATACGTTGGGTATTCTGAACCCATTGCAGTGTGTGGAGTATATGCGCCAGATGGTGCGCCGTTATCCGAATTCTCACTTCGACTTCCATGCCCATAACGACTACGATCTGGCTGTGAGCAACTCGCTGGCTGCCGTATTGAGCGGCGCCAAGGGTCTTCACGTTACCGTGAATGGTCTGGGTGAGCGTTGTGGTAATGCACCATTGGCAAGTGTTCAGGTGATTCTGAAAGACATGTTCGAGGCAAAGACCAATATTAAGGAAGATCGTCTGAACGATATTTCCCGATTGGTTGAAGGATATAGTGGCATTGCCGTGGCTCCGAATACTCCGGTTGTAGGAGACAACGTCTTTACCCAAGTAGCTGGTGTGCATGCCGATGGTGACAACAAGGACAAGCTTTATTGCAACGACCTGGTACCTGAGCGTTTCGGCAGACATCGTGAGTATGCGTTGGGTAAGAACTCTGGTAAGGCGAATATCGTGCAGAACCTCAATGAACTGGGATTGGAACTGACGCCTGAGCAGACCAAGGCGGTGACCAAGCGAATCACAGAACTCGGCGACCGCAAGGAACTGGTAACCCAGGACGACCTGCCATACATCGTGAGTGATGTATTGAAGCATGGAGCTCCAGAGGATAAGGTGAAACTGGTCAGTTACATGGTGTCTACCTCATACGGTTTGAAGCCTATAGCCAGCGTGAAGGTAGAAATAGAGGGTAAGGAGTATGAAGACCGTAGCTCTGGTGATGGTCAGTATGATGCCTTCGTAAAAGCCCTCCGCAATATCTACAAGGTGAAGCTCGGCAAGACCTTCCCTAAGCTCGACAACTATCAGGTAACCATCCCACCTGGTGGTCGTACCGATGCCCTCGTTCAGACCGTCATTACCTGGCGTGAAGGTGACCGTATCTGGCGTACACGAGGCTTGGATGCTGACCAGACAGAAGCAGCTATCAAGGCAACGCTGAAGATGATTAATATGTACGAGGCAGATAAGAGCGACGAACAGGCTGTATCGCCTCGAAATCTGGATATGGAATAATATCTCCGAAGATTACGAAATTATCTCCGAAGATTATGAAAATATCTCCGAAGGTTACGAAAATATCTCCGAAGTTTTCTATTCAGCAGCACGCCCTGAAAGGGCAGAAGCTCCTAGCCCAGGGTAACACCCTGGGTATAAGATAGCATTTAGCAATGCGCCCTGTAAGGGCAAAAGCTTTAATCATTCAAAAAATAAAACAATTAAAAAATCAAATAAGATGAAATTAAACATTGCAGTTCTCGCCGGTGATGGTATCGGACCAGAGATTATGAAGCAGGGCGTAGCAGTTATGCAGGCCATTGCAGAGAAGTTCAACCACGAGTTTACTTACAACGAGGCTATCTGCGGCGCTCACGCTATCGACGAGGTAGGTGATCCATTCCCAGAGGAGACCTTCAAGACTTGTATGGATGCTGACGCAGTGCTCTTCGCAGCCGTTGGCGACCCACGTTTCGACAACAACCCTACAGCCAAGGTTCGTCCTGAGCAGGGCTTGCTCGCTATGCGTAAGAAGTTGGGCCTCTTCGCCAATGTTCGCCCAGTAGCCACATTCGATTGCCTGCTCCACAAGTCACCATTGAAGGATGAACTCCTGAAGGGAGCTGACTTCGTAGTTATCCGCGAGTTAACTGGCGGTATGTACTTCGGTGAGAAGTATCAGGATAACGATAAGGCATACGATACAGATATCTATACCCGTCCTGAGATTGAGCGCATCCTGAAGGTAGCTTTCGAGTTTGCCATGAAGCGCAACAAGCACCTGACAGTGGTAGATAAGGCAAACGTATTGGCATCTTCTCGTCTCTGGCGTCAGATTGCCAAGGAGATGGAGCCACAGTATCCTGAGGTAAACACCGATTATATGTTCATCGACAACGCTTCTATGCGCGTATTGACTGAGCCTACATTCTTCGATGTTATTGTTACAGAGAATACCTTCGGTGATATCCTGACCGATGAGACTTCTTGCATCACCGGTTCTATGGGCTTGCAGCCATCCAGCTCTCTCGGTGAGCACACACCATTGTTCGAGCCTGTTCATGGTTCATGGCCACAGGCAGCTGGCAAGAACCTGGCTAACCCAGTAGCTCAGATTCTTTCTGCAGCCATGTTGTTGGAGCACTTCGGCTTGAACGAGGAGGGCGCCTTGATCCGCAAGGCAGTAGATGCTTCTCTCGATGCCAATGTCCGCACACCTGAAATTCAGGTTGAGGGCGGTGCTCACTATGGCACAACTGAGGTTGGCGCATGGATCGTTAACTGGATTAAGAATGCTTAATCTGTAAATGGATTTTTCGGCGCTGGGTGAATTTTCTATCCAGATGCTTTATAGATAAAAGCCTTAAGAGGAGTGTTTCTTTCTCTTAAGGCTTTTCTTGTTGATTGTCCTGTCTTTCTGAAATTTAGTTCTTTTTGTAAACTCAAATAAGTTTTATAGTTTTTTATTTGGCAGTTTGCAAAAGTCTTCTTAACTTTGCACCATGAAAAGTTTTTATACATTATTATTGGCATCGATGGTTTCTTTGTCTGTATCTGCGCAGAACGTAGATGCCGACAAGGCACGTGCTGCTCAGAATAAAGCCTTGCGCGATTCACTCTCCAAGGCTACAGAAGTGCTTGCATATCATCCCGACAGTATCGATCTGCGACTGAAAAAGGCTGCTTGGAATATACAGCTGGAGCAATGGCAATATGCCAAGGATGATCTTGATAAGGTACTCTTTCTGAACAATACCAATATCGCCGGTTTGTTCTATCGTGCCTTTGTCAATGAGAAGTTGCTCCGTTATAACTTTGCGCGTCTCGATTATCAGAATCTTCTGGTACTTGTTCCTGGCAACTTCCAGGCGCAACTCGGTCTGGCTTTGCTCAATGAGAAAGATAAGCATTATACCGAGGCTTACGATGGCATTAACAGTCTGATAGAGCAATACCCTGACAGTGCGATGGCTTATGCTGCAAGAGGTGGCATGGAGAAGGAGAGGGGTATGCTTGAGCTGGCAGAGTTTGATTACGCCAAGGCGATGGAGTTGGATGCCGGTAATGAGGATTTTGCTTTCAATCATGTAGACATCCTGATTCTGCTTGGAAGAAAGGATGAAGCCTATCGTGATTTGAAGAAACTGCTTGATGCCGGTTGTCAGCCTGGCAGGTTGCAAGGTTTCTATGCAAGGTTGAAAAAGAAGAAAAAGTAGTATTTAAGAGTTATAAGAAAGAGTTTTTAAAGATAATAAGACAAGAATGCATAAAATTATTTCCTATATCCTGGCTGCCTGTTGTCTCTGTATGGTGGCATCCTGCGATACCGTCTTCGATGTCCATCCGTATGATGTGCATGTCGACGGCGATAGAAATCTGAATGTTACCAATATTCAGAAGATTGAGGCTGCAGTAAAGTCGAAAGATATAATCCGTTTTGCTATGATCAGCGATTCACACCAGTGGTTGGATGATTTGAAGAGTGAGGTTAATGATATCAATCGCCGCAGTGATTCCCTCGATTTCGTGATTCATTGTGGAGACCTTACCGACTTTGGTGCTACCCGTGAGTTTCAGTGGACCCGTGACCATCTTCAGAAGTTGAAGATACCTTTCGTGGCTCTGCTGGGTAATCATGACTGTTTGGGAACTGGTAACCAGTCTTATCAGAAAATCTTTGGTAATCCGGATTTCAGTTTCATCGCCGGTAAGGTAAAGTTTGTCTGCCTCAATACCAATGCCATAGAGTTTGACTATTCCCGCCCTGTACCTAATTTCGATTTCATGGAAGAGCAGGTTAAGGCAGATGCAGACGACTTTTCGCGTACCATTGTCTGTATGCATGCTGCCCCTTATTCAGAGCAGTTTAATAATAATGTAGCTAAGGTCTTCAATTTTTATACGCATCAGTTCCCTGGTTTGATGTGCTGCCTTTACGGTCATGGTCATCATACCAAGCAAGAAGATATTTATGGCGATGGCATCATCTATTATCAGGTGGCTAATGCCGCTAAGCATCAATACTATATATTCACCATTACTCCAACAGATTATCGTTATGAAATTATTGAGTTTTAAACATATATTCATTCTGGGAGCTTTGTTTGCTGCAGGTTCTGTACAGGTTCATGCTGCCGATGAGGTTACCGGGAAAAGTGAGGAGTTGGAACTGACGGATAGTATCGTTCATGATACTCTGGTGTTGGCGGATGGCAAACTGACCCGATATGACCGCCGCGTCATGCGCTACCGTAAGCATTGGGATTTGCTGATACCTACTAGTGGCATCATTCAGACCTGTGGCAATATGGGTATCATTTCGCTGGGTATCGGATGGGAATATGGTAAGCGCCGCCAGTGGGAAACGCAGCTCTTGTTTGGCTACATCCCGAAGTTCAGTTCTGACGATGAGAAGTTTACCATGACGCTCAAGGAAAATTTCATTCCTTGGCGTCGTAATATCGGTAAGGGCTGGTGGTTTGAACCGCTGGAGTGCAGTCTGTATTTCAATACGGTGTTCGGACATGATTTCTGGACAAAGCAGCCTACCAAGTATGAAAGCGGCTACTATCCGTTCTCTACCAGAGTCCGTCCTAATATCGCCTTGGGTGAACGTTTTAAGTATGATATTCCGCACAATAAACGTAAGCGTATCAAGAGTATTACGTTCTTCTATGAGTTGGGTACAACGGATATCTACTTTATGCGTTTCTACCGTAACGGCAATGCCGGTTTCTGGGATGTCTTCGGCCTCTCTATCGGTGCCAAGGTGCAGTACCTTTAAACCAAGAACTGGTTGATGAGTTTGCTTACTCTGATGATATCTTCATCGTTGAGCGATGAGTTGCAAGGCAGACTCAGTTCTTCGTCAGCAATTCTCTTGGCTACCGGAAATTCCAGATGATTCATTTCCGGATAGCATGGCTGCAGATAGGGTGGGCGGAAGTAATGAATCTTTGTGCCGACCCCATTCTCAGCCAGGAAAGCTTTCAGTTGGTCTCGCTTCGGGGTAAGGAAAGGGAAGACGTGGAAAACATTTTCATGAGCAGGAGAGATGAGTTTCGCAGCGATGCATCTGTCCTTGATGCTGTCATCCAGATGCTCCAGATATAGCTGTACCTGTCTGTATCTTGCTTTCTGTTCGTTTTCAGGATATTGCAGTTTCACATTCAGTACCGCAGCCTGAATCTCATCCATGCGCGAGTTGACGCCCTGGTATCTGAAGATGCCGTCTTCTATCTTTCCATATTCGTGTAGTGACATGATGGCTTCCGCCAATTCCCTGTTATTGGTAGTTACAGCTCCCGCATCTCCCAATGCTCCCAGATTCTTGCTAGGATAAAAACTGTGGGCGGCAGCATCTGAAAGATTTCCGGTATATCTTCTTTTCGATGGTTTTTCAGAAGAATCAGATAGAGTAGTGGAGCATCCGAATCCCTGCGCATTGTCTTCAAAAAGCAAGAGATGATGCTTCTTGCAGATTTCTGCAATCTTAGGAGTCCATGCCAGTTTGCCATAGAGATGAACAATCATGATGGCTTTGGTCTTCGGTGTGATTCGGGCTTCTATCAGTTGGTCATCTATCTGTAATGTATCGATATTGGCATCCACCAATACAGGTGTCAGTCCTACGCTGCTGATGGCAAGTACGGTAGCGAAATAAGTGTTGGCAGGCACGATCACCTCATCACCTTTCTGTAACTTTCCGATAGCCAGTTCGCCCATCAGCATCAGTTTGAGCGCATCCGTCCCGTTAGCGCAGCTGATGCAGTATTCTGTACCGATAAACTGTGCATACGATTTCTCAAACCTTTTTACGGCTTCACCTTGCAGATACCATCCGCTGTTGACCACCTTGTCGATGGCATCCTTTATCTCCTTCTCGTAAGGCTCATTGATAGCCTTCAGGTCGAGATAAGGAATCTTCTTAACTTCTGTTTCCATTGTTTCTTCTGTGATGATTTATACAAGTGATAAGACTTGTTTCTATAAATAAGAACGGATGTTTTGCGGTATTTATTATATGGGGAGCTATAAAAAAGACAAGAGCAGCTATCTTCTCAGACAACTGCTCTACATTCAATAGGTATTAGTTTTCTTTAAGGTAAAAAGATTGTATTCAGGATAACGTTTGCAAAGGTACTAAAAAAAATTGAAATAAAAAAATAAAATGGCAACAAATTTACCATCAACTTAAAAAAAAGTTTTAAAAACCCTTTGCGGAGTCTTTTCTATTTGTACAAGGAACCAGATTTTTATATAAATAATGCCAAATAAAAAGCTGTGAAATGGAAAAACTGTCACGAAACCGTCTTTTTCCCTTTCATAGCGTTCGATGTCTAAAATATTTCGATTTGTACGGTTGAAATAACCCAATACGCCCTGAAAGGGCAGAAGCTCCTAGCCCAGGGCATCGCCCTGGGTATTTATGGATGCAAACCTGTCGCCCTGTATGGGCAAAAGCTTTCAAAGATCAAGCAATTTATAAGGCTTTTGCCTTTACAGGGTGTCTTGTTGACTGCCATTAACCCAGGGGGCTGCCCAAGGTTTGGAGCTTTTGGGCCTCCTAGTCCGTTTCAACCATACAGTTCGCATCAATTTCTTCTGCAACTTGCTAGTATCGGGTATATTTTTCAGTCCTTATCGTTTAAAAGATTCTAAAAAAACAGTAATTATCGTTTACGAGTTCCCACAGTGGGAACTCTCATTTATTTTATTTTTTGTATCTTTGCACCGTGTGACACAGATTAGTACCTTATTACCTACTTTGGAGGCGTCGCGACAAAAACAGTAATGTACGAATCTCTACTTCCGAAAGCCAACGGAGGCGGAGACAGGAGAGTTTATGCCCATAGCAAGAGAGCTATACAGCGCATTCTCAGCTCAGTGTTCACGGTGACACGGTGACAGGGTGACACGAGTTTTTCAACATTTCGCCTCGCACGCGGGCAGGCAGGAAAAATCAGGCCGAAAGTTCCTGCCTGCCCGCGCGAGAGTAAATCTTCAGAATTCCCTGTCACCTCTGTCACCCTGTCTCCCAGAAGTCGGTTGTTTCCGAGACGGAAATCAAAGACTTACGATGCAAAAGTCAGTTACTTACGATATGAAAGTCAGGGACTTATGATGCAAATGTCAGTAGCTTATGATGCTAAAGTAGCTACTCATTAAAATATTTTGCCAAACAGGATGTTCATCATAGTTTTGAGCAGAATCTTGGCATCAAACCACCAGGATCTGTGCTCCAGGTAGTAGAGGTCAAGACTCAGTCTTCTCAACATCTTCGGCATCGTATCCGTATATCCATTATATAAGGTGGCATAAGAAGTTACTCCCGGACGAATCTGATACAGATAAGTATATCGAGGATCATGCTCCATAATCTGGTCGATATAGAATTTACGTTCAGGGCGAGGACCTACAAATGCCATGTCTCCTTTAAAAACGTTCCAAAGTTGAGGAAGTTCATCGAGGTGATGCATTCTTAAAAAACGTCCAACTTTAGTGAGCCTTGGATCACCTTTTATCTCAAGAAGATCAGGACCATCTTTTTCTGCATCAATCTTCATGGAACGAAATTTATAGATAAAGAATGGCTTGCCATGTAGACCTATGCGCTCTTGACGGTAGATTACAGGTAGCCCATCCTCTAATCGGATAGCAATAGCACACGCTATGGCTAAAGGAGAGAAGAATATCAGACAACATGCAGCGATGACGAAATCGACGGAGCGCTTTATAATTTGCTCCGTCTTATTCATGTTGTCTTTATATTGTTTATTTTCCATCAGTTTTTTTATTTATTACGAACGTGAAAGTGCTTATTTGTCAAGTTTCTCGTAAATAGAGTTGTTGCTCTTATATTCTGGTACGATTTCTTTCATACATTTAACTGTGAGCATTTCATCGTATAACTTGCTTTTTTCAATTAAGTCATCGATTTGCTTAGATACTTCTGTATAATCGTATTCACGTACTTCAGCGATTCTTATTTTGTCATGGAACGACGGCTTGGTTGATTCCTTCTCATTAAGCACTTCCTCGTAAAGCTTTTCGCCTGCTCTCAGTCCAGTGTATTTGATTTCAACGTTCTTTGCTCCACTGAGGTTGATCATTCTCTGTGCCATGTCGGCAATTTTGACAGGTTTGCCCATGTCGAAAACAAATATTTCCCCGCCATTACCTTTTGTTCCTGCTTCCAGAACTAGTTTGCAAGCCTCTGGAATGAGCATGAAGTAGCGGATGATACGTGGGTCTGTAACAGTGACAGGTCCACCAGCTTTTATTTGTTTCTTGAATAAAGGTATAACAGAACCATTAGAACCCAATACATTGCCAAAACGTGTGGTAACGAATTGGGTTTTTCCATTGATGATACCTTCCTCTATTGCTTTGTTGAGACTCTGTACATAGATTTCACAGATTCGTTTAGAACATCCCATGACATTGGTTGGGTTGACAGCTTTGTCTGTTGAAATCATAACAAATTTCTTAACTCCATATTTGACAGCAAGGTCAGCTAGTATTTTAGTACCATAAACATTGTTTTGAATGCTCTCACATGGATTGTTCTCCATCATAGGAACATGTTTATATGCAGCAGCATGGAAAACATAGTCAGGCAGGTAAGTCTTGAAGATATGTTCCATTCTGGACTTGCTACAGATAGTGGTAACGATGGTTTCAGCTTTTATCTCAGGGAATTGCTTAGCCATCATTAAGCGTATATCGTGCTGCGGAGTCTCTGCACTATCTATTAAAATCAATTCTGCAGGACTGTACTTCGCGATTTGTCTTACCATTTCGCTTCCGATGCTTCCTGCTGAACCTGTAATCAATATGCGTTTACCATGAAGCATGGCACCTACACTTTCCATATCGATGCTGATTTCATCACGAGGTAAAAGATCCTCGATGCTAACTTCTTTGAGTTGTTGCTGTTCATTTCTGTTCCACTCCTGTGTGGTAGGCATATAGATATGAATACCCTCTGCAAGTAGTGCATCCTGGAAGTCTTTATTTGCGCGAAAAACGTTGATGGCACCAGGAGAAATTAATAGGGTAGAGATATTGTTATTTCTCATTTTCCTGATGGTATTCAGGTCTGGAGCATACACTTTGGTTCCCATCAGGTGATGGTGCTTTATTTTTGTGTCATCAGAGATAAAGCCCATGAGTTTAAATTTCATGGGTTTACTGTTCTTGATTTGCTTGGCGAGACCGATACCACCTTCCTTTACACCATATATGAAAGCATTCTTGATGTTATAATCCGATAAAGATACATCAAATACGGTTTTGGCTATGACTCTGATGGCCCACAAGATAAGTGTTGCAACAAGTGAACCTAAGA
>OJKP01001799.1_pt1 | contig 11334 bp, 9 predicted proteins | sample 1596521 | NCBI WGS metagenome assembly OJKP01 (sample SAMEA4350130, study PRJEB24818) | metagenome | biome: human; feature: gut; material: faeces | place: Denmark | collected 2013-09
CAGCCGCTGCCTGAGCAAGGAGGAAATGGAAAAATATGAAGAGAGCCAGCGTCAGGTTGATAATTACAACCTGGGAATGTATAGTGCCTGGCTGGAAGGAAATGAGAAGGGGATTAAGCAAGGAATAGAGCAAGGAATAGAGCAAGGAATAGAGCAAGGAAAACTTTCTACTAATCTTGATGTTGCAAAGAATCTCCTTGCATTAGGTATGCCAGTAAGTCAAATTATGCAAGTTACAGGTTTGAGTAAAGAGCAAATAAGCAGTTTACAGGCCAAGAAATAATATAAATTCGGATTTAGAATCCTCAAGAAATAAAACGGAGAAAAGTTTTTAAAAGCATCTTATAATCAAGGCTTTTGCTCTTTATTGGGCTTTGGAGTGTTTCTAAAAAAAAAAGTCACAATATCCGGCAGATGGTGCTGAGTATTGTGACTTTACTTTTTTATTATACAAATCTTTTCTATTCGATGCTTTCTTCTATCGACTTCAATACATAGTCGAGAATCTCATCGGTGTGGCAGAGGGAGATGAAGTTGCCCTCAAACTGGGATGGACTCACGTAGATGTCATGGTCCAGCATGTTGCGGAAATAACGTGCGAAACGTTCCTGATCACTCTTCTTGGTATCTTGGAAATTGCGCACAGGCTGGTCGTTGAAGAACATCGTGAACATCGTGCCCACGTGGTTCACCTGGATGCCCTTGCCTTCTACTATCTTTTCAAGACGGGAGAGGAAACGATTGCTGCGTTCTTCTAAGAGCTCATAAACGCCCGGTTCGCCCAACTGCTTCAAAGTTTCATAACCGGCTGCCATCGCCACAGGATTTCCACTCAAAGTACCTGCCTGATAAACTGGACCCTCTGGGGCTAATACGCTCATGATATCCGCTCTACCTCCGAAGGCTGCGGCAGGGAATCCGCCACCTACTATTTTACCAACTGTTGTCATATCCGGTGTGATTCCGAATCGCTTCTGTGCTCCGCCGTATGAAAGACGGAAACCGGTGATGACTTCATCGAATATCAGAATGGCTCCATGCTCTTGGGTTACCTTGCGGGTTGCTTCAATAAACTCATGGGTAGGAGGAACCACACCCATGTTGCAGGCTACAGGCTCAATGATGAGGGCTGCCACTTTGTCTCCGTTTTCTGCAAAGTATTTCTCTAAAGCCTCGGTATCATTATAAGGTAATACCACGGTATATTGAGTGAAACCAGCTGGAACTCCGGCAGACGAAGCATTGTTCAGCTTGGCTACTGCAGAACCGGCACTTACCAGAAGATGGTCGGCATGACCATGATAGCATCCTTCGAACTTCACGAGAATATCTCGTCCGGTAAAACCACGTGCCACACGGATGGCTGACATCGTTGCCTCGGTTCCGCTGTTGACGAAGCGAAGTCGCTCCATAGAAGGAAATGACTCTCTTACCTTCTCTGCCAAGGTGGTTTCTGCAAGAGTCGGGATTCCGAAACTGCTTCCGTGGAAGATGGCATCGGATGCAGCCTTACTTACCTTATCATTATTATGACCCAAGATGAATACGCCCCATGACATACAGAAGTCGATAAACTTGTTGTCATCAATATCGTAGATGTAGGGACCTTTGGCATCACGCACGAAGAGTGGGGTAGTTCCCACGCTCTTCAATGCTCTCACTGGCGAGTTGACTCCACCAGGAATTATCTGTTTTGCCTCCTCAAAAGCGGCGGCAGATTTGATTCTTTCGTTCATATTTCAGTAATGTTTAGTGTTGAATGTTTTGTATTTACTGAATGGAAATTGCTCTTAACCTATTTTGATATTCCACTCTTCTGCCTTTTCGATGATTTCCTTGGCATAATAAGTGATAATGTATTGTGCGCCAGCTCGCTTGATGGCGATGAGGCTCTCGAATGCCACGCGGCTCTCGTCCAGATAACCGAGTTTGGCTGCTGCCTTGAGCATGGAGTATTCACCGCTCACCTGATAAGCTACCATTGGGATGTTTGGGAATTTCTCTACACCTCTGGCAATCATGTCGAGATAAGGCATCGCTGGTTTTACCATCGTCCAGTCTGCCCCTTCCTCTATGTCGGCTGCAATCTCTTCAAGACCCTGATCGTGGGTGCGGAAGTCCATCTGATAACTCTTTCTGTCTCCAAAGCTTGGGGCAGAATCTGCTGCATCACGGAATGGACCATAGAAGGCTGAGGCGTATTTGGCAGAGTATGCGAGAACCTTACACTGTTTGTCGAGACCTCCTTCTTTAAGCCTCTTCTTGATGGCTTCCACCTGTCCGTCCATCATGGCTGATGGGGCTACGAAATCAGCGCCGGCCTTGGCGTGAACATAAGCTTCTTCAGCAAGTAATGGGAGGGTGGAATCATTATCTACATCGTGATGATGCAGAAGACCGCAATGTCCGTGATTGGTATATTCGCATAGGCAGACGTCGGTGAAGACGATGATGTCCTTGCCAAACTCTGCTTTGATGGCCTTCACGGCACGGGCGATGAGTGCATCATCGGCATAGGCAGCACTGCCTCGTTCATCTTTCTGTTCATCAGGAATCACTCCGAAAAGAAGAACCTTGTTGATGCCGAGGTTCTTGATTTCTTTGATATCCTTGAGAAGAGTATCTATACTGAAGCGATAGACGCCCGGCATGGTGGAAATCTCTTCCTTTTGGTTCTCTCCCTCTACTACGAAGTAAGGGTAGATGAAGTCTGCGGCACTCAATGAGACGTCGGCATACTTGTCGCGAGTAGCCTGGTCTTTTCTAAAATTTCTAAATCTTTTCATAATCTATGTCGGTTTTATTATACTTCTTCCAGGTGTTTCTGAGTGATAGGACCACGGGTGATGAACTCAGTATTCTCTGGCAATTTACCATACAGTTCGATGAAGTTGTCGATAGTGGAAGGCGATGTGAAGACAATCCGCTTGAAGTGATTGAGATTCACAAGGCGAGGATGCTCCGGCATCACGTTTTTGTAAGCGACGAAGCTCTTTACGCTAAATCCTAATTCTTGCAATGCCAGAGGAATGTCTTCTGGTGACAATGAGGAATGAGGATAGATAATATCCTCGTATCGTGCTTTGGCTTCATCGTATTTCTCTTTCTCTTTTTCGAACCATTTTATGATTCCGAAGCGATTGTCTTCCTCTACCTGTATCACATCTTTGATGCCTGCATTATGCAAAGCTTCAGTCGTGGTATCCCCAATGGAAATAAATATATAATTTTCTTGCTCCTCGAGTAATTCAGGTATGCATTCTATTGTTGATGATATGCTATGTTGACTTGTAAAGACTACATATTTCGGCTTCTTTTCATCATCGTCATCCCAAGCTAAACCTTTTCCTTTGTAATACTCATAGTTTTCTTCATCATATAATGCATCTTTTAAACTGAAAATAGAACTATTATTGATTTCTATCAGCGGGGTATATGTGTAGTCGGCATTTCGTTTCTCTATATCAGGTAATGTGCCTGTGTAGAGTGTTGGCTTGATGTCTGATGCCTGATGATGCTTCAGTCCAGCCACGTTACCGATGAGGACGATGAGAGGAGTAGGGAGATCTTTTTTCTCTCCGTTTCTGAGTTCCCAAAGCGTAGTTTCAAAGGTCTTTTCGTCCTGACGGCTCACATTGTAGGTGAGGAGAACCGGGGTATTGAAAGCCCAACCCTCTTCGTCGATGAGTTGGGTAGCGATAGCCTGCAACTGTTTGGCACCCATGTAATACACCAAAGTTTCTGCATCAGGAGTGACTGGCTGTGGGGTATGTCCGCTTACCAATGCCACGCTGGAGGAAAATTCGCGATGGGTGAGACTGATCTTCTGAGATGCGGCAAGGGCCGAGGCTGTGGTAATGCCCGGAATGACATTTACTTGAATGAGATTACTCTCTAAGAATTCGATTTCTTCGCTTCCATGAGCAAATATCATAGGATCTCCACCTTTCAGGCGAACTACGTTCTTACCCTTTCTGGCTGCATCAAGCAGGAGACGATTGATCTCAGACTGCTCTTTATGATGATATCCGGCTCTCTTTCCTACATATACTTTTTCTGCTTTTTTATCATTGAGATAAGTCTCGTCAATCAAGTCATCATAAAAGATGATGTCGGCGGCTTCAATGGCTTTTGCTGCCTTGATGGTCAACAACTCTGGGTCACCAGGACCGAAACCTACCAAGAATACGGAGCCTTGCTTATCGAGAATGCTTTTGGAAGCGAATGCCTGCTTCAAAGCTTGGCTGCTGATAGCTTGCTTGCCGTCGGATTGCAAATCCGCCGGAACCTTCGTTCCTCCAGTGTTTCTATTGGCAGCGCTTTCTTTCAAAGCTGTGATGGCAAGGAAACCTTGAAGAGGATGGGTTGGGAATGGGAGTACTTCGGCGATTTCATCCTCCATTCCCAATCGCTTTAATGCACAAGTAGCTACGATGGCGGCATCATATTTTCCGTCTTTTACCTGTTGTACTCTATCTTCAATGCAACCGCGTATCCCTTTGATAGTCAGGTCAGGACGTAATTCGTTTAAACCTTTCTTGCGAAGTGGACTACTGGTTCCAATGATACTTCCGGCAGGGAGTTCTGCCAGTTTCTTGTGGTCTCTGCTAACGAGTGAATCGGTCGTATCGAAAGCAGGAAATAAGGCGATGACCTCCATGTCCTCAGGCAGAGGATAAGGCAAGTCTTTCGCTGAATGAATGGCGATGTCTGCATCTCCTTGGCGGATGGCATCGTCAAGCTCTCTCGTGAAAATATCAGCAGGAGCTTCACCGTTTAATAGTGAAATTTGCTGGTTCTTGTCGCCGTAAGATTCCAAATATTTAATCTCGTAGGCGAGTTCCGGAAAGTTCTTGAAAACTTCCTCAACTTGCAGCCGGGAGAGTCGGCTGCCTCTTGCAATGACTCTAATCTTTTTATTCATCTTTAAAAATGTCGGTTATGTTTATGAATAAAATGAAAAGGAAGTAAAGATGTTTGAGATGATGACAACTGACTTTAAGCAATTGAATTCTTCACTCTTCGTTCTTCATTCTTCACTTCTAAAAATTTCTTTCTTCTTTCTAAAGCCTCCTGCATCTCCTGAATTTCTTCTTCGATGATGGCTTCGGCTTTCTCTACTTCGGCTCCTCTCACTTCGATGTTCTCACGTACTTTTCTTTCTACGTCTCTGATATTGTAGAGCTGAACGTTTGGGAGTTCGCTAAGGCGTGAATCGATATCGCGAGGGAATGCGAGATCTATAGCGAGTAGGGATTTCTGCTCAGGAATGTCTTCCTTGCGGATGATGAGATGTGGGGCTGAGGTAGCGCTGATGAGGATATCTGTCTTTGACAGGAACTCCTGCTTCTCATCCAATGTATATACCTTGATGCCGAGGGGATCAGCAAGGTAATGTGCCTTAATCTGGCTGCGGTTGGCGAGGAACACCATCTTAGCTCCTTTATTCTGGAGGAACTTCAGAATGTCGGCGGTCAGTTTGTTGACACCGATGATGGTGATTCGGGCATCCTTTAGATCAATATTGCCATCCTCAATAATCTCCAAGGCTGCGAGACTGTGCGATACGGCACCATGGGAAATCTCGGTTTCGTTGCGTACCCGCTTGCCTACTTGTAATGCGCTCTGGAAAAGACGATGAAGCTCGGCAGTCAATGGGCGCTGGCCCTTGGCTGTATAATAAGCTTCTTTCACTTGTCCCTGAACAGCTCTTTCTCCAATGATGGCAGATTCCAATCCTGCTACCACACGGAAGAGATGGCGCGCTACCGCATCCGGGACTTCGCCTTCACCATAGTATATTTCGCTGCGGTTGCACGTTTTCAGGAAGATATAAGGAATGGGGGAATGATTGTTGATATGACTTCCCTTTATTTCCAAGAGTGATTCTTGTAGAAAATCATCGAAGACTTTCTCCTGCTCCTTGATGTCGGTTCCTTCAGCGAACTGGCTTTGGTCAATCGATTTGTAATGTACCATTTTCTATCAATTCTTTTATTCTGTTTCTTACTCGGATGCTTCTTTTTACATCCCTGGAATCACTTCCAACGGCAATGGTGAGGTTGTCATCGCGATAGATGGCTGGGGATATGAAATCACATTGAGCCGGGTCATCGCAAACGCTGGTCAGAATATGCCGTTCTGCTGCAAGTTCTTTGATCTGGTGGTTCAACTCATGATCTCCTGTACATACAAAGAGGAGTTGTACTCCATCCAAATCTGCAGCTTCGAAAGTTTTCTCTTTGATATGGAAGGGTAGTGCCTTCAGCTCTTCTGTAATCTCTGGGGCTACAACCGTTGCGTGAGTGGTGAAGCGGGCGAGTATCTGAGCCTTGTGGGTCGCTACCTTCCCTCCGCCAACGATGAGTATGTTGGCGGAGACGATTTTAATCGTTATAGGAAGATAGTCCATATTGACATAGATTAATGAATTTCTACTTTTTCCTAATCAATACTTTCCAGTAGTTCTCTATCTTTTCAGTAGAGAGTATGGTGTGACCTTCGCCTTTCACGCTGCCTGGAACGTTTTCGATAGGTGCACCATCATCGAGAAGAATCTCCAGTATCTGTCCACTCTGCATTGGTGTGAGAGCAATCTTTGTCTTTACGAAGTTCATTGGACACATCACGCCTCGGAAGTCTTTCTTTACATCCGGGGATATGGCTGCAGATTCCGCAGATTCTTTTTCTTCATTCTCGCTTCCGTTTTTTTGTCCCACAGATTTCACAGATGACACAGATTTATCATTGGCATTCTTGCTTTCGGAAACGAACACGGATTTCACGGATTTTTCTTTCTGATTGTCCTTTTCCTTGGAATCTTTTGCATCCGTCTGAGAACTATCGCTTGACAATTTAAACTGCAATGAATCATCCATGTTCTGATAGAGGTCATTGAGCAGCTGTGCGAGTTCATCAATCAATGGCTTCTCTGCTATCAATGAATTGTTGTTTCTTGCCTTTTCTGTCAATACTTTGAACTTCTGAGGGATGATGCCGGCAGCGATGAATTCCTTCTCAAATCCATTATATACATCCTCGTCGGTGCGTGGGTCGAGACCACGGGTAACGAGCAGCATTCGATTCTCAGAGAAAACGATGTCGTGGAGGAGTTTCTCTACCTTGTTTGCCTGTTCCTGATTTGCGGATGTGGATTCTTTGAGAGTCTTGTCCTGAAGAAGTTGATCTACTTCCTTGCGTTTCTCCCTGATGGTATCCTGGTCGATCTCGATGATATCAAACAGACCGGCTGAGCATTCTGCTTTACCATATTTGATGAGCGAGAACTTTTCGTCGTCACCGAAATCATAAAAGGTATCCGGTTCTTCTGTAAACGGAGCTATCTCCTTGTACTTGGCTATCAATTCCTTGATAAAACCTGCACCACGCTTTGCTACATAATCGTAGTAGTCAGCATAGTTGGCTTGCTTCTGGATGACATCTCTCAGATAATCTTCTACAAAGGCAGGAATCTTCTTGGCTGCGATATAACCCTGTTGGAGGTCGATCTCATGTTTACCCTTGACTGGCAACCAAACCGTATAGGCAGGGTATGGATCATCTCCTACACGTCCCACACGTCCACTGAATCCCAAGTCGCCCCATGTGGCCAATGCACAGATATTGGTACATCCGTTCATTCGGAGTTCGAAGTCAGGGATGGTATCCAGATTCAAATCACTGCTGAGGAGTTGCTTGGCAATTGCATCAATCGCACCCTTAGGTAGACAGATGCCAAGTCGGCAGGTGTCTGCACCGGTACAGCATGTGAGGTTGGTGACAACTACAGGATAATCTACCTGATATACGCCTAATTTCTTGAAGAAGGCATAGATATCCGGAAGATATTCTTCTGGGATATTTCTCACCTGGATTTGTTCCTTCTTGGTGAAGCGGATCACATCGTTACCATAATTTCCAAGATATTCAGCCACTTCTGCAAAGAAATCGGTGGAATTATTGCCGTGTCGAAGCGGAATGTAAGCATACCACAGATTCTCTTTCAGACCTTCCGCATTGGTTTGCTTGTGGGCGTAGCGACGTTTCCAGGTTGCGAAAGCCTCACGGTCAAAGTAAGTACTTGCATTATTACCTTCTTTCTCTCCTAATGGTGAAAAGGATGGTTTGTGATGTTCCAGAGGAAGTGCTGGAGCTACAAAATCGATGGACGGATCTTTCTTGAGTGCCTCAAACTCTTCCAGATACAAGCGTTTGGCTTCTTCTGTGCCGTATTTGTAGAATACGTATCTCATACGGGCCTTGTGGCGGTTGCGCCGGTTGCCATATTTGTGGAACCAGTTTTTCAGTGCTTTAGCAGCACGGTAAAGGTCCTTTTCTGGAAGGAAGTCAAATACCTCCCAACCCGTATGGGCATTGCTTGCAGCGCTACCAGCTATCAGTACTCTGAATCCTCTCTTGCCATCCTTGATTCGTGCTTGCAATCCCAAGTCTGCAATATAAGAGTAGTTGGCGGTATCTACACTGGTGTCTATAGCCACTTTATATTTTCGAGGCATCGTAAACGAATCCTTTTCTGCAATGAGGCGGGATGTCAATTCCTCTACATAAGGATATACATCGAATTCCTCTTCGGCAGTCAGGCCGCTTCGGTCGTCCACCATCATATTGCGAACCGTATTTCCTCCGCCACCAGCGCTGGATATACCTATTTTCTCCAATTTTCTCAGCGCAGGAACTGCATCCTCTATATCAACATTGTGTATTTGGATTTCCTGTCGAGTGGTTACGTGGAGATGAGAGGTGGATAGCTGATGTCCCACGAAAGCTATCTTGGCGAGTTGTTCGGGAGTGACCAATCCACCTGCACAACGAAGTCGTAACATATAATGTTGATTTTTGCGCTGTTCGTAGATTCCCATAGGAACGCGGTTGGATTTCAACTGTCCTGCCTGTATCTCGCCAGCCTTAAACTGATCGATGAGCGACTGGGTATAATCCAGGTCCCCCTTTAATGTAGAAGGTATTCTATACATGTTTTTGTATCGTTTATTGTGGGTGAACTTTAATCTTCACTTTTTGGGGTGAATTTTAATCTTCACTATAATGTACTTCTTTGTCCACCACTTTTCCATTCAGAACCTTGAATGAATTGAGATGAACTTTACCATTTTGCAATGAAAGAATGGCATAACGGATATTGGGATCGTTGGCCAATCTTAAATCCTCTTCTGAAGGACGGGAAGGTGATGCCGGATGACTGTGCCAGTTGGCAAGAATCTTAAGTCCCTTGTTTCGTGCATATTTCAATGCGGCAAACTGGTCTTTGGGTGAAAAGGAAAAATGCTCTTCACTGTGGTCGATATTCTCCATCCAATAGCTTTCTGTCACATGATCGTCTTTGCCTAAAAGTAATCCGCAACTTTCTATTGGGGCATCCTTCTTCGCCTGCTCTAAAATAACTTTGATTACGTTGTCGTTAATTTTCATAAGCTATAGCGAGTCTTTATCTATTTACATTTTACACTAATATATGATTAGTGCTTTTTTAAGTCACAGGCAGCCTGCTCGTAGTCAATGAGGTGGTCAATGGTTGGATGATCACCACAAATTTCACATGAAGCACGTTTCTTCACATTAATGGTACGGAAGTTCATCGTCTTGGCATCGAATGTGAGCAGTCTGTCTGTCAGGAGATCGCCTACGCCCAGGAAATATTTCAATGCTTCTGCAGCCTGAATGGTTCCTAACATACCGGCAATGGCTCCTAAAACTCCTGCCTGACTACAGGTCGGAACGACACCTGCTGGAGGTGGCTCCTTGAAGAAACAGCGATAACATGCTGTTCCTGGCAGATGTGTAAAGGTTTGACCCTGGAAGCGGAGAATACCGCCATGAGAAAAGGCTTTGCCTAATCGAACACAGGCATCATTGATGAGGAATTTTGCTGGGAAATTGTCTGTTCCATCAATGATGAAATCCCAAGGCTGGATGATTTCCTCTGCATTGTGGGAATCAAGGAAATCATGATAGGTAGTTACCTCTACGTCCGGATTGATGCCAATCATCTTCTCCTTGGCACTTTCCACCTTAGGTCTTCCCAAATCTTTGGTCTGATGAATGACCTGTCGTTGCAGGTTGCTCAGATCAACAACGTCTGCATCTACGATACCGATATGTCCTACTCCGGCTGCTGCCAGATAAAGAGATACTGGTGAGCCTAAACCTCCTGCACCGATAATTAGGACTTTGGCATTGAGGAGCTTTTCCTGTCCTTCGAGGCCTACATCCTGAAGCAGGATATGTCGGCTATATCTCTCAATTTGTTCTTCACTTAATTCTATCATCTTACACTGTTTTTCTTTTACGGATGAATACTATAACTTATTAAATACGTTAACGATACAGAATACGTACATTAACGACAACGTAATCTAATATATTAAACTATTTAATAAGCATTTTATTGTACAGAATTTCTGTCTTACTTCTTAAAAAATGCTACTTTTAATAGTTTTTTCTCTTTAAGAATTTTTTCTTGCTATTTTGCATACAGTTGATTCCTGCTTGACGACAGAGATTCTATTGAATTTAGCAAGCGCCTCCTCCCATGAAATATAGGAAATCTACACGGTCACCTTCTTTCAGTTGTATTTTCTCGTAGTCTTCTCTTTCTACGAAATCTTCGTTTACCTGAATGGTTACCATTTCTGGCTGGAACACTTTATTGATTTTTATCAGTTCAGCCAATGTGAGAGGAAGTGTTACTTCCTGCTTTTCGTCGTTTACAATAATCTGTGCCATAATCTTATTTTTTATTTGTTATTTTCTGGGTGCAAAGGTACGGCGATTTTGCGACCTATACCATACCACCCCGGGGGTATTTTGGGTCACATTATGATAGTATGGTATATACCACAAATGGGGTAGAAGGATACTATATAAGTATAAATAAGACTACAAAGCTGCAGATATGCGCTTAAAGTAAACCAAAAATAGGTATAAGTAATAGTAAAAAAAAAGTGGTACACCCTCTTTGGGATGTACCACCTTATATAGATATTTACTGAAAATCAGATTAGATCTGCTCGCTCCAGTCCTCCTGGCTCTTACGAACGTAAGTCTGGTAGCGGAGCTTAGCCATCTTCTCTGCCTGAGAGAAGAGCTCATCAGCCTCCTTAGGGAATGCCTTCTGTACAGAGAGGTAACGAACCTCACCGAGCAAGAAGTCGCGGAAGTTCTCCCAGTTAGGAGCCTTAGAGTCGAGTGTGAATGGGTTCTTACCCTCATCAGCCAACAGTGGGTTGTAACGCCACAAGTGCCAGTAACCGCACTCAACAGCCAACTCTTCCTCGTGCTGTGAACGACCCATACCGC
>OJKP01001807.1_pt1 | contig 11302 bp, 8 predicted proteins | sample 1596521 | NCBI WGS metagenome assembly OJKP01 (sample SAMEA4350130, study PRJEB24818) | metagenome | biome: human; feature: gut; material: faeces | place: Denmark | collected 2013-09
TCGTTCTGCCTTTTTCAGTCATTTGAATGCCGCCTTTCTGATTTTCAATCATGTTGTAGTATTCTTGAATGAGGTTTGCGATGTACTCGCTGGTGGTCTCGCCCAGCCGTTCCCGTTCTTCGCTGACTCGCTCGTGGAGGGCGATGGGAATCTGAGCACATAAGTTTTTGGTGGTTGCCATTCTCGGATACCTCCTCGCTTTTTGTAACGCAAGCATACCCGAAAGGTTACGAGAAAGCTATTACCAACACCACCAAGGAATGATAGACAAACGAAGCGAAAGCAACATAAGCACCTATGAGTCGAAAAAGGCCGCCGTCCGCTCCCACATAGGGAGCCGAACGGCGGCCTGCCTTCTTATTCTTTATTCTTTTTTAAGCCTCGGTGTTCGAACCACACCAGACCACAAATCTGGCAGGGCGCATCTTCAAAATGTCGCCTCTCGCTGGGCAAAACTGAAATTTTGAAAAATCGAGTTTTTGCAACTTTTTCATTCTAAAAGTGGCGCATTATATGTGAAAACGCCGCACTTTCGTGCGGCGTTTTCGGCGTTGCATCTTTCATCAACACATTTTGGTCCGAGTGGCGAGATTCGAACTCACGGCCTCATGGTCCCGAACCATGCGCGCTACCAACTGCGCTACACCCGGATATGAAATTGTGCGGCTCACGCCGCGAACAGTAGTATTATATGAGCTTCCCTCCGTTCTGTCAAGAGGGAAATCCACATTTTTCAAAAAGCCCCGCGGCACACGGCCGCGAGGCTCTGGCGGGAGCATGTGAGAATCGAACTCACCCGAGAGGCTCTTCACCCCTCTCACCGGTTTTGAAGACCGGGGGGCACACCAGCACCCATCTACTCCCATGTGAGAGGCGACAAAAGCCGCCTCATTTTTCTATCTCGCCAAACTGCGCGCCCGGCCTGCGGACATCACCCTCGCGGCGAAGAATCCCTCGCCGGTCGTAATACTCCAGCACCAGCAGCGCGTGGTCGCGCGAGGTGCCGAGCGTGTCGCGGAATTCTCCCAGCGTGAGCGTGTCGTGCGTTTCGAACCACGCCTTCACCCTTGCGTCGACCGCATCCAAAACGCTTTTTTCGACGCAGAGCTCTGGCGCGAGCAGCACAAGCTCGCCGGTAGATAAAAGACTCTCAAGCACGCGCGCGCACTCCATGCGGTCTTTTTTGTCGAACAGCGCACAGAGCGCGTCCTGCTTTTTGCCAAGAATTCCCGCCGCGCGGCAGGTGCGCAGCAGCTCTTCCCGGATGGCGCTCTGCCGCTTGGTCAGATGCACGGAAAAGTCCGCAAGCGCGCAGTGCTCCGCCGTCAGCGTGAGTTTTCCCTCGCGCGCAAAGCAGGCGAGGATCGCGTCCGCATTTTCCCGTGCTTTGCCGCGCAGAAGCCGCTGCCGCGCCTCGGCGAGGCGCATGCCCGCGTGCAGCGGATGCTCGCGGTGGTACTTTGTCAGCATCGTCTCACAGTCTGTCCACAGCCTGTCCAGCACCGACGCTGTAAGATAGCGCGACGGCGCGATCTCGACGAGCTTTCCCCGCGCACAGAGCACGGCGAGCATTTCCACCAGTTTTTCTTCCGGTTCATCGAAGCACGCGGCAAGGTCCGCAAGCGTCATGCCATCCGCGCCGCGCTCGCCGACGGCCTGCACGAGCTTTGCCTCGTCCGATCCGCTCTCGCGCACGGCGAGCGAGGCGATCACGCGCGCGTCGTTTCGCTTGTGCCGGTACGGATGCTCGTCCAGGATCACCCCGCCGCCGACGGTCTCGAGCGGCGAGTAGAAGCGCACAACAAAGCGGTCGCCCTTCCGCGCGGCGAGCGCTTCGCTCAGCCGCAGCTGGGCATAGCAGCTCTCGCCCGGACGCAGCGCGTCGCGGTCCAGCAGCACCGCCTTTGCAAGGCGCACCGCCGCGCCGTGGTAGATGTGCAGGCGCGAGCCGCTCTCGATGATCCGCTTAGAATCCGGCAGATTTTGCAGTTTCACGTCCAGCATCAGCGACGGCTGCATCGAATCCGTCCTGCACAGCACATCGCCGCGGCTGATGCTCTCTTTTTTGATGCCCGCTAAGTTGACCGCCGCGCGCTGTCCGGCGTACACCGCCGACACGTCGCGCCCGTGCACCTGCAAATTGCGCACGCGGCACTGATTCCCGAGCGGCATGAGCTGCGCCTCGTCGCCGACGGCGATGTGCCCGTCGATGAGCGTGCCGGTGACGATCGTGCCGAAGCCGTCGACGGAAAACACGCGGTCGATAGGCAGGCGGAACGGCGTGCGCGCGCTCTTTTCCTCCGCGTGCAGTGTCAAGTCGTGCAGTGCTTCGCGCAGTGCCTCAACGCCTTCGCCCGTGCGAACAGACGTGCGCAGGATCGGCTTATCCTCTAAAAACGTGCCCCTGACGCGGCTTTTGACGTCCTCTTCGAGCATGTTCAGCCAGTCCTCGTCGACTAAGTCGGTCTTTGTCAGCACGATGAGTCCGCCCTTCACACCGAGCAGCTGCAGGATGTCCAGATGCTCGACTGTCTGCGGCATGAAGCCCTCGTCCGCCGCCACGACAAGCATCGCAAGGTCGACACCGCCCGCGCCGGCGAGCATGTTCTTGATGAACCTCTCGTGCCCCGGCACATCGACGATGCTCGCACAGCTCCCGTCCGGAAAGTCGAGGCGCGCAAAGCCGAGGTTGATCGTGATGCCGCGCTTTTTCTCCTCGGCCAGCCGGTCGGTGTCCACGCCCGTGAGCGCCTTGACGAGCTCGGTCTTGCCGTGGTCGACATGACCCGCCATGCCGATGATAACATGCTTCATCGGATGGCCTCCGCAGCCGCCGCGGCGATCTCGGCAAAGTCTTCCTCTCGAATCGTGCGCACGCACAGCAAATATTGCCTGCGGTGGATACGCGCGACGATGGGCTTGGCGCGAAGGCGCAGCTTCTCTTCCAGTTCATCCACGCTGAGCCTCCCCGGCTCGATCGCGACGGCCCAGCCGGTGAGCTCCTGCGCCGGAGCGCTGCCGCCGCCGACAGCGTCGCCCGTCCGCACGAGCTGCGAGGAAACGCCCGTGTCCGCGAGCGCCTTTTGCAGCCGCAGCGCCTTGGCGTGCAGCTTATCCTCGCTCGCCGACAGCATCGCGAGCGTCGGGATCTCTCGCACGGCGATCTCGGCATCCAGATAGGCGCTGAGCGTCGCGTGCAGCGCAGCAAGCGTCATCTTGTCGAGCCGCAGCGCCCGCGCAAGCGGGTGCTTTTTGATCCGTTCGATGTACTCCCTTTTGCCGACGATCAGCCCCGCCTGCGGCCCGCCGAGCAGCTTGTCGCCCGAAAACGACGCAACGTCCACACCAGCGTGCAGACTTCTCTGCACCGTCGGCTCGCCGCGGATGCCAAACGGTTCGAGGTCGACGATCGCCCCGCTGCCGAGGTCTTCAATGAGCGGCAGGCCGTGCCCATGCGCGATCTCCGCCAGCTCCTCCCGCGGTACGGATTCGGTAAAGCCCACGATGCGGTAGTTGCTTGTATGCACCTTCAAAAGCGCTCTCGTCTGCTCGCCGATGGCGGCTTCATAGTCGCGCCGGTGCGTCTTGTTCGTCGCGCCGACCTCGCACAGCGTGCAGCCGCACTGCGTCACGATCTCCGGAATGCGGAACGAGCCGCCGATCTCGACGAGCTCGCCGCGCGAGGCGATGACCTCTCCCCCGCCCGCGAGCGCGGACAGGATGAGCAGCACCGCCGCGGCGTTGTTGTTCACGGCCATCGCCGCCTCCGCACCCGTCAGGCGGCACAAAAGCGCCTCCACGTGCTGATAGCGCGAGCCGCGGCAGCCGTTTTCCACATCGTATTCAAGCGTCGAATAATCTCTCGCCGCCTCTGCCGCGGCGTTCGCCGCGCGCTCGCTCAGGCAGGCGCGGCCAAGGTTCGTGTGCAGCGTCACGCCGGTCGCGTTGATGACCGAGCGCAGCGTCGGCAGCTGCTTTTCCTCTGCACGTGCCAGAATGCGCGCGCAGAGTATGCCTGTCTCCGGCAGCGCGGAAAGGCCGCCGCGCACTTCGTCTCGCAGCGCGTCCAGCTCCTCGCGCACGCTCTCGCGCAGCAGCACCGGCGGCAGCGCCGACACCTTGAGCTCGTCCCGACCGAGCAGCTCGTCCACCCGCGGGATGGAACGAAACAGATTTTCTTCCACGCTTTTCCCTCCCCGCGCCCGACACGCAGTGCGTCGGGCGCCAGTTCTCCAGTTTGCCTTTACCCTATCAGAAAGGCCTTCGCCCGTCAAGAAAAACCAGAACCGTTCGCTGAATCAGCCATGCAGTTCTGGTTTTTCTATTGTTCACAAGAGCGCGAATCGTCCCGTGGCCGCAAATTTTCAATTCTTGAAAATTTCTGTCTCTTTGGGACAGCTTCCTGTCGGGGCGTGCCCGCCTCAAGCCCTGTTGAGATCAAGTACGGCAAACTGGAAGTTGTAGATCTTAAAAAATGGTTTTCAAGTAATTTATCCAGTCGGATAGTCCTTCTTGATTAAACTCCAACAAGGCTTTCGAATATATATGAAACGCTTCTGAATCGCTTTCTTCCATAAAACGTAATGCTTTTTTGGGACCATAATAGTGTATGCCTTTTATATCGAAGTATATTTCAAGGCTGTCACACAATACCCAATGCCAACGATAGTAACCTTCAACATCTCCTCGCATTGTGCGTAACAGCATCTTTTCACACCATTTAATTTCCTGCGAAATATCTTCTTCCGTTTTTAATGGAATACGTTCTATATAGTCAAGTACATTCTTTTTTAGTCGTTCACCCATTCCGTTTTTATCCAGTATGATTTTCCCATCCCACACCTGTGCAAACTCAGCCGGGTCGTACTCCGACAGGAACTGATCCGGTGGATAAACAAATACATCAAGAACAACGCCATCAACAAAAGATGAATCATGCAGTTTTTCTTTTCCGGCAATAATAAGTGCATCAAAGTCACTATTCAAATTTGCACTTCCGCCAGCAAAAGAACCATAGACAATTATCGATTCCGGTTGATAAGTCTTTTCCAAATAGTCTATTATTTTATCCGTACTTCTCATTACATTCGCCTCTTCAAATTCCGATTTGTTGAGCCGAGTATACCATATTTCTCAACGAAAGAACATTCTTATATACGAGAACCTGACCGTTTTACTGCGTACAGAACCCCGATCTGCAAAAAGCCCCATGCGCGACACCTTGACGGTGCAAACATGGGACTTGAAGTTTCCTTGGCTTATTCGGGTACTCGTAACCGATCCTGGCAGGCGGCTGCCGTGTCATCTCTCGAAAGCTGTTTTACGAACGCCCGGCTTAGGGAGAACCGCTTTTTTATTTTACCGCGCTGAGCAATTTATCCTCTTTCCGCTTTTTGAGCATGATTGGCACGTCCATCAGCGCGAACACCGCCACGAGCAGCACGGGGAAGCCGATCCAGTGGTAGCCGACATGGTCGCGGAACCACGCGAGCGGATTGCCGTCCGGCGCGTACATCAGAAACATGAAATTCGTATCGAGCAGCAGGTTGACGCAATAAATCGGCACCGCCATCGCCAGCAGCAGCAAGAAGCACTTGCCCATGTACCTGACGCTCGGTCGGATATCACCGCCCGAAAACAGCATGATGGGATAGGCCGCAAGCAGAATGTGCACGCTCGTCGAATGCCAGAACATGAAGTTCGCCGCCGGAAGCGACGTCCACGTCGGGAACAGCAGTGCCGCCGTCGCCGCGGGGATACAGATAAAATAGAGAAAATTGTCGAGCAGCCTGCTCGGCTTCCATGCGTACAGCGCGATAAGGAAAATGTTGATCGAGCACAGGTGCAGCGGCAGATAGTCCCAGTTGAAATTCCCGCCGATCTGCAAACCGATCTGTTTGAACGCCTCGTCCGCGAGCAGGAGAACGGCAAAGAGCCCCCGCAGCTGCGCCCGCTTCTTCTCATCCGCCGCCTTGTAGAGCTTGCAGCTCAGCGCGGCAAAGCCGATATACAGCGCAAGCGTCACTAAGTGCCGCGCGCCGAAGAGCGAAAAGCCAAAGCCCTCGCCGATCGTATCCACCGTATCCCAAAAGTGCTCCACTTGATCCAGCCTCCGCAAATTTGTTGTCCCTGCCAGCATATCATACGGCGGCGAAAATACACCTGAAAATTTCTTTAAGATTTCAGTATCCCATCCGCGCTCCCAGCATCTCGCCGCTGCTGCCGCCGCGGTACACGCCGTTTTCGATCACGCGCTCGCCGAGCACGAATACCTCGTCAAAGCCTGTCGCAGGCAGGTTGGGCCGCGCGTAGGTACCGTGCTCGCGGACGTTTTCGGGCGAGAAGAGTAAAAGGTCCGCGTCCATGCCCGCCGCGATGACGCCCTTTTTCTCAAAGCCGAAGCGGTCCGCCGCATGCCCCGTCACCTTGTGCACGGCCTGCTCAAGCGTGAGTACACGCTCCTGCACGACGTATTTTTCAATGAGCCGCGCGAATGTGCCGTACACGCGCGGGTGGACACGCCCGCCGCTGGGGTACGTCGCATCCGAAATGACGCCCGAGAACGGCGCGCGCAGGATATCTTTCACGTCTTCTTCGTCCGAGATGTAGTCGATCATCCCCGTATTGCACTGTTCCGCTGCCAGCAGGTCAAAGAGCGTATCGAACGGGTCTTTTTGAAGCGTCTGCGCGATCTCGGCGACGGATTTTCCCTCAAATCGGCGGTATTCGTCCGTCCGGAGGCCGATGGCTACTACATTGTCAAAGCCGACGAGCAGCGTGATGTTCTCAAAGTCGCTGCCCGCCTCCATCCGCGCGCGCATTTCCTTTCGCGCAGCATCGTCGAGCAGGCGCTTGGTCAGCGCCTCCGTGCCGCCCTCCTGGAATTCCGGCGGCAGCACGTGGATAAGCTGTGTCGAGCCCGCAGTGTAGGGGTACACGTCGCACATGACGTCAAGCCCGTCCTCCCGCGCCTTTTCAATGAGCGAGAGCATTTCCGGCACGGCCTTTCGCGCGTTGCGAGAACCGATGGCCTTGAGATGGCTGACCTCCAGCGGCGTTTGCAGCGCGCGGGCGACCTCGAGCATTTCGCGCAGCGCATCGACGACGCCGTCGCCCTCCTGCCTCATGTGGACACAGATGGGCACGCCGCTCCGGTGCAGCGGCGCGAGCGCGCGGATGAGCCCGTCGGTCGAGTAAAAGATCTCCGGCGCGTAGCCAAGGCCGAGCGACACGCCGCACGCGCCGTCGGCCAGCGCCGCTTCCATGTGATAGTGCAGATCGCGCAGCTCGAGCGGTGACAAATCTCCCGTCGTGAAGCCCGCGGCAAGCGTGCGCAGCGTGCCCATGCCGATGAGTTCCGCGCACGAGAGCGGCAGTCCCCGCCCCTGCGCCGCCTTGAAATAGCTGTCAATGGACGCAAAGCGCAGCTCCGGCGGGATGTTCCCCGTGATGGGCGCGAGGTATTTCGCGCACTCGTCCGCGTGCGCGCCCGAGAGCGGCGCGAGCGACATGCCGCAGTTGCCGTTCACAAGCGTCGTGAGGCCCTGGCAGAGCTCCGCCTCGCCAAAGCCTTCGCGAAACAGCGCCGCGTCGGCGTGGCGGTGCATGTCGATAAAGCCCGGCGTCAGGACGCGGCCCGCGGCCTCGATGGTCTCGAACGCCTGCGCACCTGATAAATTTCCGGCCGCTTCGATCATGCCGTCTAAAATGCCGACGTCCGCTGTGAACGCCGCCTTTCCCGTGCCGTCGACGATCTTCGCGCCGCAGATCAACGTATCCAGCATGTATATCACCTCTTTTTTGCAGTCTACCACACCCCACGCCCGCTTGGCAAGGTCATTTCCCCTTGCAATCTGCCGTGCCGCAGGGTATACTGTGGAAAACGCAAAAAAGGAGCGCTTCCATGAATAAGAAAGACCGCATCCACGACTGGCGCAAGCTCAAGTGGCCGTTCACCGCCACGTTTTTATATTACTCTCTCCTCTCGCTCTACACCGGCACCGCCGAGCAGAGCGAGCAGGGCTTTCTCGTCATGTTCCTCACGGTTTTGATCGTGGACGCCGTGGCGTATTTTTCCTACTGCTATTTCCTCTGCAAAAAAGAGGAGAACATGCAGAAGCTCTGGTTCGTCTTTATTCTGGCCTATGTGCTCATCTCCATACAGCAGCTCTCCATCCTCTGGCAGATGATGACGGCGCATGTGATCGGCACGTAAGCGTATTTTTCTTCTAAATATCGTCTATTTGAACGCCCTTTCCATCGGGAAAGGACGTTTTCTTATATTTTGTCTTCTGTGACATTTGCGTGCCACTGTCTAAAAATCTGATATGCGGCTCCTTTTGTCCATAGTTTTCGACAGTTTCTTTTGTTAAGTTGGTGTTAACGAGGGGAGCGTCCCCTTCTCGCGCCGTGAACAAAAAAGTTTACACCCTGCCCATTGAAAGCGCGGCGCTTCTTTGCTATGCTTTTTCTGCAAGCCCGCATTTTTCCGTGCGGGACAAGAAATGCTAAGTACAAAGGAGCTGATGACAGTGCCGATCCGTCCGCTTGTCGATCGCACTTATCTTGAACAGGTGCTGCTCTCCCGTTTTTCCCACGGTGAGGTACAGCAGTGGGTCCAGAAATACTTCCAGCCCTACCGTGAGCTGATGAGCTATTACCGCTGCGCGATCATGGAGGTCGAGACGAAGTTCAACGTGCTCAACGAGGAGCTCTCGCTGCAATACGACCGCAACCCCATCGAGACGATCAAGACCCGCCTCAAGTCCCCCGAGAGCATCATGGAAAAGCTCAGCCGCCGCGGATATCCGCTCACGGTGGAGAGCATCGAAAAGAATTTGAACGACATCGCCGGTGTGCGCGTGATCTGCTCGCACCCTGCCGACATCTACAAACTCTCCGAGGCATTTTTGCGCCAGGACGACATCACACTCTTAGAGCGCAAGGACTACATCGCAAACCCTAAGCCCAACGGCTACCGCAGCCTCCATCTCATCGTCGAAACGCCCATCTTCCTGCATGACCAGAAGCGGCTCATGAAAGTCGAGGTGCAGTTCCGCACGATCTCGATGGATTGGTGGGCCAGCCTTGAGCATAAGATCCGCTACAAGAAAAATCTCCCCGAAATGGAATACGTGGAGCGCGAGCTCTATGAGTGCGCCGAGATCAGCGCACAGCTCGATGCGCGCATGGAAAAGCTCCAGAAAATCGCCGCACAGGCAACGGAGGGAAAGGATCGCGCCCTTTCCTCCTGAATTTTTAGGATGCCCGCACCGCGGGCAGGGAAAGGAATCGTGACACTATGAACGCAGCAGAAAAAATCGCCCACGCAGCAGAGCGCAAGGCCTTTGAGACCATGCTCGACTCGCTCATCAGAAAAAGCCAGACGAAGGACGTCTGCACCGTCGCAAACGACTTTGTCAACATGGTCCAGAAGATCCACTCCAGCGTCTGGACGCCGGAGACCTTCGAGATGCTGCACCAGATTGCAAACGCCCCCGACAGCAAATGGGCACACTACGCCGAGCGCCTGCTGCGCGAGTGCGACCCCTACCTTCTCAGGACCTTCCTGACGGCCGCCGCCTACGAGGGCGGCTTCCGCGGCTTCCAGCAGGCGCGGGCAAACTCCGAGAAGTATGACTGCAATATCCCTTGGATCGTCCTCATGGACCCGACGAGCGCCTGCAACATGCGCTGCGCGGGCTGCTGGGCGGCGGAGTACGGCCACAAGCAGAACCTCACCTTTGAGGAGATGGACCGCGTGCTGACCGAGGGCGCAGAGCTCGGCACCCACGCCTGCCTCTTCACCGGCGGCGAACCGCTCATGCGTAAGGCGGACATCTTCCGTCTGTGCGAAAAGCACCGCGACATCGCTTTCCACGCCTTCACGAACGGCACGCTCATCGACCAGGCCTTCTGCGACGAGCTCAAGCGCGTGGGCAACTTCATCGTCTCGGTCAGCATCGAGGGCTTTGAGGACGCCAACGACGGCCGCCGCGGCGCGGGACATTTTGAAAAGGCGCTCGCCGCGATGGACCTTATGCACAAAAACCATATCCCGTTCGGCGTGTCCATCTGCTACACGAGCAAGAACTACAAGGTCGTCACGAGCGATGAGTTCCTCGACCTGCTCATCTCCAAGGGCTGCTTCTTCGCCTGGTACTTCCACTACATGCCAGTCGGCATGGGCGCGACGACCGACCTGCTGCTTAATCCCGAGCAGCGCGCCTATATGAAAGACCGCGTGCGCGAGATCCGCGGTCTCACCGGCGGCAAGGAGATCTTCGCCATCGACTTCCAGAATGACGGCGAGTTCACAGGCGGCTGCATCGCCGGCGGCAAGCTCTACTGCCACATCAACGCCGCGGGCGACGTCGAGCCCTGCGTGTTCATCCATTACTCGGGTGCGAACATCCGCGAAAGAGCTTCCTCGAATGTCTCCAGCAGCCGCTTTTTAAGGAGTACCGCAAGGGCCAGCCGTTCAACAACAACCACCTGCGCCCCTGCCCGATGCTGGAAAATCCTGAATATCTGCCACAGATGGTCGCGCGCAGCGGCGCGCATTCGACCGACCTGGAAGCGCCCGAGAGCGTGGAGCACCTGTGCAACAAGTGCGAGTCCTACGCCGCCTGCTGGCGCCCCGAGGCCGAAAAGCTCTGGGACGAGGAGCACCACAACTAAACCGCTTTCATGTTACCTTCCCATACACACAAAGGAACCGCGCCGGTCTGCTTTCGCAGACCGGCGCGGTTCCTTTGACAGAAAGGCCGCCGGCTGGATATCCAGCGGCCTTCGCCACGTCTTCGAATGCTCTTACTTCAGCGCGGCGAGCAGCGCGTCGACGCGGTCAGTCTTCTCCCACGTTACGCCGAGGTCCTCGCGGCCCATGTGGCCGTAGGCGGCGAGCTGGCGGTAGATGGGGCGGCGCAGGTCGAGGTCGCGGATGATGGCGGTCGGGCGCAGGTCGAAGACCTTCTCGACGGCCTCTTCGAGCTTACCGTCATCGACCTTGCCGGTGCCGAACGTCTCAACGAGCACGCTCACGGGATGCGCAACGCCGATAGCGTAGGCGAGCTGGACCTGGCACTTGTCGGCAAGGCCCGCGGCCACAATGTTCTTAGCGACATAGCGCGCGGCGTAAGCGGCACTGCGGTCGACCTTCGTCGGGTCCTTGCCGGAGAATGCGCCGCCGCCGTGCGGGGCGCTGCCGCCGTAGGTGTCCACGATGATCTTGCGGCCGGTCAGGCCGCTGTCGCCCTGCGGGCCGCCGATGACGAAGCGGCCGGTCGGGTTGACATAAATC
>OJKP01001810.1_pt1 | contig 11276 bp, 8 predicted proteins | sample 1596521 | NCBI WGS metagenome assembly OJKP01 (sample SAMEA4350130, study PRJEB24818) | metagenome | biome: human; feature: gut; material: faeces | place: Denmark | collected 2013-09
TGTATAAGACACCGGACTTGCTTCAATTAAAGCGGATAATCAATGGTGCACTCTTCATTAGGCCTAAAATAGAAAGTGTATCGAACTACATTGACAATATTAAAGAAGAGAGAAATCGCAATCAGGAAAGAATGTTGAACTCCTTACTGGGATTCATGGGCGTAGGGCAAGTATTATTTGCAATTTTGGGTTTATACCAATCAGATTGCACCACGTGGAATACCATAGCAATCACGCTATCTGCACTATTCTTTTTAATGTCTGTTATCATCATTATTATACTTACAAAACAATGGATCAAAAAAGAATAGGAAATCATATCCTGCTTCCTGTATTTGCCTTTTTTGCACTTTCATGATTTTTGCATAACTTGCTTCTGTTTTCGAGAAAGAAGGTTTTGGAATCAAGTCAGACAGTGTTGACACTTGCTTGACAACCATAAAGAGTTAGTTAGCAGGAGACTATAATAATGGCATCCAAACAAATTGGGCATAATGAGATCGACATGCTTCATGGGCCGCTGCTCATGAAGATTCTTTTGTTCGCGCTGCCGTTGGCTGCGAGCAGTGTGCTGCAGCAGCTGTTCAACTCGGTGGATGTGGCGGTGGTGGGACGGTTCGCAAGCAGCGAAGCGCTGGCGGCGGTGGGGAGCAACACTCCGGTTATCAATCTGCTGATCAATCTGTTTGTGGGCATATCGATGGGTGCCAACGCAGTCATCTCCAACCATATCGGGCAGAATGACAGGGAAAAGATACGCAGTGCGGTGAGCACCTCAGCGGTCGTGGCGCTGCTCAGCGGCGTTTTCCTGATGGTGTTGGGAACGGCGGTAGCGGGGCCGGTGCACAGGATGATGGGGACACCGGTCGAGGTCACGAGGATGGCGGTGTCATACCTCCGGATCTACTTTCTGGGCATGCCGTTCATCATGATCTTCAATTTCGGGTCTGCGATCCTGCGAAGTCTCGGCGACACCCGGCGGCCTCTTTACATCCTGATATGGGCCGGGATCATAAACACAGTGCTCAACCTGTTGTTTGTCATCGTCTTCCACATGGGAGTGGAAGGTGTGGCGATCGCTACAGGCATCTCCAACCTGTTCAGTGCGGTGATGGTGGTCCAAATTCTGCTACGGGAGCAAGACCCTTACAAGCTGCACCTTGACGACATGCACATCCAGAAGGACGAACTTTCGCACATGCTGGAGATCGGTGTGCCGGCGGGACTGCAAGGAGTGGTGTTCTCCATCTCCAACGTGATCATCCAGGCCAGCATCAACAGCTATGGTTTCAACGCGGTCGCCGGCTCGGCGGCGGCTTTGAACTTCGAGCAGTACTGCTACTATGTCATCGCGGCGTTCAACGGGGCGGCGATCAGCTTTGTGGGGCAGAACTACGGAGCCGGGAATATGGACAGAGTCAAAAGAATATTCCTGATCTGCATGGGGTTAGGCACTCTTTCCTGTGCCTTGCTCAACTGGGTGTTCGCCGGATGGTCCGACTTTTTCCTCGGACTGTTCACGGATTCCCAGACGGTGAAGGATTTCGGCACGATCAGGATGCGGACCGTGCTGATGTTCCAAGGACTGGCATGTCTCTACGAGATCCCGGGGTCAGCACTGCGCGGCATGGGCCGGTCGATGCTCCCGACCCTGCTGACGGTCTTCGGAACATGTGTCCTACGCATCGCCTGGGTTTACACCGTCTGTCCGGTCTGGGAAGGTTTCCATGCGTTGATGTTCGTCTATCCTGTCTCTTGGATCATCACCGGCATAATGGTCATGACCGCATACCTTATCACATTCCGCAGAATCCAGCTGAAATCATTAACGGTCTGATGCTCAATTGATGGGGACTCACTCTTTGTTCCTCAATCACTTACCGATTCCTGCCCTTCCACGATGCCTGGCAGAATCACGGAATATATTCATTCATAATCACTTAATAAACTCATTACAGATTTGGCCCGTGGTTTTGAGGTATGAGAGCCAGGCGAGGAAGTGGTTGATGTCGGCCTCGACGCTGTCACGGTTGACCACCTGCCAGAGGGTCTGGGCCTCAAGGAGATCGGAGAGGGTCTCGGTGCCGGCATCGTAATGGAGGCGGCTGACACGGACGTTCTCCTCTGCGGAAGCGGTGTTGCTTGCGGCCAGAGCACGTTCATATTCAGACTCATCCAACTCGCTGGCGGCCTTGGACATCTCAAGGGTCATCAGCTCGTAGTTGCTGTCGCGCTCGGAGACGGCCTGCTCGTACTCGGACTTGTCGGACTTGACCTTGTAGAAATGCTCGCCGAAGTGGAAGATCGGGATGCTGACCTTGGCACCGACACTGAAACCGGCCTTGTCGATGAATGTCTCATCGTTGACGGTCATGCCGTGGGTGTAGCCATAGCCAGCGAATATCCCGGCCTGAGGGAGAGCGTCGGCCCTTGCCATACGCACCTGCTGGGCGGCTGCCTGGACCTTCTTGTCAAGCATCTGGTACTCAGGTCTGCCGGAAATGTCGGTAGAGCCTGACACTGAGCCGGACTCAGGCAACGAGGATTCCGCTACATCCACCTCACTGTCAAGAGGATAACCGATGTAGTGACAGAGATTCATCTTCGCGATACGGACAACATTCTCAGTTCGTTTGAGATTCAACACCCCTTCATTGACCTTAACCTCAACCTTCAGAACGTCATTCCTGTCGCTCATTCCGGCGGCCTCGGCCTTACGGACTGTCTGCAAGAGCTCTTAAAGAAGGTCATTGTACTGGAGCTGGACCTTATGCAGTTCCTTGGCACGGATGACATTGGCGTAGGCGGTGGCGGTCTGGAGTACGACCTCGTCCTCCTGCTGCTGGATGTTCAGCCGTGCGATGTCACGGCCGAACTGGCTCATCTTGTAGCCGGCCACAATCTTGCCGCCCATAAACACGGGCTGGGTCACGGAAACCCTTCCGGCAGGTTTATCTGATCCACCTTTGCCTCAAGAGCCTTGCGGGCGTTCTCGGTCTCGATTCCAGGCGTAATCTTATCTGGAAAACAAACTCCATACTTGCGCAGATTATCGCAGGATAACTTGCGCTAGAGTGGCAAAAAGTGACATTATCCGAGAATCATAATTTCCAAACACGTAGAGAGAGGAGCAGACAGATCATCCAATGGCGGAGTGTTATCGGTAATCATATCATTCAGAGCCTGGAAGTCAATTATGGCGGGGGTGGCGAAGAAGAGGTAGGAATATTCATCATTCTGGTCTTCCGCGAAAGGATACTGCGTCAGCTTGAGGTACATTCCATCCGGAATGAATATCTCAGCGCCCGCTTCCTGCGGTGTGATGCAGAACGAAATTTTCTTTGTTTTATGATTCAGCCTCAGTATGTTGAAATAGAGCTGGCTGTGGGTTCTGTTTGAAATCACGAGACAAAACTCGCCTTCATCAACCGTCTCTTTTTCTACTGTTATGCTATCGGAAGAGTGAACAGTGCCACAATAACCCCAGAAATAGTGGAAGAAAGTTCACTGCTTCAAAAGTAAAATAATTGGAGATTAAAGAACAATGTTTATCTTTGCATGAAAATAGAAGTATTGTCTTCACACGTGATATAAGGGAAGTGTTCCACACTTATCCTCAAAAGAAATCTGACAGTTTCATTTACGTGAAGGCGACTATAGCATTGCAGTTGTAATACAACTGCTTGTAGTGTTTTATGTTGCCTACATCTCTGTGATTCCCTCAGCATTTCTTTAGGATAAGAAGGAAAGACTCCGCACTTTCTTTTTATTGTACAGCCACCCACGGAGCGATGGCATTGAAACTACGTAATTATGAATTTGTTTGGAAAAAAAGAAAATCAAAAGACCGAGGAAGTTCAACTACGAAAGAGAAAAGACGAACTTAAGAAAGAGCTCGAAAGTGTCAACAAAAAGCTTATAGAAATTGATGCTACCAAAAACGAGTCCGTAAATAAACAAGCAGAGCTAAAAGAGGATAGTGCCACAAAGGATGTTGATCAACCTTGTGACACATTGAAGCAAACATCTGATGATGAACTGCTCAATGAGATAAAGAGCAAGAACGATGAGATTGCCAGACTAAAAGCTGAAATTGAGAAATTCGAGACAACTGTTCATCAAGATAAAGACAGCGCAACCAATAATGAGACTGCTGACATTCTGAAAGAACTACAAAAAGTAACATCTCTTTGCGCCGATGAAAATAAACGCTTGATCAAGGAAAATGCCGATTTGTCCAATAAACTGGATGAAACGCAACTAAGGATGGAACAAATAATTCAAACTTGCCAAGAAGATCGGTATAGGAAGGACAAAATCAAACTTATCAATAAGTATATTTATCAAATAGACCTTATTCGGAAGACATTGTATGACTTTCATCTTGACAGACATAATATGCAAGACAACGAAGCCGTTGCATATTTGGAGAATCAGTTAAGCGAGGTGGCAAACGGACTGGATGCCACATTGCTGCAAGAAATGGTGGAGCGCAAATCTTTCGGCCGGAATGGAGATCCGGTCAATCTTGAAATGCAAGAAGTTGTTGGTTCGTTTAATACAGAAGATGCCTCTCTAGACGGGAAAATATACCAAAGCATAAACCCTGGATATGTGTGGACATTGCCATACATTCTAAAAGCCAAAGTAAACGATAATGGCGATGAGATAAAGACTTACCGTTTTCTCCTTCGCTCTGAGCAGGTTATTGTATACAAACATAATAAACAATAAGACAATCGTAAAAGACAAAAGATTATGGCTGAATTTTATGGAATTGATTTAGGCACAACGTACTCTTGCATCGCGACAATTGACAGCGATGACTTAGTAACAGTGATTCCTAACGCAACAGGACAATTGACTACACCATCCGTTGTAGCATTCGATGATGACGGTAAGATGTTGGTCGGAAGAGCCGCAAAAAACCTTCTGGGAAGTAAACCCGAGAATGTGGTAGCACTGATAAAACGGGAGATGTCCAACAAGAGCTTCACAAGGACAATCCAAGGAAAAACATACGATCCCGTAGATATATCCTCATTCATCCTCGCAGAACTTGTCAGATTTGCGAATCAAAAGAGAAGAGATGAAGAAGACAAGGATCCAATATATGACGTAGTCATCACTGTACCAGCTTATTTTGGAAATCTCGAGCGCCAACGCACCGAAGCAGCAGGCAAAAAAGCCGGCTTAAATGTATTGCAAATAATAAATGAACCTACCGCAGCAGCATTGTCCTACGGAAGAAAAAATCAATCCAATAAAACCGTCCTCGTATATGATCTTGGTGGTGGAACGTTCGATGTAAGTATTCTAAAGATTCACAATGGAATAATGGACACCATTGCGACCACTGGAGACCATCATTTAGGTGGAGCTGACTGGGACAAAGCCATCGCCGAATATGCCTTAAATCAAATTGGAGTTGATTTCAACACTCTAACCACACAAGAGCAAGGTATGATGACATTAGCCGCCGAAGAATGTAAACAGACTCTAACTGCCCAAGAAAAGACGACTTTAACATTCTCCTACAAAGGTATACGTAATGTTGAGATAACCAGAAAAGATTTTAAGTCTTTCACGGAATCATTAATGGGAAGGACAATGCTTCTTATTGATGAAGCACTTGATTTAGCAAAAATCCCAATGACTGTAATTGATGAAATAATAATGGTCGGCGGCTCTTCACGTATGCCTATGGTAAAGGAAGCTATCAAGTCTAAATTTGGGAAAGATTCAAAACTCATCGACCCTGATATGGCTGTAGCCAAAGGTGCTGCATTGGTTGCCGCACAAAACGAGAAAGGATATGTCAAAGGAGCTCTCGTGATGGGACAGGACAAAGGATCCAGAGCTTATGGAATGGCAGCATATGACAGTTCTGGAGTAGAACGGGTGTTTAATCTGATTATGAGGAATGACAATCTTGAAGTTCATAAGGAAAACAATGATTTTCAAACTATGGAGGATGGCCAAACCCGATTAGATTTCAGATTTTACGAGAATGAATCAATGGAAGAAATAATTGATGTTGATCCCGATCAGGAACTGAAAGGACGCAATGACTACATTGAATGGGGATGTCCCGTTCCCAAAAACACTCCCGTCAAGATTATCGTGGACAGAGATAAAAGTGGTAAGATAAAGGTTTATGCCGAATGTCATGGAGCCACCGGTGAATTTGTGATTGTATCCCCGGGATGCGACTCTATCGCGCGACACTAAAACGTCAAAGCACATTCCAATGCCAAAACAGGTAGAAGGTAATGAATGAGCAAGAAGTAAAGAACTGGTATAATTCCGCAAAAACGTTGGCAGCATCGAAAGAGAAGCTGGACGATGCTGCCAATGATTGTTACTACAGCAGGAATTTTGAGACCGTTTATTATGGTTTCACACACCAAACTCCGTCTTCTGAGGAAGTGCAGGTGGCTCTAAATTTATTGCAAAGGCGGCTTAGGAGCATAAAACGTGACCTAAAAACAGATTTGGGAACATTTATCTCCACAAGCGCAATTGCGATGAAGCCAGAGAACTACCAAGATTTTCGTAAACAGCTTATCGCCAAAGGTTGGATGCCTGTTGACCCCGAAGTAGAAAGGAGAAGATTGGATGAAGAAAGGAAGAGACTTGAAAAAGAAAAAGCGGAACAACTAAGGCGTGAGAATGAACAACGTGAGCGAATTCGACGTGAACACGAAGAACAACTAAGACGCGAAGCGGAAAGGCAGGAGCGAGAACGGTGGAGACGCAAGCGCAAAAGGAGACAGATTCGGAACATTGTGCTTGGTGTATTTCTCATCTCATTCATTGTCATAGGAGTTTTATACGGAATTCCTCATTACAAGTATTATATCATTGAATACAATGCGCTGATAAAAAGCTCTATGGCATACGAGAATGAATGTAAATACGATGATGCCATCAATGCTTTGGAACAGGCTCGTGAGAAGAAAAAAGGTAAAACCCAATACGACAGACTGAGCACTCGCATTCAAGAGCTTACAACGAAAAAGGAAGACAAAATGATTGAGTTACGCAACGATATAGCCAGCATATGGAAAGCATATTATATTGGCAGTAATCTTAATGTCAAAAGCCTACGCTATATTGAAAAATCCGAAATGGTACCTGTCATTCAGAGTCTGGAGAATAAAATAACATTATTGAACGAGATTAGCGGCGATACGAAAGAGTTCAACTCTAATATGAACAAGCTTAAAAGACTTAAGAAATATTATAAAATATAATGCTATGAAAAGAATCCTATCAATATTTTTGATATGTATCTTGTCGTCAAATCTGTGCCACGCTCAAGAGTCTGCGGCAAAACGTGCGTTTGTCGCTGGTGACTACAACACCGCCGTCGAACTATACCGCGCCGCTTTGGCCATATCATCAAATGACAACAAATCAGTAAAAGCCGGATTGACGGAAGCAAGTATTTGTGCAACCTTATGGCAAAAAGCAAGCAATGCGTATAAGGCCAAGGAATATGCTGTTGCGATACAAAATTGCGAGGAACTCTTAACGCATAATCCATCAGATGCCAAAGCAGATGTGATGATTCAAAAATGCAAGAGCATAATCGACACACAAGAACAGGCTTCGAAACAACGGGAAGTCGATTTCAGGCGTGCCATAAAATCAGGCCAATCATCAGAGCTCCGGTTATTCGCATCTAAATATCCACAAGATACCGTCTCAACGCTATTTCTTAAATATTCAGAGATCGATGACAAATTAACAAGGTCCGTTATTCTCTCCCCGGTTGAGGTGCCTACCATCACTCTGATGGGAAAGGTGCTCGTAAAATATGGAAATGAAAGTAGAGCACTCGAGTTATTCGACATCGCCATCTCGTACTGTAATTGCGAAGCAATGTATTGGAGGTCATTTGACAAGATGCTGGCATTAGATGAAATTATCACTCTCTTGTCAATATCTGAGGCAGGTGGCTATTCTGCCGCAAGTCAGCGCATAGACTTTTGGACAAAAAAATACAGCAACAGCAGTATCCATTCCAAGCAGACCGCCAAGAAGTATTATTCGGCATTGAAAGATTGTGATAAAAGTCTCGATAACGCAATCTATATTCTATCAAACTGCCGGAAATTTCCTTGCAACAAAACCGAATTGCTCTCTCGAATGAAAATCATACTTCAAAAGACAGAGAATCCCGATATGCACCTTTTTGAGAACATTGATGATGGTAGGCTATTCTCTGCCGCCATCACACTGAACAACGCAAAATACTCAAGACAAATGATGGAAGTCGCCGCACGAAAAGGTAATGTTGATGCTTCCTTATGGTTAGAAAATCATTTTGGCTCAAAAAACAGTATACTGGGACAATGCTATGAAGGGTATAAAGAGGATAAATATTCAAAGACACAACAAGATGATTACGTTGCGTTCTTAAAAGGGCTGAAAGTAGAATATGGAGCATACTCGTACCTTGATTGGGAATCAAGATTCAAAGGAAATTTCAACGAAGATAAATGGAAGGAACAAATGATCAGAAATAACGAATTGTTACAAGCCTCCTTTTATCTCGCCAATACTGAAAAATACAGCAATTGGCGTTACAAGAATTTCAAGCAAGTATTGAAGGATTACTGGAGGTGGGACTCAGATATAGTTAATACTTGCCTTAAATCCATCGACCCAATAGGAAGGCATCAGGGCAAACTACGCAGACAACTACGCAAGTTGAAAACCATTGACGGACTCTATAATAGAGAAGATAATATCTTCTATCATTACGCCATCGCCGGATATTTTGACAATCGGCATTTCAACAAAACTCCTAATGATAAAATCTATACCGGAAAAGCATACTCAGCAAAAAGGATTGACTGGATAGATTACTTTGAAGTTGATGTAAAACCTACTTTCAACAAAAAAAGCATCTGTGAATTTTCTAATTGGGTAAAACAGTCGCTTCAATATCCAAAAACCGCAAGAGAAAACGGAACCCAAGGCACCGTATTGATTGGCTTTTCTATCAATACCGAAGGTTATGTAAGACACGTCAATGTCATAAAAAGTGTCAGTCCTGAGCTTGACAGAGAAGCGGTTCGAGCCGTCTCATCATCCCCGCGGTGGACACCTGGAATTCACAAAGGCAAACACATCATCGTCGATGCCACTATCCCTGTGACATTCTCATTACCATGAAGTTTATTTCATTGACTGAACTACAGAATCACATAATATTCTTGTCTCTATCATTTTATAAAAAAGGCTCTGGCATTGCCAGAGCCTTAATCAAACTGTTAACCAACAGTTCCACTACAACCTAACCCACAGCCAAAACAGCCTGCACAATCAATAATAGACTGTGCAGAATCCATCTTTTCCTGATTTTCGGTCACAATTGATGTAGCCGCATTCAGAAGTTCTTCGTTTACTTTCATAATACTGAAACTTTTGATATAACACCTACTCTATTCAAAGGCTTTTCGGTTTCCGCCTATCGTTATTTGAAAATACTTTCTCCAGATAACCCTGACTAATCACTGTTTCTGTTTGAATGCATTGTATTCTTCTCTCCAATTCCAAGACATCATCATACGCGCATTCTTTACGAAGTTTACAATCTGAACAATTAAAACAATCCGGCAAAGGGAAATTCTCAAACACATTTGTCCTATTTCTCATATCTCCGATTACCTCGTTCGCTGTTGAATCACTATACAGCACATCTAAAATGGATACAATATCTTTTTCACTACGGCCATTCCGTTTTAGTGCAAAATAATCTCTGACACAATAATAATATGAAGATATTGATTTACTAGACTTGAGTTGTTCTTCTAAAAAATTCCTAAAAAAAACATATGCTTTCCCATCTTCTCCAACATAATATGACAACAATGCCAATAAAAGGCATCGATTCAATTTATGCTGCCTGCTCCAGGAATACTCGAACAACGATATACAAGATGCTGTATCATTCGAATACTTATCAATCAACTGTTTTGCCTCGGATTTTGTCAATCTCTTTATTCTATACTCCGCTTTAGTATCATAGTAGTCCGACGCGTTCACCAATCCTTTACAAATGTTATTCAGACGTTCGTCCACATTTGATAGCCCAGGAATATAAAGATGATATGCCGGAAAACCCATAAAGGAATTATCCCTTACATATAATTCATACCCTTTTTCAGTCAACCAGTCCATAACAGATTCAAAGTTCCCTTCTATTGTACTTTTAATCTTTGGCTTTTCTTTGCTATCTATAGCACAACTAGCGTTCTCAAATACACAATTCGGAAATCGTCCGCGGCCATTTATGACATTTCTTTCATATTCAACAGCCGCATCCCAATCTTCTGAGACATCAATAGGGATAAATGAAGAGTTATCTATTTCCGTGCCTTGAAATATTTCCGTAAAGCACCTTTGAAGAGCAATTTCCGGTCGTAAATCCGAGCCAAGTCGAAATGTATATTTCCCATTTACATCATCTATAAGTAAAAGGCCGACAACAGGAAATCCATTTTCTAAAGAACAATCCTTTATAACACATCTCCATCCTGTTATTTTGCACAATTCTTTTAGCCTCCTTCCTATTTCTTTGTCACTAAAGAATGACATATTAATTGTCGGCAATGCTTGCCTATCCAAGTATATTCGCTGGAGAACGTACCTTTCGAATATCTCATTCAATCCCTGCAGAATAGCTTCTTCCGCATTATTACCAGCGCATAATCCCGTCGAGCCTGAAGCCAACCTAATTAAATCATATGGCAATGGTTCGACAACTGACTTTCTAACATTATAGAAAGGGACAAATGGCATATCATACTTCCCACCAGGTAATGAAGATAATGCCCTTCCACTCATCAGAAGTCGTTTGCCCCAGTCTTTAAGTTCAACACAATTTAACTGCCGATATTGTTCATCCGGGAAATATCGAAAAGCAAGCTTTTTATCAGTCAAGTTAGACAAGCATCGGTTATTCTCTATAAACCTCGTCGAAGCATACTTGACGGAAAAAAACAACATCTTGTTTTCCATACGTTCCATAAGTTCAGCATATGCGCTTGCCAAGGCGTATTCCTTTGTCAGTCCTTTCCCGTTTGTTCCTATATCCAAATGTTTTAGTCTAGCATCAATTAAGTTCAGCCTCACCGAAACTGACAAAGCTTCTTCTCCAAAGCACTTAATCGAGAAAGGAATGCCATTAGAATTCAATATTCCTTCTATTCGCCTAATTGTATTCTCCGGGGTTTCTGATTTATAGCTGATATCATATGAAT
>OJKP01001812.1_pt1 | contig 11266 bp, 3 predicted proteins | sample 1596521 | NCBI WGS metagenome assembly OJKP01 (sample SAMEA4350130, study PRJEB24818) | metagenome | biome: human; feature: gut; material: faeces | place: Denmark | collected 2013-09
ATATAAGTATGCCGGTTGTATGACGGATGTTTAATGGAGGCTTTTCTTGAAAAGTAAGTAAAGCTGGATAGGAGATATGGGAGAGCAAAATCATAAAATAATAGGCTGACAATAAAACTTATAAAATGTTATTGTCAGCCTATTGTCAGGGCTTATTGTCAGCATCTAATGGATTGAAAATCATTTATCTAATGAATAGGAATGACGGCTGACAATAAGAACTGCAAAATTTATATGTAAATAGAATCAGTGTGTAGTAATTGACTTGTCTCTACATTGATCTTTTTATCTATTATCTCTCTTGCTTTTCGATTCATTCATAAACAGATAAGATTTCTTGTAGCCTCCGTAGTCTACAACCAACTTTTCCAGCACGATGCCCGGATCAAGAGGTTTGAAAATTAGTGTCTGCATGCCGTCTGATGTATTCGGCACATTCAGTTTGACCTTTTTCTCAACGATACGTCTTGCAACTGTCGGATAGTATATGCTGTATACATTTTCAGGAAGCTCATTTAAGTTATGATTGAAATTGATAGTCTGTTCCTTCGTTCCTTCGAATCCGATACTGTACTCATGCCCTTTCCGGTCGTGGAAAGCAAGAGTCGATTTCACTATCACGTGAACAGTCACTTTGTCGACTCCTTTAGGCAATTTTATTTTGTAGGAGATAGAAGCTCCGTCGGTCGGCTGGGTATAAGGCATCAGAGCCATGCCGCTAAGGGTTCGTCCCATGTAGGGGATCACTGTCCATTCCGTACCTGGTGCTGCTTTAGTGCTGTAATAGTGTTCGGCCTCCATAGCTACATATCCGTCTTTCCCGGTGAAGACGTATCCACCGACAGCCTTTTCCGGATTTTCGATTCGGTAGGTTTGTGGTAGTGTATCAGCGGGGAAATTATCATTCCATGAGGTATAACCGATATGTTTCTGAATCATCATGTTCTTCCATTTACCGCCGGACATAACATTGTTATAATCGTCACTCAACGCTTTATCCCGTGCAAAAGCCTGTTCCACTTTATCTGCCCATTCGTTAGCTTGCGGATTGTTTTCTTTGTACAATTTATGGTTCATGACTTGTGCATAATACATCTCGTACAGGTTTGCCATGGCTTGAACAGGGAAGAGGATTAATTGCTTGTAGGCATCTTTATATTCTGGTTTCAATGATATGTATTGTCTCAAAGCTTCCGCTTCCAGTTTCAGATATTCATCAGATACTTGTTTCCATTCGCCGGTCTCCAGGTTATAAGTATTCCGGTCGAGCATTTCTCCCGTTACGCGACCGTTATATTTGCTGTACAGGTTTAAGATTCGCATAGCTTCATCCGCTTGATCTTTGCCAAACTGCTGTGCGCAGAAACGGCGGGGATGTTCTAACAGATTGACGGCATTATATTGTCTTTGATTCCCTGCCATATCCAGAAAGAGAGTGATGGGATACTCCATGGGTTTGAGGTCGCCTACATTCAATACCCATAATTTATCTACCCCGTAGTTATACGTCAGTTGGAGTTGCTCCCACATATTTTGTATCGGAGTAACATTGATCCATTTTGAATTTCGGGGGGCTCCTACATAATCTACATGGTAGTACATTCCCCAACCACCAGGATGTTTACGCTCCTTTTCGTTGGGCAAGCGGCGTACATTTCCCCAGTTGTCATCGCACAATAGCATGATTACGTCATCGGGAACACGCATTCCTTTGTCATAGTAATCCATCACTTCTTTATATAAAGCCCAGATTTGGGGAATCTCTTTAGCCGGTCGTCCGGTCACTTTCTCGATAATCTTGCGTTGATTCTTTACAATCCTTTCCAACAATTTCACGTTTATATCCTCGCTCATGGCGGCATCACCGTCACCACGCATACCGATAGTCACAATATCCTCTGTACCTTGTCTTCGTTCAATACCTTCACGGAAGAAGCGGTCGAGCATTTTCTGGTTGGTCGTGTAATCCCATGCTCCGTATTCTTTACGCTTGTTCGCCCACTCTTGATGATTGCGTGCCATGGGTTCGTGATGGGAAGTGCCAATAATAATTCCCATTTCATCAGCTGTCTTACTGTTTAGAGGATCATCCGCATAAAAAGCCCATGCCCACATGGCAGGCCATACAAGATTACCTTTCAGGCGAAGTATCAGTTCAAAAATGCGTGCATAAAAGCGGTGGTCACCATAGTTTGTTCCATAAGTTTGTTTTACCCAGCCGGTCAGACAGGGAGCTTCGTCGTTTAGAAAGATACCTCGATAAGTGACTGCAGGTTCGCCGTCGGTATAACTACCCGGAATAACATATACATTCTTTTGTTTTACGACAGGGACATCGGCCCACCAATACCAGGGGGATACACCTATTTGTTCGGAAAGTTCGTAAATACCGTAAATCGTGCCCCGCTTGTCGCTTCCGGCAATGACTAGTGCACGGTCAATTCCTTCTAGTGGTTTGTCGATAGTCCGGATTATATATTTTTCTTTTTTCTCATTCAACTCTTCCTTTTCCAACTTGCCGGTTTTAAATAGAGCTTTGATAAAAGGGGATTCGTTACTGCCGATAATGATCGTTTGTCTATCTCCATTAGAAATATTCAGAATTTCCGGTCGATTGCCGGAAACTTGGGCTATATCTTTTTGAAGATTTTTGATAGCCATCTGGATTCCTTTCTCTTCATTACTGTCAGTAAGGATAGAACAAGGAACTCCATTTGAGATAACTGGAAAATAATCCGGACTTTGTTGGAACACAACAAAACGGTCGGCAGCGAAAGCGATGTTGATAAAGAACAGAAAATTTAATAAAGCGGTTACTCTTTTCATGTCATTATAAATAAATTGTTAATCATTGGGATTTATTAAAATCTCCTACAGCTTATTTACTTCGGATTTCTACAATATAAGGGACGCTGTTTCCTTCCATTTCTATTTTTACCTGCATTGTTCCCACTTTCCGGGTAGATTGTACGGTAATTAGAGCTGTTCCAAAATAGGTTCTTAATTGGTTGCCGGCAAATGTTCTTTTGCGACGCAAGTCTCCATTGTCAATACCTCGGAATTTCCCTTCTCCCTCTACACTTACCGTTATTTTTCTATCATCTGTCTGCACTCGGTTGCCGTCAGAGTCAATCAGTTGAATGGCAATGTGTGACAAGTCCTGACCATCAGCCTTAATTTCGGTTCTGTCTGGCGTAATAAGCGCATTGGTCGTTTCTTTGGAGGTTACCAGTTGATAGTTGGCTACTTCTGTATCTCCGTTGAAACCTTTGGCCACTAGTTTCCCGGGAGTATATGGCAAATACCAGATAATAGTATTATTGGGGAAATTCTCGGTTTTATGTATTCCCATTGATTTGTCGTTCATTAGCATTTCCACTTTCTCACAATTGGTAGTGGTGCGTACTTCCATGACCAGTCCTCGATAATGTTCGGGAAAATTCCAATGTGCGGCCATATTAGGCCATTGCCATAAGTCACGTCCGTGATCTATATCCAGTGAGGGATCTATGATTGCAATGCGCACCATTGGTTCCGGATTCCACATAGCCCGGTGATAGGCGGCCCGTGGCTTCTCAAACATACATATATCGAACAAACCATTCGGCCATCCTTTACTGGGCCATCCGGCTTCACCCAAGTAATCTACTCCTGACCAAATGAAACCTCCTGCAATAAAGTCATGGGAAGCTACTATATTCCAAGGATTATAGGGAGTGTAGCTACGTATATTTCCTTCCTCACCACTGAAATAGGGTAGTTCTTCCGATACGAGGAAGCAACGTTCGGGATACTTTTGATGGTCATTAAGCATACGGGCTTCCAGATAGTTGTAGCCGATTACGTCGGTTACACCGGAAAATTTGGCTTGATGACCGTTTTGTGCAGCGAGGGTTACCGGGCGGCTGGGTTCGTATTGATGTACAAATGCTTGCAGCATTGTAGCTCTTTCAACTCCCGTAGTGCTGTTGTCCCATGCTTCTTGTACTTCGTTTCCGATACTCCAAAGTACGATACTCGGATGATTGCGATCTCTAAGCAACATGTTTTCCAGATCCTTCTGCCACCATTCATCAAAGTATTTCTCATAGTATCCTGATTTCCATTTATCAAATGCTTCATCAATAACAATGAATCCCATACGGTCACACATATCCAGAAATTCGGGAGAAGGTTGGTTGTGGGCACAGCGGATAGCGTTGCATCCATACTCTTTCAGTATTTCCAGCCGCCGTTCGTATGACCGATCGGGAACTGCTACTCCCATACTTCCTGCATCTTGATGCAGACACATACCTTTTAACTTGATCTGTTTCCCATTGAGGGAGAATCCCTGCTTCGGATCGAACTTGAATGTTCGTACTCCAAAAGGTGTCCGATAGATGTCTATTATTTTAGAACCGGCTCTGATGATGGTCTCCATCTGGTACATCTGAGGATTCTCCAAGTTCCATAATTGTGGATGATTCAATGAAAGTATCTGTTTCAGATCGGAAGTATCTTGGCTTGGCAGTGTGAGTTTCTTGCTGTCATTTTGGGTAACTGCCTTTCCTCTGGCGTCGAGTACTTGTTGGGAGATAGTGAGAGTCTGTGTTTTGTCAGTACTGTTTTTCATAGTGGTTACAATGTGCACTTCTGCTTTATCCGTACTGACGGAAGGAGTTGTAATATAGGTACCATAAGTGGTAATATGTACCGGATTGAACGCTTGCAACCAAACATGTCGGTAGATACCCGCACCAGCATACCAGCGCGGACGTCCTCCAGTAGTATTTACACGGACGGCAATCACATTCTCTTTATCTGCATTTAGATAAGGAGTCAAATCGTATTCGATGCTACAAAACCCATACGGACGGAACCCAAGGTGCTTCCCATTGACGTATACGTCACTTTGTTGGAAGATACCATCGAAAAGAATAGAAATTTTCTTCCCATTGTAATGTGAGGGAATTTTAAATGTTTTACGATACCAGCCGATCCCTTCGGGCAAATAGGCTGCAGACCCTCCGCACTTGATGTCAAACTCTTGTTGGATATTCCAGTCGTGTGGCAACTGAACCGTATCCCATGTTTTGTCATTATAATCTACTGTGGCATATTCGGGCCGGTCACTAAGTGTAAATCTCCAGTCAAAATCGAAATTCTCTTTGATTCGTATATTATTTTGTGCTGATAGGTTCGTAACACAAATGATTAATACAAGAGTGACTAAAATTTTTTGTTTCATGGTTGAGCATTTATTAAAGGTTCAATTCTATAGTTTACAAGGAACACTGATAGTGTGTTTTCTTATTGGCAAAGATAGGAGATCCGGGGGAGAAACGTTTGGGAATATGCTTCTATTCCATTGATTGGTGTTACAACACTATTCTACATGTTTCATATTGTATTCTTTTCGTTACATACTTTCCGGAAGGCCTGTGAAACCTGGAAAAAACTTCCTTTTCTATTTGTATAATCCGGAGAAACTTTCCTATTTTGCAGCATTGAATCTAATTGGAAATGCTATGAGAAAGTTATTTTTTCTTTTTATCTTTCTTTTATTTTTTTGCCGATATGGTTATTCGGAGAATAGTCGTTTTTATGACTCGGGTCAGTTAACCTGTAACCTGATGACTACGATTTGTCAGGATGCGCGCGGATTTGTATGGATAGGAACCGAATATGGTTTGAACAAATTTGATGGGGTACAGTTTACCCAATATTTGAATAAGGAGAACGATGCTACTTCTTTGTTGGGAAACATTGTACGTGAATTGTTTGTAGATAGGGATCAACGATTGTGGGTGGGATGTAGCAATGGATTACAATATTATCTTCCGGAGAAAGATGTATTCTGCACAGTCCCTTTTGAAGAAAACCTGACTCCCAGTGTGGCGGAAATTGTTCAGTTGCAGAATGGTGAAATATGGTTAGTTGCTACTGGACGCGGGCTTTTCAAGGTTGATCGGGAGAATAATAAAGTCGTTGCTTTGGGGGAAATTAATAAAATATGTGGTACACAATCAATCAATCACATTTATGAAGACCGTTTTAATCGTATCTGGATTAGTACAGATAGACAAGGACTGGTATGCCTGGATGCTTCTGGTAGGAAAAAAGCTGTTTATAAGACACCGGATTTGCCGGGAAATTTGGCAGGTATAGTTCTTGAAGATAAGGAGGGAGCCTTGTTTGTAACAGTTGCCGGAACGGTCCTGATGTTTGATGAAGTATCCAGTACTTTTATTCCATTCAGAGTTAAAGACAGACAAGGGATAGATATACGTGAAATGACCTTAACAAAAGATGGAGTTATCTATTTAGGTACATACGGTAAGGGAGTCTATTCTATTAATAAGGAAAAACGGTTATTGACTCCTGTAGAAAATATACATACTCCATTTTTGAATATGAATACGGCCAAAGTCGTTGCGATAACAGAAGACCGTAATCAGAATCTTTGGTTGGGATGCTTTCAGAAAGGAATAGTGATGATTCCTAACCGTCCGGTGGTATTCGGATTTTGGAATCTCTCGGAGAAGGGATATGATATGGGGGATATTATCACTTCCATATATCAGGATAGTCAGGGGTTCGTTTGGGCAGGACTGGAAAATGGGGGGCTTTTTAAGTTTAATGCCGAGGGTGAGATTATAGATCATATTGCCACCTCACAAACTGTGATTTCTATTTTTGAAGATAGTAATCATACTTTCTGGATCGGTACTTATTATAATGGTTTGGCACAGTTGGATACTCGTACGGGACAGTGTCATTTTCTCCCTCAGATCGGAAAATGTCGCATAAAAAGTCTCACGGAAGATTCACGGAAAAATTTGTATATTTCAGTATTCGGTGAAGGGCTAAAAGGTTATCATCTTCCTACCGGAACTACATGGAACCCGGGCGAGAAAGCACCAGAAACTAGAAAAATGATGAAAAACCGATGGGTCAATGTGCTTTTATGTGATTCAAAAGATATTATATGGATAGGACACTATAAAGGTATCAGTTGCTATGATGCCCGAAGCGATCGTTTCGTAGAGATTGAAGGGGATTCCATTTTGAATACTCGTGTCTGCTATTCTTTGTTGGAAGATCATAATGGTAATATTTGGATCGGAACGAATAACGGTTTGTATATGTGGAACCGTAGCAGTCGTTCCTTTATGCTTTATTCGACCGATGATGGACTTTCTAATAATGTGATATGCGGATTGGCGGAAGACAAGGAAGGAAATATCTGGTGTAGTACATTCAAAGGCATTAACCAGATTAAAATTGCCGAATCGAGAATTATCAATTATTATACGGGTAATGGACTGATTGATAAAGAGTATTCCCGTGGAGTGTATTTTTATGATAAGGAAGATAATATCTATTTTGGAGGAAGTAATGGAATCACCCGTTTTTCTCCGGCACTGATAATGCCGGAGAAGTTTTTGCAGGAGGTGATGATTATGAATATGTATTTAGGTAATCAGCCTATTACTTCTGAAACCTTTTCCGGAGGGAAAAAAGTGATTGAAGGGATATTGATGGATGCGAAAAACTTCCGGCTCTCGCATGAAGACAATACATTTACTTTTGAATTCTCTACGATGGATTTTCGCGAGCCGGAGAATATTCATTATGAATATCGTCTGAAAGAATTGAGCACTGTTTGGAATATTACTTTGTCCGGGGTGAATCGTATTACGTACAGCCATTTGTCTCCCGGAAACTATACGCTGGAAGTGCGTGCCTGTGAAAATGGGACTTATACCCCAGTGAAGCAGGTGGGTATCCATATCTCTCCTCCTTGGTATCAGACTACCGTGGCATATATCTGTTATCTCTTGCTTCTGGTAGTTTTTGGGATGCAGTTTTATTATCTATTGAAGCGTAAACAGAGGGAAGAAATCAACGAAGAGAAATTGAAATTCTTCATCAATATATCTCATGAGATAAGATCGCCAATGACGTTGATTATTAGTCCTCTGGAGACATTGTTGAGGCGTGAATATGATGAACCTACAACGAAAGCTTTACGCTCGATATATAAAAATGCGAATCGGATTGTCGGACTGATTAATCAGTTGCTTGATATTCGTAGAATCGACAAGGGGCAGATGAAAATTCATTGTTCGGAAACAGATATTGTGGGCTTTATTGATGACTTGTTCCAGGCTTTTGATTATCAGGCGGAAAAACGGGGAATACAGTTTACTTTCGAACATACTCTGAAAGAACTTCCTGTATGGATTGACCGGAATAATTTTGATAAGGTGCTAGTTAATTTGTTCTCAAATGCTTTTAAGTATACTCCGGATGGAGGGGAGATTACCGTATGTTTATCTGCGGGAGTAAATAAAAAAGAGTCGGGTGTTCTTCGTAATTATGCAGAGATAATGATTATGGATACCGGACCGGGTATTGATGAAAGTAAGCTGGAGAAAATATTCGAACGTTTTTACCAGGCATCCGCCGAGTTGTCTTCTACTCCTATAGGGTTTGGAATCGGGTTGAATCTTTGCCGCTTGTTGGTTGGTTTACACCATGGTACAGTGGTTGCATCTAATCGGAAAGATGTAAAAGGGAGTTGTTTTACAATTCGTATTCCACTCGGCAATAATCATCTGAAAAAAGAAGAAATGGTGGAACACTCCTTGGAAAACAGGATGGTTTTACAGAGCCATCCTTATGAATTGGAGAAACCGGAGAAAAAGAAAATTGGACGTAGTAAAACTAATTATAGAGTGTTGGTGGTGGATGACGATGATGAAGTCCGGGAGTTTCTGCAGATGGAATTAGGCGGAATTTACCGGGTAATGACAGCCAAAAATGGAAACGAGGGGTTGAGGCTGGCATTAGCGCAATTGCCCGATTTGATTGTATCTGATGTTGTGATGCCCGAAATGGATGGTTTTACACTAGTGAAAAAGTTGAAGGGAAACGGAAATACCAGCCATATTCCAGTCATTCTGCTGACATCAAAAGCCGAACATCCGGACCGTATCCAAGGATTGGATAAGGGAGCGGACGCTTATCTGACGAAACCTTTTATTGTGGAAGAACTTTCGACTATGATTGCAAGTCTGATAGCCAATCGTTTGTTGTTGAAAGGAAAATTCTCCGGTGCACAGGATCAGGAAGATAAAGTGAGAACAGTAGAAATGAAGTCAAATGACGAGATATTGATGGAGCGTGTAATGAAGGTGGTTAATGACTATTTGGATAACTCGGAACTGAATGTGGAGATGTTGGCAGAACAGGTTGGATTGAGTCGTGTGCAACTTCACCGGAAGTTGAAAGAACTGACGGGAATTCCTGCCAGTGAGTTTATACGCAATATCCGTCTTAAACAAGCTGCTTTATTGTTGAAGGATAAAAAAATGAATATATCTCAAGTTGCTTATGCTGTCGGCTTCACTAATCATACTCATTTCTCTACTGCTTTCAAAAAGTTTTATGGAGTTTCTCCTACGGATTATATTGGCAGATTAGAGAATGAATCCTAATTCTGTATATGTATAGAAGGAAGAACGTTACTTTGAGAAACCTGAATGAAACGGATTGAATAGTCGTGGAAACGGGTACTTTAGCTTTTGTAACGTATAAGAATGTCCTTAAGAGTGGAGTGCTGTAAATTTGCATCAACTGATAAATGAGATAGAAATGTCAGCTTCTTTATCAGGACTTTGATGTATTTTACTAACATTAAATTTTATAGTATGAAAAATGAGTTTGATTGTAAGAAGCAACAAACACAGTCGGTGTTAACCCGATGCTGTGCCGGACTTCTGATTGGGTTCTGTGTCTGGGGAACTTCTTCTTATCCGCTTCCGGTGTATGCTTCGGATGCGGTAGTCTCTATTGAAGAACAGCAACAGCAAGCTGTGCGTATAACGGGAAAAGTGACCGATGAAAATGGAGAACCGGTCATTGGAGCAAGTGTGGTGGTGAAAGGCACTTCTACCGGTACTGTAACCAATCTTGAAGGCAATTATTCCATTACTGTCGCAAAAGGACAAACGTTGGAATTCTCTTTTATAGGAATGAAGCCTATAGCGGTAAAGATTGCTGATAAGAAAGTGGTGAATATAACTTTGCAGGATAATGCAGTGGCTCTTGATGAAGTGGTAGCTATCGGATACGCTTCTATGAAGCGTTCGGATTTGACCGGAGCTGTTACTTCTGTTAGTTCGGAGATGATTTCACAAATGAATCCTACTTCTATCGATCAGGTTCTTCAAGGACGTGCAGCCGGTGTATTGATGATACAGAATAATGGTATGCCGGGTGGTGGAGCTTCTGTACAGATTCGTGGGCTGAACTCCATCAACGGTACAAATGAACCTATTTATATTATTGATGGAGTTACAATCAGTGGTAATACAGGTACAGACACAGATAATGCTTTGTCCTCTATCAATCCTTCGGATATTGAATCAATGGAAGTGTTGAAAGATGCTTCGGCTACAGCTATTTATGGTGCCAACGGTGCGAATGGCGTTATTATTATTACAACCAAGCGTGGAAGGGAAGGAAAACCCAGGGTCAATCTGGAAGCTCAATATGGTATTCAGTACTTGGCAAAGCAACTGGATATGGCTAATTTGCGGGAATATGCCCAGCATAATAATGAGGTTGTTGAAATGATGGGGCGTAGTAAAACTGCAGAGTTTGCAAATCCTTCTTTGCTAGGTGAGGGTACAAACTGGCAGACGGCTATCTTTCGTCCGGCTTCCATGCAAAATTATAACTTGAATATGTCGGGAGGTGTGAAAGGAACCAGTTATAAAGTGGGAGCTGGCTATCTGCGACAGGATGGTATTGCCGAAGGATCGGATTTCGACCGTATCACATTGAGCGCGGCCATTGATTCGGAAGTGAACAAATGGCTTAAAATCGGAGGATCTGCTAATTTGTCGCGTACTACCCAGACTACCTCTATTGCCGACTGGAATATTATCAACAGTGCAGTGAAACAGAAACCGAATGTACCAGTGTATAATTTGGATGGGAGTTATGGTAGTCCTTCTGAAAGCGATGATAATAGTAGCCCGGTGAATGCACTGGCTATCGCGCAACTGGTTGATAAGAATAATCGTAAGTTGTCGGTGCGTTCTAATCTTTATGCTACTGTCACTCCATTTAAGTGGATGAATTTCAAAACTGAATTTTCGAGCAATGTAGGAACGGAAGAAGTACATAGTTTTACTCCGAGCTATTATTTCACTTCTTGGCAGAAGAATGATTATGCGGATCGGCAAGAATCAATCCGGGCCAATTATTATTG
>OJKP01001814.1_pt1 | contig 11262 bp, 8 predicted proteins | sample 1596521 | NCBI WGS metagenome assembly OJKP01 (sample SAMEA4350130, study PRJEB24818) | metagenome | biome: human; feature: gut; material: faeces | place: Denmark | collected 2013-09
AGTTTATCCATAATCTTATAAACATCACCCAATAAAATCGGATAACCATATTGCAGATAGAACTTAACATTATTCTGCTGGTCTACAGCAATTTCGGAAATATGCGCCACAGTATCACGATCCAATTGACTCAAAAATTCCAAAATCAGTAAAACTTGCTTTTCACCGATTCTGTCTCCAAAGTAAATATTACCTGTAACAATACCTGATAATACAGGAGCGTTGGCATCCTTGATTCCATCACTGACTTCCATCACCACGCCTGTATAATCTACCTTTGCATATCCATTATAAGAGCAGGCCAGATATACTGCCGGCCGCCGTTCTGTGATCTTCACGCGCATCACACCAGGCCAACTGTAAGAAACATCAGCCTTCTCGAATCTTACGTCATGAGTCAGCGCCTTCTGTACCTGCCATGGTGATATCACAAACAAATTAACAGGCTCCTGCACACCAGAGATCTGCAGAATATCTTTAGCCGTAACCTTATCGCTGCCTTCGACATTAATACTGCCAAAAGCAAAACCCGGCTGACGAACCCAATGCCAGCCAGCAGCCAGCAAAGCAGCACATATTATGCAAAAACAGATGAAACGCAAAAGGCGCACCCGACGCCTTCTCCGCTCTTTTCGCAAACGTTCACGTGTCGACTGCACCTTTCTCACCTCACTTCGTCAATATCAGCAGTATCGATCTTACTATTTATCGTTCAAAGATGCCGACAAAAGAATCTTCTCACACAAGTCAGGGAAAGATATCCCCACAGCAGCTGCTGCTTTCGGCACCAGGCTGGTAGCAGTCATTCCTGGAACTGTATTAGCCTCCAGTACATAGCCTTTACCTGCTTCATCAAGCATCACATCCACACGCGCAACACCACTGCATCCCAAAACCTTGTAGGTTGCAACAGCCAGTTCCTGCACATGCCTTGTCGTTTCTTTATCAAGCGGCGCCGGAACTAAATATTCAGTTTCACCTTTGGTATATTTAGAATGAAAATCATAAACCCCGGAATGCGGTACGATATTGATAACAGGCAATGCAACAGCCATGCCCCCATCCTGCATAATGGCAACAGTAAGCTCTTTGCCCTGAATAAACTCTTCCACAACAACCTCACGGGAATAAGTAAAAGCCTTCTCCATAGCAGAATTAATATCAGTATCATTTTTTACGATCTCAACACCAATACTGGATCCCTGTGTCGCCGGTTTAACAACAACAGGCATCTTTTTAAAAGCAGATAGAATCTCACCGCAAAAATCATGCGTTTCTCCCTTTACAAAAATCAACGATTTAGGAGTAGCAATACCTGCGGCCTGCATGATGCGTTTAGATGCCGCTTTATCCATGCTCAACGCACTTGCAAGCATACCTGAACCAGTATAGGGAATTTCCAGCATCTCCAGTAAAGTCTGCAGCCGACCATCTTCACCATACATTCCATGTACAGCATTAAAAACTACTTTTGCACTGCATTCTTCCAATTGCAGTGCCAGTTTTTTCGGTTCCAGATCTATTTCGGCAACATTGTAGCCTTTTTCACGCAGAGCCCCAGCAATAGCGGCACCAGTAACCAGAGAAATTTCTCGTTCAGCCGACGGGCCTCCCATTATTACTGCAACAACATCGTTTTTATTCATCATTATCTACCTCTCTCAAGCTCGGTAACAAGCTCTTCACCGACCTTAAAAATATCGCCGGCGCCAACAGTCATAATCAAATCTCCCGGCTCGGCAATTTTAAACAAGTACTCCTCTAACTTCGGCAAAGTAGGAATAAACGTAACCTGCTGCTGTGTCGCCTCAGTCACAGCTTCTGCCAGTGAAGCCCCACTTACACCATCAATTGGGAATTCACCTGCAGAATAAATATCAGTCAATATCAGCTGATCGCAATCAGCAAAGCATCGGCTGAATTCATCAAACAATAATTTTGTGCGGGTATAACGGTGCGGCTGAAAAGCACAAATCAACCTTTTAGGCTGGGTCTGCCTGGCCGCTTTTAACGTAACACCGATTTCCGTCGGATGATGCGCATAATCGTCAACAACCCAGATCCCATCAATGCGGCCTTTTGTTTCAAAACGTCTTCTAGCACCGCTGAATTTCTTCAATGCAGGTAAAATCTGCTGCATCGGTATCCCCATTGCCTGTGCCGTCGCTATTGCTCCCAAAGAATTAAGCACATTATGCTGTCCTGGTACGATCAGCTCAACGGTGCTGACAAAAACTCCTTCTACATATAAATCATAACAGGTACCATTGACACTGTATCGGATGTTTCTCGCCTGATAACGAGCGTCTTCATGCTCCAGGCCATAGCTGATAACAGGAGTTGTCGTTTCTGATGCCAGCTTGCGCAGTTTTGGACTGTCCATACATAAAATTGCTGCGCCGCCGTCTTTGACATTAGACAAAAACTCTGTAAAAGCCAGATAAATATTTTCTTCGCTGCCATAATGGTCCATATGATCGTTTTCAATATTTGTAACAATGGCATACTTAGGATAAAACTTTAAAAAAGAACCGTCGCTTTCATCAGCCTCAGCTACCACATATGGTCCTGCCCCATTACGGGCGTTACCGCCCAAGCTGCCAACCTCACCGCCAATAATAATGGTCGGATCGATATCCGATGCAGCAGCAATACAGGAAATCATTGCACTGGTAGTAGTTTTGCCGTGAGCACCTGCCACAGCCACCCCATCAGCATGATTAAGAATCTCTGCCAGCACATCTGATCTGTGCAGAATAGGTAAATTACGTTTTTTCGCTTCCATCAGTTCGGGGTTATTTTGATGGATAGCACTGGATATAACTACGGCGTCGACATCGTCGACCTGACATTCGGCATGACCCATGTAAACCAAAGCGCCCTCTTGAGCAAGCTTAGCTCCCATATGACCGGCATTAAGATCAGAACCTGATACCTGATAACCGCGTTTGAGCAAAACATGCGCAATAGCACTCATTCCGGCTCCTCCAATACCGATAAAATGAATGTTTTGCAGACCTTTAAGCACTAAAAGCCCTCCTCCGTCATTTTCTTACTAAGTTCAACGCCTGCTGCGCGATTTCTGCCGCCGCCTCAGGTCTTCCCAAACTTTTTGCAGCTTTTTTCATAGCCTGCAGTTGGTTATCGTTGATCAGTAATTTTTCTATCTCTTCCAACAATTTTTCGCCTGTCAGTTCTTTATCCAAAATAACCTTAGCTGCTCCGGCCGCCTCTACGGCCTTAGCGTTAAATTCCTGGTGATTGGCTGTAGCGTAAGGATATGGTACAAGCACAGCAGGAACACCCTTTGCTGTCAACTCTGCCAAACCGATAGCTCCGGCCCGAAATACAGCCAGATCGGCAGCTGCCAAAGCAACCGGCATATTATGCAGATATGGCCTGATCATAATGTTATCGTCCAATGATCCGGCCTTCCTCATTTCAGCCATATAATATTCATAATTAACTTCACCGGTAGCATGCAGCACCTGCACATCTGAGCGTCCCGACAGCTCGCGCTCTACATACTGCATGGCATTATTGATGCTGCGGGCCCCTCGGCTTCCACCTGATACAAGAATAGTTTTTTTGTTTGCATCAAGCCCAAGCTCAGCAACAGCATCCTTACGTTTTTTCTGCATGATCTCGCTGCGAATAGGATTCCCTGTAAAAATCTTTTTTGACGAACCGCCAAAATATTTTTCGGCCTCACTATAACCTAAAAAAACCTTTCTCACATAACGCGCCAGAATTTTATTACATACACCAGGCAGTGCGTCCTGTTCCTGAATACATGTGGGAATACCTTTTAAAGAAGCTAAAAACACGATTGGACCACAAACATAACCGCCAGTACCAATAACTAAATCCGGCTTCAACTTATCAAGCAGGCTGTAGGCATCTTTAAGCCCATGCAGCAGTTTTATGCCTGAACGCAATGTGTCTAAACTTAAACTGCGTTTAAAACCTGCAACATCAATAAATTCCAAATTATAACCGTAACGTGGAATAATATCTTTTTCCAAACCTTGCCTTGTCCCGACAAAGGTAATTTCCACATCAGGACGGATAGCCTTGATTTGATCGGCAATAGTCAGCGCCGGATAAATATGCCCGCCGGTACCGCCGCCAGAAAGTATAACTTTCACAGTTTTTCCTCCTAGCCTTTACTTTGGCAATGCCGCAACCAAATTTTTAAAATAACGGCCGCGTGCAGGGAAATTTTCAAACATATCATACGAAGAACAGGCAGGTGACAGTAATACTACCTGTGGCGCAGCAGCCAGCTTATACGCCAGCTCAACAGCCTCATCCATTGTCTCTACTTTTCTGATATCGCCTACGCCTGCTGCTGCGGCGGCTTCATAAAAACGTTCTTTCGCTTCACCCAATAAAATCAGCACATCTGCCTTGGCCTGCACTAATTTCATCATCGGTTCCAAAGATGTCATTTTATCATGTCCGCCTGCCAGCAAAATTATATGCCCGTCAAAAGCTTCCAAAGCTTTTATTGTCGAATCAGGATTAGTTGCTTTCGAATCATTATAATATGGTACACCGTTAACTGTCATCACATACTCCAAACGGTGCTCAACACCTGTGAAATCCAGCAAAACCCTGCGCATATTTTCAATAGTGACCCCGGCAAAAAAACATGCCGCAATAGCCGCCAGTACATTTTCTTCATTATGACCGCCAAATACACGCAAGTCTTTTTTATGACAAACAGTATAAAGCTGTCTGTCCCAGGCAATAGTAAAATTACCTCCGTTTAAATATACGCCACGATTAAGCTGCTCCCTGCGGCTGAACCAGCAAACCCTTGAAGGGGCCAATTCGCCCCAGCTGCGTATAATAGGATCATCATAATTTAAAATCACGATATCATTCTCACGCTGTTTTTTAAATATATTACACTTCGCCGCACCATAAGCTTCCATCGTATGGTGGCGATCTAAATGATCGGGAGTCAGATTCAAAATTACTGCTACATCTGGGCGAAACTCACGCACACCTTCCAGCTGAAAACTAGACAGTTCCGCTGCAAGCCAGGCGTCAGCTCCTAAATTCTCAACTTCCTTAGACAATGCCTGTCCAATATTACCGCCAACGGCCGTTGGCACAGGCAAAGTTTTCAGCATTTCTCCTACTAAAGTAGTAGTTGTTGTTTTTCCATTCGTACCCGTAATTCCTATAATATGCCCATGATAACTGCGGTATGCCGCTTCTACTTCACTTATGACCTCTATTCCCATCTGCACGGCCATATCAGTCAAAGGATTAGCCAAAGGAATACCAGGCGATAAAACTATCTGTTCTACTTCCTGCAGCAAAGTTTCCCCATTGCCGCAGTACAGGCCACCACCTTGCTTTTTCAGCAGTTCCAGCAAAGCATTATCTATCTTTGTTTCCTTATCGCTATATAGAAGCACCCTGCAGCCTTGTTTCGCCAAAGCGTCAGCAGCTCCGCAGCCACTGATGCCAGTACCGTATACTAAAACCGTCTTTGTCATTAGCAGCCGCCTCCGTTCCCCAAACACCATAACCCGATACCGATTAAACCAAGCAGCAAACTACTGCCCGCAAAAACTTGCACAATCTTTGTTTCTTTCCACCCGCCCAATTCAAAATGATGATGAATAGGCGTCATACGAAAAATACGCTTACCGCCTGTTTTCTTAAAATAACCGACCTGAATAATAACCGAAGCTGCTTCCATAACATAAATCCCGCCAAGAATAATCAGCAACAGCTCTGTCCGTGTCAACAGAGCCAACGCAGCAATTCCTCCGCCCAGTGCCAAAGAACCTGTATCGCCCATAAAAACTTTAGCCGGATAACGATTGAACAGTAAAAAGCCCAAACAAGCACCTGTCAATGTCAAAGCAAAAATACTGAGGTCCATACTGCCTGACTGATAAGCAATATAAGCATAAGCCAACGTTACCGGTACTGTTACGGATGCAGCCAGGCCATCTAACCCATCAGTAAGATTGACAGCATTCGTAGTACCTACCAGAAGCAAAAACGCCAGTACGTAATATAGGCTTCCCAAGGGAACTGACAATGAGGTTCCTGGAATATTCAACCCCAAATTTACATGCGGCTGCAATTCAAGATAATAAACATAGGCACCAGCCAGCAAGAATTGTAAAAACAGTTTCTGTTTAGCTGTAAGCCCAAGATTACGTTTCATTACCACTTTAATATAATCGTCAACAAAACCAATCAGCGCATGCCCAAAAGTCAGAAGCAATGCAATCAAAACTGCCGGCGTCAGCTTGCACCATACCAGCACTGCAACCAGAACTGCAGTCAGTATCATCAACCCGCCCATTGTCGGTGTGCCACTCTTTTTTTGATGTGCCTGCGGCCCGCAGTCACGAATGCTCTGACCAAATTTCAATTTATGAAGCAGCGGTATCAGCACAGGTCCACTGGCTGCGCAGATCACAAAAGATGTCGCCAATGCTCCCCAAAGGCTGTAATCCATTTTCTATCAATCTCCAAACCTTATAGCTATAGCTGTTTATTTTTTAAAACTAACTCCAAAAGAGAATCCACCTGCATCGAATGCGAACCTTTTAAAAGCACTATGTCATGCGACTGCAGAAGGCTATCCAAAAGCTTGGCCGCTTCATCTCGGCCAGCACACCAATATGCTTTGCCTCCCAAAGCTTCAACTGCCGCGGCAATAGCTTTTGCTTCATCACCATAAGCGATTACCATATCCGTCTTTTCGCGAACAGCAAACTGACCAACTCTGCGATGAGAATCGAAAGAAATATCACCCAGCTCCAGCATATCAGCCAACACTGCAATCGTGCGGACGCCGTGGGCAGCTTTCTTTGCTTCATGTAAAGTTTTTAACGCTGCTTCCATTGAAGCAGGGCTGGCATTATAGGCATCATTGATTACCGTCATAGTACCTATATGCACTATTTCCTGACGGCTGCCTGTCAGTTTTGCTGTCATTAAAGCTTTAGCACTATTATTTAATTTTACACCAAAAGCAGCACCCACTGCAATCGCTGCCAAAGCATTTTGTACATTGTGTTCACCAATAAATGGCATATTCACTTCCGTACGTTCTCCTGATCTGCTGTCAATGCAGGTAAATACACTCCCATGAGCAGTTGTTACCACATTATCACCGCGGAAAGTAGCTTTACCTGAATACCCATAAGTAACAACCTGTGCCTTAGTTTTATCCGCCATTGCTGCAACATATTCATTATCAGCATTCAGCACCGCCAATTGTTCCTGTGTCAGATCTTCAACTAGCTCACTTTTTGCTCTGGCAATATTTTCCATACTTCCCAGAAGCTCCATATGTGTTTCACCAACATTAGTCACAACCGCTACATCAGGTTTTGCAATATCGCATAATTCCCTAATCTGACCCAAGCCGCGCATTCCCATTTCGACAACAGCAATCTCTGTATCAGCCTTAACGCTCAGCAATGTTTTTGGCAAACCAATTTCATTATTAAAATTTTCCTGAGTTTTGATCACCTTAAACTTAGTCGACAAGCAGGCAGCAATCATATCCTTAGTAGAAGTTTTACCATTAGAACCAGTAACAGCAACCACCTTTAAATTTTTATTACTCATTCTGTATGCATGCGCTATCTGCTGATAAGCAAGCAGCGTATCCTCAACAGTAATAATTACAGTTTCAGAGGGCAGTTCAGGCACAGGCTTTGACACCAGCACTGCCGCCGCTCCATGTTCCAACGCCATTTTACAATAAGCATGACCGTCAAAACGCTCACCACACAAAGCTACGAACAATTCACCACTGCTTTCAATCCGCGAATCAGTCGTAATCCCTGTGAAAATAAGCTCCTGCATATTTTCACAATGTCCACCTGTTGCCGTTATTATTTCCTGCAAGCTCAACATACAATCACCTTTTCTTCCAGTATTCCTGCACTACTTCACGATCATCAAAGTGAATAGTTTTATCTGCCAGAATTTGATAGTTTTCATGGCCTTTACCGGCGATTATAATTACATCATTCGCAGCAGCCTCAGACAAGGCATGATAAATAGCGTCTCTGCGCTCTGCAATCAATTCCACACTCTTCCCTTCCGGAACATCCTTCAGCGCCTCTGCAATCTCGTCAATGATAACTGCCGGATCCTCAGTACGCGGATTATCAGAAGTAACTACGACCCTATCTGCCAGCTCCAAAGCGATCCTTCCCATAATAGGCCTTTTTTTATTGTCACGGTCACCACCGCAGCCAAATACTACCCACAGTTTGCCTTCCGTAATACTACGAGCAGTTTTCAGCACATTTTCCAAACCATCAGGAGTATGAGCATAATCAACAATAACAGTATACGGCTGTCCTGCTTCCACTAACTGGAAACGTCCAGGAACACCGTCGAAACCATTTAAAACATCAACAATAGTTTTTTTATCAATTTGTTCTGCCAACGCAATAGCCACAGCCGCCATAACATTGTAAACATTAAATTCACCCGTAATTTTTAAAAGCAGATCCATCTCGCCCACCGGCGTATGCAGCTGTAACCGCATTTGTTTAGCCTCAACTTTAAAAAACAACGGATAAATATCATTATTACGTCCTTCGCCATAAGTCAGTATTCTTGTTTTTGTGCGGTCGCATAAAATCGGCGAACTTGCATCATCCATATTAAAAACTGCTGTTTTATTCTCTTTTTTACCTTCATGCAAATGTTCAAACAACAGCCCTTTCGCATCGCGATAGTTTTCCAGTGTTTTATGAAAATCCAAATGATCCTGCGTTATGTTGGTTAAAGCAGCAGTGTCATATTCACAGCCGGCAACACGATTAAGTGCCAGTGCATGCGACGAAACCTCCATGACCACATACTCGCATCCGGCTTCTTTCATTCTGTATAAAGCACGCTGCAGATCTACTACGTCTGGAGTAGTATTATGAGCTACAATAGCCTCGTCCTCGATCATTATATTGATAGTTCCTATAAGCCCAACCTTAAATCCGGCCTTACGTAAAATAGCACGCACAATATTGGTAGTAGTGGTTTTACCATTCGTTCCCGTTACCCCTATCATCCGCATAGTTTTACCTGGATAATCATAGAAAAAGGGAGCGATAACTTCCATTCCCAATCGGGTATCAGCCACCTTTAAAAGCGTCAATCCATCAGGACATACCTCTGGAACATCCTCAACCAAAGCTGCACCGGCACCAGACGCAGCAGCCTGCTCCAAGTATTTATGCCCATCCACATGTGCCCCTTTCAGACATATAAACAAACTGCCTTCTCTCACTTCGCGCGAATCAGCAGTTATATCCTTAATGATTTTATCGCAGTCACCAACAACCTGTACTTCAGGCAGTACAGCAACGATTTCTTCTAACAGCTTTTGCATATAGCATACCTCCAAAAGTGAAAGGGCAGCCTATATACAGGCTGCCTTCTAAAATCTTCATATATTATAGCATATTTTTAATAAGAAGGCTATGAAACGATTATTTTGCATAAGCATAGCCGTCATAAGCAACTTTACGGCTATCAGCCTTCACATAGATATTATTACGGGCAACTGTCATACCCAATTGTTTTTCAGCTATACTGGTGACTCTTTCCGGCCCCTTCAGCTGCTCAACTTCAATTTTTATTTCCGAATTTTTTAAAAGCAACGTAGCTTCCTGCTGCTTCAATGCAACAAGCTCATCACCTGTACGGACCAGGCTTTCGCTGCGTGCGACCGCAGCAAAATAAGCCACCATCACGAGCAGTACTAACACGGCAGCACGGCGACGCACAAGTTTATAGTCAACTTTTTTGACTTTGTGAACCCGCTCTACAGGTCTCTCATATTCAATTTCTTCCCATGCGTAGTTATCATACTTACGTGCTAACATGCTCCACCCTCCAAATCAGCGTTTGATCGCATAACGTAACCGTGCGCTGCGCGAACGCGGATTCGCCTCTATTTCCGCATCGCTGGGAACTATATTCCCCACTTTTTTTACAAGCGGCTTTCTGCCGCAAACACAAACTGGAAGCTGCGGTGGACATATACACCCTTTCGCCAGTTGTGCCAGTGTTTGTTTCACTATCCTATCTTCTAAAGAATGAAATGTAATCACTCCTATACGCCCGCCGCTTTTCAAACGTTCGACCGCCTGCGTTACAACATTTTCCAAAATATTCAATTCATCATTCACTTCAATACGGATTGCCTGAAACGTACGTTTTGCAGGATGCGGACCATCCTGCCGCGCTCCCTTGGGAATTGCCTTTTTGATCACATTCACAAGTTCAAAGGTAGTTTTAATAGGCTTTTCAGACCGTTCCTTAACGATAAACTGAGCTATTCTTTTACTCCAGCGTTCTTCACCATAACGGTAAATAATATCTGCCAGTTCTTCTTCTTTGTAACGGTTAACTATATAATAAGCATCTTTTTTACTTTCTTTATCCATCCTCATATCCAAAGGACCATCATGCATATACGAAAATCCACGCTCCGGTGTGTCCAGTTGATAAGAAGATACACCAAGATCAAAAAAAATTCCGTCAATCTTATCAATATCCAAGCCATCTAAAACATCGTCGAAATTCTTAAAATTTGACTTAGCGATTTTTATTTTACAAGGCAGTCCCTGCAATCTAACACTTGCAGCTGCAATCGCGTCATCGTCCTGATCAATAGCGACCAGCGTGCCCCGCGAACTGAGCTGCATGGCAAACCCTTTGGAATGTCCCGCACCACCCATGGTGCAGTCCACATAAATTCCATCTTTGTCAGTTATAAGCCAGTTGATGCTCTCTTCCAGCAATACGCTTTTATGTACAAATTCCATTATCATGGCCGCCTGTCCTTAGATTCCTAAATCAAGATCTGCCAACTGTTCCGCTAATTCGCCCACATCTTCGGCATTTTCTTCGTTATATGCGTTCCAGCGTTCTGCGTCCCAGATCTCAGCCCTGTTGCCAACGCCGACAATAACGGCATTTTTATCCAGTCCTGCAAACTCGCGCAGATTAACAGGTAAAAGTACCCGTCCCTGTTTATCGCACTCACCTTCGGCAGCACCGCCAAAAAAGAAACGGTTAAAATCACGGGCGCCCTTACGGGTCATCGGTAAAGAATTGAGCTTTGCTTCTAAAAGCCGCCATTGCTCAAGATCATAAACAAATAAGCAGCCGTCCAGCCCTTTTGTTAAAACAAACTTTGTTCCCAAAGCCTCGCGGAGCTTTACAGGCATAAAAAGGCGTCCCTTTGCATCAAGG
>OJKP01001819.1_pt1 | contig 11216 bp, 8 predicted proteins | sample 1596521 | NCBI WGS metagenome assembly OJKP01 (sample SAMEA4350130, study PRJEB24818) | metagenome | biome: human; feature: gut; material: faeces | place: Denmark | collected 2013-09
ATCTACGGTATCAGCCGGATAGCAGACGTGAATATCAATAAATATACCGAATACCGTTGTGATACCTATGCTGTGGAATATGGCTGCGGCGAAGGATTGCTTTCTTTCCTCCGCCGGTTGAAAAGGATGGAAGAAGTTTACGGTGAACGTCCGACTTTTACCGAATACATAATGAGTACGCATCCGTCAACCGAAAAACGAATTGCACGGTTGGAGAAACAACTGTAACCTGAGCAAATCAAGCGTATGACAAGCAATTGACGCAGGTAGCCCCCCCTTATTGTAAAAAACACCTTGAAAACGGCCTTAATTCCCTCCGCGAACGGATCCTCAAACAATTTTTGCGGATTCCAAATAAGGTCTTGGGAAGGCTCTTTCCCGTGAGGTGCGCGGTTTTTTCTCCTGACGACCGTCTTCATTGCCATGACGACCGTTTTCATATAAGGTGAACCCGGCAGCTCACGGCAACGAAGACGGTCGTCATGGCAGTGAAGACGGTCGTTACGGAAACGGAATGCCGGAATCCTTGAAAATACCCTCAAATACTTTCCCATATTCCCCTACTCTCCTCCTTGTTTCTCCGAATATCCGATTCTACAGAAGTTAGGCTTTGCAGAAATGTCAGGAACTCCGGTAAAAAGATTGACAAACGGCAGGCTGTTTTCATAACCCAGGCAGGCTGTTTGTATGTGTGTCACGAAAAGTACCGTTCCGGCATATAAAAGTCAATCTGAAAGCGTCCGGTTTTTCATTCGGAATAGAAACGAGAGGGGATATTGTAGAAAATGAAATACATTACTTTGTACATGAAGTCCTGACTTCGTCACTCAAAGAATATCAATATTATAGAAGAAATACCCCTCATAACTTGCAAGTCATTGTTTCCGACAAACATTCGCTTGCTCGAAAAAACTAAGGTATTTGTAATTCAGCACTTCGGAAAATATCTGCTCCATGCTGGTTTCGGGGTACGGTTTCTTCGCCCAGTTCATGATCGTAGAACATACTCGAAATAGGCGCCCGCAATCGTAAAGCACGGTTATTCTTCGATGTTCAGAGTTGTTGAATTTAATGTTTTTATTCCGTTTCGGGTGCTTCCCAAACGCCTGTTTTATTCATTCGATAGCTTTTCTCTATCATTTTCGGAGAGTAAGCTTCCAAAGCATAGAGTATTTCACGGCAGAATTCCAGTGCAGAAAATCCTGCGTTACTGGTGTGGTTTACTTCATTGAGAAAACCGTGCATTCCAAGAAAAACGGAAGCATTGCAGATGCCCGCAACCAGTTTTTTGTTCAGAACGGCATCTTTTACCAACGGGACTATCAGGGCCGCTTCCGGGGTAAACCAACTCATACCTCCAATTAATACGATTCCGGCATAATCGGCGGGAATGTCATCGGATGCTGAAGAAGATATATTTGTTCTTTTCTTCTGCGTAGTTACGAAGAGCGGCAATAAAATCACGATTAAGATCGTTTTCAGCTATGTGTAAAAAAAATATTCCATATATTCAGTTTCTATTTTTTATCTCGGCCCTATAAATCTATCTCCATTAAAATGAATCATATGATCTGGATTTTCCGCTATCCAAACTTCGGTTTCCCATGCAATATCAGCCACATGTTTCTTGAACTCGGCTCTCTCAGGAAAAGCGGTAACATATACTTTCCCTGCTTTGCATTCTTTCGTGAAATCTTCCAGCTCGATTACACGTTTGGGAGATACCGGCCCATGCGAAGTAACCACTTCTATTAAGAATAGCCACTCTTTATTACTGTCATAAATGACAATATCCGGCAGTTTACTGTGTTCTGTGATTGAAATGCCAATTTCTTTTAAAAGCTCCTTGTTACAATAAAGGTCTTTATTGGCTGTATCACCAATATAAAGGACTTTTGCGCCTGCCGCAAAACGGGGTGCAAATTCATTAATGACTGCCGCTTGTACTTCATTATGCTTGCCCGGAGACAGTTTAAACTCCATACCTTCAATAGAAACCGGTATCATTTCCTTCTCACGGCCTTTCTCATACTCTTCAATCAATCGTCCTACTGCATCATTAAAGTTTTGGGCTCTTATTTCCCATTCTTGGGTATTGTATGATTTTATTGTTTCATAGGCTTCTTCTGTCAGTTTGTAATGGGCGTTTGGACTGTTCACCGGTAAAGCCGTATTATCCGGGTTATAATCTACAATACGTGCCTGCAAGAACTGATGAAGCACCTGCCGTCTGAAAGTTTCCCGTGTATTTGGGGCATACGGCTGCTCTTTTTTATAGTTTTCATTGACAAATGCCATAATATCCTTGCTTATTTTTAAGCTCTTGCGAGTGGCATCCGCCCAGCTGTCTTTCTCTTTTAATCCGCATAATGCAAGTAAAGTCAAAGCGGATATTTCATTCTGCTGTGCCGGAGGCAAGCCCAACACAGACAATATATCTTGTGCATCACTTATTTTACTCATATCACATAAAATATTTGTTTACAATCTTATTTACGTTTGCCATAGAATAATCATTCATGGCAATCAGGTCTTTTCCGATACGCTCAATGACTTCAAGGGGAGGCATGGGCATCTCCCTCAGTTCCGTAGCACTAACATTTACATTTCCATTGAATGTTCTGAAATAATTATCGAACAAATCGCTATTCAATAAGGCGGCTATCCCCATTACCTCCATACGGTTCAAGTGTCCTTTTGGACGATAGATATAGTTCAGTTTGTTTTCGATTCCTACATATGCGCAGGAAGTCATGTTCCCAAAATAAGGTGCGGCAATTAACCGGCTATTATCGTCTTTGGAACTGAAACGCCGTAGCAGGACATAGTTCTTGTTGGGTAACAAGGTGGATACAGACATTTCATTTATACGGATGAATTGGGGTTTTCCTTCCTTTACGACAGGATGATCAGCCAGCATCTTTACTACGTTATGCAACCAATATAGTGCAGCGGTCCCTTCTCCGGAGGTTTCGCATAACTGTTCCTTTGAGCGAAAAGCCACAACCGGGCCGGTGGAAATCTGGATATGATATTTGTTCAGGTTGCCATCCCATGATTTGAACAGCCTGATAATTTTCTCGTCTTCAAGGCTGACCGGCAAATGCAATATCAATTCTTTTGAGGTAATGTCAATGATTTCTTTCCGCTGTACTTCTTTGATTGCAGGGGTGGCCAAGTCGGAAAGCCCCTCACTGTATGATAAAACGACATTATAATCTGCTTTTTTTTTAGGGGAACATTTCATTATAATTGTTTCCTGAAGCACATTATCTTTGGAAAACGTATCTTTTCGGGTATTGAAAAGGTGGACAAAATTTATCTGTACATGCTTAAACAGGAAATTTCGGAACAAACGGAAATATCTCCCCGAAGTAAAACTTCTTGGGGTTATATAAATCATCTGACCTTGTTCCGCAAGCAATAAAGCTGATATAGCCATAAATATAGAGTATATATTGGGCTGTCCGTCTATAATGCATTGGGCAGCTTTCACCCGTTTGTCTTCTTTGGAAAGCTTGAAATAGGGAGGATTGGATATGATCAAATCATATTTCTGCAAATTCTCAGCCCTTTCATAAATTGTATCAGAATATAATACTGAATAATTGGATAAAATAAAATCCTCACAATATGAACGGCAATCAATCCGGACATTATGGCGCATCCCCCATATTGTTATATATTCCAGAACTTTTTGTAATCCCGGTATAAGGTTCTCATCGGTTTCGTATGTAACCAATTCTATCCGTTTTACCTTTGATTGCAAAACCAGATTCTCAATCACGGCACATGATAATATGGCAGTTCCACATCCCGGATCTAATACGGAGACAGAATCCTTATCCGTATTTATTTGTTTACCCATAAAATAGGCGATAGATACCGGTGTGAAAAACTGACCGTTACTTTTCTTAAAGGTAGCAGTGACTGTATCAGTATATAATCTGCCTATTCTATCTGCATAGTTAGTAGGCAGCTCATTTTCATAAGGCTTTATTTCAAACCAACTTATATTCATGATTGCAAAATTAGGAAAAACCTTTGGATTCTTCTTATGAATGTATTTTTCTTTTTCTGCGGAGTCGTAATAGATTGCTTGGGATAACAAGAAAAGGATTCTTCTTGCAAAGACTACGGAATTCCATAAATAATTCCACTTCGGCAATTCTAACAGGTAATTGGCGGAGTGGGATTACTTAGGTATGCTCGGCATGAGCTTATTCTAATAGATGTAAGTTCCTAACGAGCCCTAATAGCGGGAATCGTTTAGCCAATAGCAAGGGTGTCCGTTGTGAGGTGGAATCTGAAAAAAGCTGGCGGCAAACATCTGACCTAACGTACAGAAACCCCATATAAGGCATTTGACTATGGATGAGATTGCCAACAAATCAAAATTCTATAGTTATTCGGAATGATTGGAGTAAATGAAGTGGGTATAAGATGTAAAGTCCGAGGAGGTCTCACAAACATGGATTAGATGAATGGCGTGTGTTTTGTTCCGTTATAGGTCAGTGTTAAACGGTGCATTGCCCTCGTGACCGCCACATATAGCATACTCCGGTCGATTTCCGAATGATAATTTCTATCGTCTGCCTGTGGGATAATCACTTCATCAAATTCCAAACCTTTTGCCATGTGGGCAGAGGTGATAACAATACCCTGAACAAAAGCTGAACTTTGGTTCGATAGGAAATGAATATCAGGAATTTGCAATTTATCTGCCATCTCACGGGCTTGCAATTCGGTTTTGCAGACAATCCCCAGTGATTTATAGGCGGATGCCTGATAGGTGGCAATTAATTCTTTGATGAAAGATAGTTCTTCTTTCTCATTCGTAAATTGTAGTACTCGTGGTTTCTCTCCGTGTCGTGCGACCGGTTCAAGCTCGATGTTTGTCCGTATTTTCTGTGCAAAATCTGTGATCTCGCAAGTAGAGCGGTAACTTTTGCATAGCTTCATCACTTCGCCTGCGGCAAGAGCTTTCTGAATCATATCCGCAGTAGACGAACCGTAAGGATTGACCGACTGGCTGACATCGCCCAATACCGTTTTCCGGCAAGGGAATAGCTTTTGCATTACCTTATATTGGATGGGAGAATAATCTTGCATCTCATCTACCAGCAAATGTTTGACACTGTTCTTTGTACCACCTTCCAAAGCGATATGCAGATACGCCAACGGTGCTAAGTCGGCATATTCAAGCGTGCGGTTCTTCCGCATTTTAAACAGTTCCGGCTTACCCGTCCATGCGAAGAAATTTTTATAGACCTGCAAGTCATTGTTCCCGGCAAACATTCGCTTAATCTCTTTTTTTAGGAAATTCCGTTCGGCAGTCGTCACAGTGAAAGCGTACTGTACTTTCATCATATCGAGAATATAATCCGTCATAGCCTCGAACCGCTGGCGCATGGGGTAGCGGTTGAAACGGTGGAATTGCTCTTTGATAAATTCAGCCGGGACGATGATATGCTTGGTTAGCTTCACATCTTCTGCCCTAAAGTAGTGATTTTCGATATGTAGAATGAAGCGATCCAGACTGGCGATGAAGTCAAAAGAGGATTTATATTCGATTCGCTCGATAAAATTCGGTGTTGGTTTTGTCAGCAATTCATCCACTTGCTCAAAAAAGCCAAGGTATTTGTATTTGTGATTCAGTACTTCGGAAAGTATCTGTTCCATGCTGGATTCCGGTACGGTTTCTTCGCCCAGTTCGGGCAGGACGTTAGAAATGTAATCGGCAAACACCTTGTTCGGAGAAACGATCAATATATCTTTTGAAGAGATGCTGCCCTGAAAAGCATACAACAAGTAGGCGATACGGTGCAGGGCAATAGAAGTTTTGCCCGAACCCGCCACACCCTGAATGATGAGCGTTCGGGCTTCCTCATTACGGATAATTCGGTTTTGTTCTCGCTGGATGGTGGCAACAATATTCTTCATCTTATCATCCGCATTAGCACTAAGCTCCTTTTGCAGAATATCATCGTGAACGGTCAGCGCACTTTCGATCATGAATTCCATCTTTCCAGCCCGGATTCGGTATTGGCGTTTCAGGGAAATATTCCCTTTTATCTCTCCCGATGGGGATTGATAAGATGCTTCGCCCAGTTCATGGTCGTAGAACATACTCGAAATAGGCGCCCGCCAATCGTAAAGCACGGTTGTCCGGCTTTCGGTGTCGTAAAAGGTGTGGATGCCGATATAAACAGGGATTATCGGATGGCTCCCGTTCTTCTCTTGAAAGTCGATTCGTCCGAAGTAAGGAATATCCACTATTTTGGCAAGCCGTCGGCGTTTGTCGATTACACTTTCGCCTATGGCAAAATGATTCAGTATGCTTTCACGCATGGAGCGTATCTCATGCGGATCAATATCTTTATTATTCCAAAGGTAGTCTTTATACTCCGCCAATGTATCTACATGATCTTTCACGGACACATCGGTATGGCCGATTATCTGTTTCAGACGATTGATTATTTGCTGCAAATAGCTTCTTTCTTGCTTCTCTGTTTGATTGAATACCATCGTGATTTATTGCTAAAGGATGAAAATAGAGCCAAAACAAAACGATGCGCAAAATTACTGTAATCGAGCAAGATAGAAAATGGCTATTTATAGCTACATATCAATAAGTTTTATATCTTTGTACGCTCAAAATGAACGACATGGATATTCTTGAACTTGCCCTACATAATCAGCAAACCGCTTGGAAAATACTGGAACATACCGGTATTATCCCGGCATGGGAACGTATAGGAGCAACCGTCTATCCGGTAGGCTCACTCAAAACCGGACTGTTGGCAAAGAATAGGGATATAGACCTGCATATTTATACCGATACACTGGATATTGCAGCCAGCTTTTCTGTAATGCAGGAACTTGCCGAACGGCTCTCTTTAAAGGAAATCCACTATAAGAATCTGATTCAGACGGAAGAAGAATGCATTGAATGGCACGTTCTCTACGAAGACGAGGACAGGAATACATGGAAGTTCGACATGATTCACATCCGCAGAGGCTCAAAATATGACGGTGTGGTAGAGAAAGTAACCGCAGCTATCGCAAACCACCTTACTCCAGAAATCAAGCAAACCATCCTTCAAATTAAATTCGATGTGCCGGACGGTGTGCAGATTCCCGGCATAGAAATCTATCATGCTGTCTTCGAGGGTGGAGTCTGCAGTTACGAAGAACTGGAACAATGGAGAAAAACCAATCCACTGACAAACAGCTTGGATTGGTTGCCGTAATCAATAGAGAATACCGAAATTTTCTGCCCGGTTGATGGCTTCGATCACATTATCGACATTCAGTTTTGCCAATATATTCTTGCGGTGATTGCTCACCGTGTAAATACTAAGGTTCAGTTTATAAGCAATTTCCTTGCTCAAAAAGCCCTGTCGGATTAATAAGAGTATTTCCTTTTCCCGTTTGGTTAATTGCTGGTCTGCCGGAACAACTGCCGATGCAAGTATTTCACCCGTCTTACGATTAATAACCATCCGCTTGATTCGCTCCATAGGAGTTTGGTCAGGCGCAATATCCATCACTCCCATAATCATCCATGCCTTCCCACTCTTGTCCTTTTGAACCACTTGGTGACGACTGGTTACATTCACATATTCCTGCCTGGCATTCAGCATACGAATTTGGAATATCTGCTGATAATCATTCCTCTGTTCCTGCGGAAGTGAATAGATGAACTGCCCGTGTTCAATTTGGTACTCGACGAGTTGTACCCGGTCGTCCGGATGAATCCGTTCTTCCAACAAATCTCCTTGCTTCCAAATCGTCTTTATCCATGTAGGGTTATATCCGAAGATAGTCGCAAAATTATCGGATGCAAAATCGTATCTCCCTCTGAACACATCCACCGTAAAAATGCAACTTTGGCTCATCTGGGAGAATTCCTGTATAGATGCTCTGCGTTCATTCCACAAATCATAGTCCACATCCAGCGGGCAGATCTGCTGTCTTGCCCATAATTCTTCGGGGGTTATTTTATTGGTAGTCATGCGACAAAGATAAGTGATAAATCATTCCGTATCTCAATTTTCATTTGACTTTCTAAGTAAATTCACTCAAAAAAAGAATATCCTATGAGCATATTCCAAATGAAATCTTGTCAGTGAGTGTTAAAGAACTATTAGAGAAAGACAAGCCGGAATTGGAACGAATCTTTAACGGTGGCGCCCTGCCCTATACGGAGAAGTGCTTTGACGATTTCTCCAAGCGGTTACCCTATCTGGAAAAGGGACTTGGACGTAACATGTGACCCGAATGCAGCTTTGGGAAGAATATATTGCCGAATATCCTGCCGGCTATGGTTTCACCCAGTTTTGCTTCCACCTGAACCAACACAGAATCGCCCAGCTATAGGGCTTTGGCTTGTTCAGTAATCTTACCCACGGTCAAATGCCTTGTATGAAGTTTCTGTCCGTCAGACCAGATGTTTGCCGCCGGCTTCTTTCAGATTCCAACTCACGATGGACACCCTTCCATTGGCTATGTGATTCCCGCTATTAGGGCTCACTCAAGACTTGTACCCGTTAGATAATACCCATACCGAGCATACTGAAAAAGTCCGATAAGCTAAAGCAAAGCTATCGGACTTTTTTATGTAGCAATTTTATTTACTTTAAGTACAGAATAAGATTTGCATAATCAATAATAGCCTTCCCTGTAGTCAAGATATCTGCACCAATGACACCATCGACCTCTTCTATTCCCATTTGCTTAAAAGCATTGTTAATATGGTCAAGAGGCATCAAGTGAACTTTAAGGTCGTTGATAGTATAGTCTTGTATTTTGAAATCCTTAATTAGAGATTCGTTAAGAGATATACTGCTACCACCTGCACCGACAGCTTTATTTTCTGATTCAGAGGCTTCTAATTTAAGTTTAACCTCATTCTTCTTCTTATCAATAACAGTAGCTCCTGCTCCTGTGTCTAAAATGAACGTTGCTACAGTATTATTGACTTCTGTTGTCAAATAAAGATGTCCTGTAGGAAATTTGTTAAGTTTAATAGGTGTATACCCTTTTGTTTTTAAGAATATCCCCAATTCAGAGTTGCTTTGCGTGTCTTGTGCATAAACATTCTGGGGCATTGATAATAATCCAAAAACAAACATCAAAACAAGAATACTAATCTTCTTCATAATTTCTTTTTTGTAATTATTACAATAGTTTGATTTTATCGTATGTAAAAATAGTAAAACCTCCCAAAAAACACAATCGTTTTCCTTTTTTATATTTCTAAAATACGACTTTATGTGTGTATCTTGTAGCCTTTATCTGTTGCTATTTAGCAACATAGAATTATGTTAGCTTCCTATTTCAACCTTTGCCTGTATAAAAACTCTCTCCGCACAGTGTCGGTCTTCGATTGGTGAATACACGTTTCAAAGAAGACGTGATTCGCTCCAATGAAAGAAAAAAAGACTTTACACTTTCATTATTCTCTTTTATAATTAACTCGTTCATAGGCGCAAGCAGACAATGCGCCCAAAGTTGCAAGAGGAAAAAATCAATCGGAATCAGATAAACATAGGCAGTTTTCTTCCGGTAGAGAATGACGCAAGACTGAAACCGGGAAAGAATAGCCTGTCAGTCCCGAAAACATTGTTTTTCGGAATTTAATTTGAATCATTGACTTTTCCAGTGAAGTATTTAGTCTGTGCAAGTCTTTAGATGAAAATACGCTCGAACATAGTGAAAGGAAGATTTTCATTTAAACCGAAGACTTGGACTTGAACAGGCTAAATACGGAACTGACCTTTGTCAATGCTTCATATTGAGTTCTGAAAACTTACAATAGCAGATTTTGCTTCTCAATTTATTCCTGCAATAACCAGTCTATGATAGAGATAACTTGTATCGTATGTCCATCTTTCTCAATAGTTCTGGTGTCATTCATAGTTATTAAAGTAAGTTTCTCACATTTTAAGTCCGAAGATGCCTTGCACAATGCGGATGTTTCACGATTATAAGTCTTTGCAGAAGAAATATCAACAGATACTTGGATCAGTTCTCTGACATTGTTCCCCTCGCATATAACAAAATCAATCTCATATTGCTCCCGGTAATAGAAAATATCATAAAATAGGGGTTTGTTTCTTCTTAATAGCTCGACATAAGTGATATTCTCTAATTTCCAACCTAAGTTTTGCCCATTCATGACATCATCCCTTTCAGTAATAAAAGCGGTATCAACTACATACCCTTTCTCATTTCGTATGCGTTCTTTACTTTTAAATGAAAATTTGTGGATGCCTAATAAGAGATATGTCCTTTTTAAATAAGATACATAGTTCTCTGCGGTATGTGAAGAACCGAAGCCGAAGCGTTCTGCAAGGTCGGCATATATAATCTCCTGACCAAAATTGTCTATCAGGTGATTGGCAAGCATACGCAACGACTCTATATATCTGACTTTAAACCGTTGCTGTATATCTTTACGTATAATAGAGTCAAATAACCCCTGAATATATCCACGACTGTTTTTTACCTCAAATAATTCAGGAAATCCACCCTTTTTGAAGTACTTCTCGAATGCAGCTTTCTTGAAAGCTACTCCTTTGGTTGAAATATCTTTAGTTTCTACTTTCCGATATTGGCAAAACTCCGTGAAAGAAAAAGGATAAAGTTCTATTTGATTATATCGTCCGGTAAGGTGTGTGCTTAACTCACTACTTAAAAGTTTTGCATTAGAACCAGTTATGATAAGATGAACCTTTTGTCGAAGTAGTCTATTTACAAAGAGAAACCATTCTGTGATATTTTGTATCTCATCAAGAAATAAATATTGGAAATCACCATATACCATATATATAGCTTCCAAAAGAGAGTTTAGGTCTTTGGATTCTAATTTATATAATCGTTCATCATCGAAATTTACATATGCATAGGGTACACCCTTCTCTTTTAAAACCTTATGGCAGATTGTAGATTTACCACTTCGTCGCACTCCAATGACGATTTGTGCCAGCGGGCTATCTATGTCAAATAGGCTCTCTTCTTTCCGGGAGCATAAGTCTTTGGGGTTGATCAACCTCAATTCTTCTTTTTGGTCAGCTACAATCTGTGCATATTCGTTGATGTTCATGACGGTATATTTTAGATATACCAGCAAAGATAGTTCCTTTTTCTTCTAAACTGCACTATTTGCACATATTTTCATTTCCAAACTGCACTATTATGATTAATATATG
>OJKP01001825.1_pt1 | contig 11182 bp, 11 predicted proteins | sample 1596521 | NCBI WGS metagenome assembly OJKP01 (sample SAMEA4350130, study PRJEB24818) | metagenome | biome: human; feature: gut; material: faeces | place: Denmark | collected 2013-09
CCAGCTCCCGCGAAAGGGTGTTCATGGAGCTTCGGACACGCCATGCGCCGGTGCCGCATTCCAGCAGCATCAGCCCGGTGCGTCCAATGACGGAGGCTTTTTCCACAAGCCCCGCCTCGGTAATGGGAACGCCCTTGCTGGCCGACGCATAGTCGTGCCAGTAGACTTCCATGTGATTTTTGATGATCTCACTTTGCCGTTGTCCCATACCGGAAAGCCTCCTTTGTGATATGGGAATGTTGCAGCTGTTTCAAGACTGCGGTGCTATTATAAGGGAAATTGCAGGGCGGGTAAAACGTATCTTGGATATGCCGGCAATGTTCGTTTGGTATTTCAAAGAAGAAAATACGTTGCGTTTTTGGCGGCTCTGCGGTAGGATAGAAAAAACACGCCGAAAGGAAACTACCGTGACCCTTTAACAACTTCGCTATGTCACGGCTGTTGCCGGCACCATTATCAGGGTGAGGAGCTGGGCATGACGAACCCGCACTTCACGAAAATCGAGCAGTACCGCGACACCGAGAGCCGCAACTACTACAGGATCCTGCGAGAGCAGGACAAGACCGAGGCCGAGACGCTGGACATTATCGCCCAGCGCAGCCGCGACGACAGCCGCACCCCGATGCAGTGGGACACGAGCGAGAACGCCGGGTTTACCACCGGTACGCCGTGGATCGGCATTGCCGACAACTACAAGGCCATCAACGCCGCTGCCCAAATGGATGCCCCGGATTCCATCCGCAGCTTTTACAAAACGCTGGTGGCCCTGCGCAAGAAAATGCCGGTCATCAGTGCGGGAAAAATCGAGTTCTTGTACCCCGACAACGCGGATTTGTTAGCCTATCGCCGGTACGACAGCGAGACGGAGCTGCTGGTTCTCTGCAACCTGCGGGAGCGGGAAATTGCCAAGCCCCTGCCCGTAGGCTGGACCGATGCCGAGAAACTGCTGGGTAACTACCCCGACACCGCCGACACGCTGCGCCCCTATGAGTGCGTAGTGCTGAAAAAGTGAAGGCTGCCGTATTATCTTTTCGCTATTGGGAGTTGACCGTATCCTTTGCGATAGTAACCTCATAGTGAGCAAGACAAAAGCGCTTTCCCTTATTTGCAATGCAAATATAAGGGAAAGTGCTTTTTTGTGTTGATGCCGCTGGGCAGATCGACGGCCAGCCCGGCGTTTTCCATCATTTGCAGATATCTTCCACCGTATAGTCCCGATCTGAATCCCATTGAAAAGCTCTGGTCGAAGGTAAAGGTCCTTTTGCGCAAATTCAAAGCAAGGACGCTGGATGCTCTTCCAAATGCGATTCAGACATCCCCGGCATTGGCAAGGTCTACTCCGCCGGTATCATCCGAGAAAATCCTGACCTGCTAAATGAATATCGCCGAGGATTCTTCCCATGTTGGGAGGTATCTTCGGCGGCTTTTTGTCAAGCACTAATAATAGAAAACTAGTAGCCTTTACAAGCAAAATCTCTTGAAACGCATCCGCGATAATGTTACAATCACGCTATATATAAGAAAGGATGCGCAGGGGACTATGACGATCCAGGAATGCTATAAGAAAATGGGTGCAGACTATGAGGATGTGCTCAAGCGGTTGTACAGTGAGGGGATGATCCGTAAATTTGCCAGAATGTTTTTGGACGATGACAGTTATCCAAAGCTGGAGCGGTCATTAAAGGAAGAAAATGTAGAGGAAGCATTCCGTGCGGCACACACGCTCAAGGGGGTATGCCAGAACCTTGGCTTTACCAATCTCTATCAGCCCACCTATGAGCTGACCGAGGTGCTGCGTGCGGGTACCCTGGAAGGCTCAAAGGAATGGTTTGACCGTGTGACAGAACAGTACAACATCACGATAGATGCTATCCGTGCGGTGCAGTAACGCAGGCTGCCCCCACAGTTTTCCGCCCACCATGTGCGTTGATACAGAAAGCTACATCGACTGACACAAAGAAATCGGGCACGCATTGCTGTGGGTGCTTTTCGCTGTTTATTTCAGTACGTCTGTAAGGACCTGCAGCAGGTGCGGAATATCCAACGGTTTTGCAATGTGGCCGTCCATCCCGGCCTTCAATGCATTCTGACGGTCTTCCTCAAAGGCATTTGCCGTCATTGCAAAGATGGGAATGCCTGCCTTTGCAGCATCCGGCAGGGCACGGATCTGCCGCGTTGCCTCGTAGCCGTCCATCCTGGGCATCTGGATGTCCATTAAGATCAGGTCGTACTGCCCGGGGGCCGCCTGCTTCATCTTCTGGACGGCGATCTCACCATCCTCGGCGGTGTCCACCACAAAACCCGCTTCCTTCAAGATCTCCTGCGCAAGCTCACGGTTCAGCGCGTTGTCCTCCACCAGCAAAAGTTTCTTTCCCTTGAGCTTGGCGGCATTAGGCTGCGATGGCTTGTGGGCAGGCTCTGCACAGAACGGTTCTGCCAACACTCTGCGCAGTTCGGAGAGGAACAGCGGCTTTTCGCAGAAAGCGGTCACTCCGGCAGCGCGGGCTTCCTCTTCGATATCTGCCCAGTCGTAGGCTGTCAGGATGATGATGGGGCAGCTTTTCCCGATCACCTTGCGGATCTGCCGCACGACCTCGATGCCGTTCATATCGGGGATCAGCCAGTCGATGATGTATACACTGAATTCGTCGCCCTGTTCCATGGCGTACCGGGCGCGGATCACTGCCTCCCTGCCGGAAATCGTCCACTCCGGCCGCATCCCGATCTTGGACAGCATGGTGCTGACGCTCAGGCAGGTGTCGGTGTCGTCGTCCGCCACCAGTGCGCGCAGCCCTTCCAGCTGCGGGAGCTGCCTGGGCTCTATCTTTTGTCCGCTGAGTGCGAAGCAGAGATCCACGATGAACTCGCTGCCCTTGCCCGGCTCGCTTTCAATGGCGATGGTGCCGCCCATCAGGTCCACAATATTCTTGGTGATGGACATGCCCAGGCCGGTGCCCTGAATGCCGCTGACGGTGGAGTTTTCCTCACGGGTGAACTCCTCAAAGATGTGCTTCTGGAATTCCTCGCTCATGCCGATGCCATTGTCCTTGATGCGGAACTCATAGCAGGCCCGGCCCTTGGGCGCACCGTTTTTCTCGGAAATGCGGATGCTGATCATGCCGCCTGTGGGAGTGAACTTGATGGCGTTGGACAAAATGTTCAGCAGGATCTGGTTCAGCCGCAGCGGGTCAGTGATGATGTCCTCGTTCTCCACATCCATGGTATCGATGAAAAGCGACAGCCGTTTTGCCGAAACATTGGGCTGGATGATGGAGCGCACATCGTGGACGAGGTCCGGCAGATGCACCGCTTTTTCTTCAATTTTTACTTTTCCGCTCTCGATGCGGCTCATATCCAGCACATCATTGATGAGGGAAAGCAGATGCTGGCTGGAGGTCGAGATCTTTTTCAGGTAGTCCAGCACCTGTTCCTTATTGTCGATATGGGTCGCAGCCAGCGAGGTGAAGCCAATGATGGCGTTCATGGGGGTGCGGATATCGTGGCTCATATTGAACAGGAACTCCCGCTTGGCACGGTTTGCCGCCCCCTCGTGCTGGAGCGCGATCTCCAGCTTGCGGTTCTGTTCCTCCAGCTGGGCCTGATACTTTTTCTCCTGTTCTTCTTTCTGCTGTTCCATCTCCTGCACAGAACGGCGGCGCAGTACCTGAAGGACCATTACAAACAGGATGTAACCGACCAGCGCCACCAGGATCAACGGAAGTGATTCACGAAAGACCGATCTTTCATCTGTATACGCATAGAGATCAAAGGATCTTCCATGACAGTACATTCCAAAATAGCAGCCGGAGCCGTTCCAATCATGGGTATGGGTCAGCGTTTCGGCGGTTCCGACTTTGCGGATCTCCTGTACCAGCGGGCTGTCCGTAACATCCTGCCCGATCAACTCCGGGCGGTTGGAGGCAATGACCTGATTGTTCTGCACGATGAACAATGTGCCGCTGGTCTCTACCGAGTAGCCGTCCAATACGCTCTGGATGGACAAAGCCGTCCCCTTGATAAATTCTGCCGGGGTATAGCGGTAGGCAAGCAGGATCACATCTTTGCCTTTTGCCCTGTGTGCCGCAACATCCACAGCAGACCCATCTTCCAGCAGGACCCGCTTCAGGTAGGTTTTTTGCGGGTGAGAAGAAACGTCCAGAACGGTATCATTTTTGAGCTGCTCTCCAAACCGGGCATAGCCGATGCCGTTTGTTGTGGATTCGCACAGGAGCGTACCGTCCGGGGCCAGAACCGAGATCCCTGTGAGCCAGAGCTTCTCCGTTTGCTTTTTCAGGCACTGCGGATCGGAGAGGTCCAGCGCAGGGTCCTGTGCCAGCTGATGCACCGATACCGCCGTGCGGCGGAGCGCTTTGGCAGCAACAATATCGTTGTACTTTTCAAAGCTGGTGGACTGCGATTTGACAAAATCAAGGGTCTGGCAGAAACGTCCCTCCGCTGTGCGCAGTGCCCGCCAATCCGAGAGAAAAACGATGCCGGCCATAAAAAGCACACCGACGATCAGATAGATCCCCCATCTCCCTGCATCTGAAAGGGTTCTGTTTTTATGCGCCAATGGTGTCCACCTCCAGATACTGCGAAGCATTTTCAAGGTATCGGCCAATGATCCGCTCCAGTGTGCCGTCTGTGCGCATCTGCGCAAGAACCGCGTTCAGCTGGGTGTCCAGCCCGCGGCTGTCGTTTTTGGCAAAGGCGATGCCCAGCCCGGTGACCAGCAGCGGTTCTTCAAGGATGCGGAACTCCACGGAATTGTCCTTCATGTATTGCAGGATGCCTGTCTCATGGGCAGCGATGGCATCCACATAGCCGCAGGCCATCATCGCGTACTGCACGTTGCGGTCTTCGATGCTGAACACCTCCACCGTCTGCGGGATCCGCGGATCGGAGCCGCTGAGAAAGATCTCCTCCGGCTTGCCGGTGCTCTGCACGGCAATGGTCTTGCCGGCAAGGTCACCGAATGTCTGGATGCTGCTGTCGGCATCCACTGCAACCACCTGACGGCTCACCATGTAGGGGCCCGCCCAGCGGTAGGCTTCCTCGCGTCCATCCATGGAAAAGCAGCCCCAGATGCAGTCGATGGCGCCGCTTTCCACCAGATTTGTTTTTTGCTCCCAATCGATCGATTCAAACCGGGCAGCATATCCCATGCGGCGGAATGCTTCGGTGGCAATCTCCACGTCGATCCCGGCGGGAACACCGTCATTGTTCAGGTAAATATAGGGCGGATAGGTATCGCTCCCCACAATGATTTGCGGAAGACCACTTTCCTTCACGTCTGTTCCGCCGCAGGAAGTCAGACTGCCAACGGCAGCCGATGCCGCCAGCAGCGTGCAGCCGTGCAGAAATGCACGGCGTGAGATTCTGTGTTTCATTCGGGCTTTTTATTCTCCTGTTTTTATTGCATCCGCTGTTCAGTTGTGCTGCTTCAATTCTTCTTTCAGGTCGGACTGGATATTCGTCAGACATTGCAGCAGCAGCGGGTTGAAGGCTCCGCACTCGCCGTTCAGGATCATCTGCATGGCTTTTTCGTGGGAAAAGGCTTTTTTGTAGCATCGTTCGCTGGTCAGTGCATCGTATACGTCGGCCAGCGAGACCAGTTGTGCGCTGATGGGGATCTCGTCGCCCTTCAGTCCATCCGGGTAGCCGCGCCCATCCCAACGTTCGTGATGCCAGCGGGCGATCTCGTAGGCCGTTTGCAGCAGCGGCTGCTCGGCAAAATTATCCAGATCATGCAGCATCTTGGCTCCCAGCATACTGTGGGTCTTGATGACCTCAAATTCCTCCGGGGTCAGTTTGCCAGGTTTGTTGAGAATTTTTTCATCAATGCCGATCTTGCCGATGTCGTGCAGGGCAGAGGCCAGCGGGATCATATCCTGCTGTTCCGCAGTAATAGAGTATCTGCTGCTGATTTCCAGCAGACGGTGGAGCAGCAGTTCCGTGATCATGCGGATATGTCGCACATGGAGACCGCTTTCGCCGTTGCGGAATTCTACGATATGGCTCAGTACACCTACCAACATATCCGTATTGTTTTCACGGGCACGGATCTGGTCAGAGACCATCTGCACCAGCCGCCGCTGCTTGGCGTACAGTTTGATGGTGTTGGTCACGCGGCGGTATACGATGCGTGCATCAAAGGGACGATTGACATAATCACTCGCCCCCAGCTCATAGGAACGCCGGATCGCCGCATCAGAGTCCTCGCTGGAGATCATAATGACCGGGATGTCCTCGATGGTGTGGTTGGCATTCATGGCTTTCAGCACTTCAAAGCCGTCCATAACGGGCATGTTGATGTCCAGCAGCACCAGTGCGATGTTTCTGGCTTCTGCCCGCAATTTTTCCAGGCATTCCTGTCCATTTTCTGCCTCCAGAATATGGTAGCCGTCTCCTAAGATCTCTGCCAGGATCATGCGGTTCATTTTGGAGTCGTCCACAAGCAGGATCTGGGATTTTTCCTGCAAAAGCTTTTCCGGTGCGGCCAGGCTGCACCCCGGAACCTCCACCGTGACGGCATTCTTGCGGCACTTTGCCTGATGCATCAGCCGGTCTGCCCGGCGAACCGCATTCTCCATCGGGTCGGTGATGGCCTGCATCGTTCCGCCGATGCTCAGTGAGAGGCGGAAATGCGAATAGCCGGGTACGGATGCCATCTGTGCAGCCGTGCGGATCTGTTCCAGTTTGGTCTGCAAAATATCTCCCGGAATGCCGGGTAAGACCAGCAGAAATTCGTCTCCGCCATAGCGGATGAGCAGGTCCGACTCCCGGATGCAGGAGCGGATGGCATTTGCCGCTGTTTCCAATGCCATATCTCCGGCGTAATGTCCATAGGTGTCGTTGCAGATTTTGAAATCGTCCACATCTATCAGCGCGATGCCTGCGGGGCCGACGATACGGGATGCGATATCCTCATAGTAGCGGCGGTTGTACGTGCCAGTCAAGACATCGTGGTAAAGTTTTGCACGGTAGCTCTCTGTTGTTTCTTGAAGCTTTTCCTCGGCTTCGGCCTGCATCTTTTCCATGTTGGAGCAATCGAACTGCCTTTGCAGGTGACCGATCAGCAGAATGTTCGCAGCGATACCAAGGCCGATCACGATGAGCTTTTGAAGGTTCAAAGAGGTGTAAAGAAAAAAGCTGTGATCGGTAGAAAAGAAAAACGCGGAGTATAGGAATGCAATGAGGCCGCTTACGATTCCTGCTGCATAACCGCATTTCACGAGCACAGCAGAAAGAACAACAAAAAGCACGATATTTGGATTTGGAATATGAAAATTCCAGACGATCAGGCAGGCGCTCAATTGGGCAAGTGCCGATAGCAACATAGGCTGGATTTTATTTGGCTGTTGTTCCATACGCAATACCATCCAATACTTTGATTCATTATGATTGCTCTCTCACAAAAAAAGAGCCTGGCCGCAAATGGGCGGCCCTGCTAGGTCGTGGGTGTCGGTCATCTGCGAAACCGTGCGATTTCACTATTTATTTTTGGGGGGAGGGGGGTAACGCGGAAGCGCTTCACCGTCTGTTCCAGCGCGTCGATGCCCACGGGCTTGGACAGATGCTCGTCCATGCCGGCCTCCTTGCTCTTTTTCACATCCTCAAGGAAGGTATTTGCGGTCAACGCTTGCGGCCTGTCCGCACTGGATCTTGTGTGGATTCTCCTATAAAAGTAGTGACATTATATTCTAGCATTATGCTAAAACCGTTTCAAGCTTATTTTGAATTTCCTGCGATAATTCAGATGCGTTTAAACCTCTAAAAAATGCGATTTGAGAAAAAAACGGATGGCTCCGCAGAACCATCCGATAAAACTGGTATCATCAGTCTTTCCGATACTTATATGCACCCTCAATGGCGTGGATCAGATGATAACGGAACCGAGCGTGTCGGGGGAAATCCCTTTCTGCTCGTCCGGTTTCCCAAAAGCCAGCGGGGGCTTTTCGGCTTAAGCAAGGATCCCGGTGGACTGCAAAAACAGCACCAGCATCATCACCGGAGCAACGTATCGGATCATCACCCGGTAGAGTTTCTTGCGGCGGAAGGTCTCGCCGTTGCGCTGCATCTCGTCAATGACGTAATCCGGTGTCATGACCCAGCCAATCAGGATGGTGGACAGCAGGGCAATGAAAGGCATCATAACACTGTTGCTGACATAGTCCATGATATCCAACAGCTGCCCCACCGATCCGTTGGGGAGCTGTACTTCAAAATAGAAGATGCTGTAACCCAGCGCAATGATGGCGGAAGCGGCCAGATAGATGACCGCCAGCACAAGCACCGTCTTTTTGCGGCCCGAGTGGAAGATCTCCATGCAGTTGGCGGTGATGGATTCCAGCACCGAGATGCAGGAGGTCAGGGTGGCAAAAATGGCAGTGACAAAGAACAGGATGCCAACGAACACGCCCGCCTTGCCCATGGCGTTGAATACCTTGGGCAGCGAGACGAACATCAGGCTGGGGCCTGCGCTCATGCCCTCGGTGCCAGAGAACACATACACGGCGGGGATGATCATGGCACCGGCCAGCAGGGCTACGCCGGTATCGAAGATCTCAATCTGATTCACCGCTTTGTTCAAGTCTACTTCCGGTTTGACGTAGGAACCGTAGGTGATCATAATGCCCATGGACACGCTGAGGGAGAAGAACAGCTGGCTCATGGCATCCAGCAAAATCTGCAAAAAGCGGCTGACAGTCAGCCCTTCCATGTGCGGGGTCAGGTAGTAGCGCAGACCCTCCAGACCGGTGCGCATCTGGCCGGAGGCATCCTCGTGGCGCAGGGTGAGGGCGTAGCCCGCAATCACCACCACCAGTACCAGCAGAATGGGCATCATGTAGCGGGATACCCGCTCAATGCCTCCCTCCACGCCATTGTACACGATGAAAGCAGTCACGCCCATGAACAGCAGAGCGAACACCACAGGGGAGACTGGCGAGGTGATGAAGCTGGTAAAATAACCGTCCTCAGCAGCGGCAGCAGACTGTCCGGTCAGGTAGACTGCCGCATATTTCGTGATCCACCCGCCGATGACGGCATAGTAGGTCATAATCAGAACTGGCACCAGAAAGGTCAGGATGCCGAGAAATTTCCACTTGGGGCGCATGGTCTCGTAGGCGCGGATGGCACTCTGCTTGGTGCGGCGGCCAATGGCGATATCCGAGGTGAGCAGTGTGAAACCGAAGGTCAGCACCAGCACCAGATACACCAGCAAAAACAAACCGCCGCCATCCTTTGCGGCAAGGTACGGGAACCGCCACAGGTTGCCGACACCCACCGCACTTCCGGCGGCAGCAAGGACAAATCCGATTTGTCCGGAGAAGCTGCTTGCTTTCTTTTCCATGATTCTGAAACTCCTATCCGTATTTCCTATTGTAATATAGGATAACATGGAGTATCATATCAGTAAACCGAATAAAATTACTACGACCTATAAATTTTACTTATGGAGCATTTGAGATGCGGGAACAGAAAGATCGATACGAGATATTCTTGAAAGTGTGCGAAACGGGCAGTTTTTCCAAAGCAGCGGAGGCACTGAACTATACCCAATCCGGCATCAGCCAGTTCATGGCTAATTAAAGGGAACAAAAAGAAAGGAAAAGCACAATCCAGACGGTATCAGCGGCAGACCACAAGAATAAATTGTGATTTCACAAGATTGGTGTTATAATAAGAGAAAAGTTCCTGCCGGGGCAACCGCCGGTGGTATGGATAGAAAGGCAGGAAAACAATATGCACATCAGCTATAAACCACTCTGGCACACACTGTTAGAGCGTGATATGAGAAAAGAAGATTTAAGGCTTGCCGCCGGTATGACAACGAATATGATTGCCAACATGAGCAAAGAGGGAAAGCACATCAGCACGGACGGATGCACCAGGAATATTTGAGAAAAGTCCACCCAGCCAGATTGAATACATTGATACTGACCGGAGAATTGTGGACATATCTTGCAGACCTGAACGAACAGGCACAGGAACGGTTAGATATCATCATGGAGCAGATGAAAATTGCCGAGGGCGTAACCGAGAAATTAAAGTGTACCCGTCAAATGGAATGGGTGCGGCGGTGCAATAATATCCACAATCGGGCAGAAAAAATTATTTTGCATGAGATGATTTATACATAACGGTATGGTAGAATGATTATGACAAATCAGAGGTTAAAAGGTGCGTTATGTTAAAAAGCATAGGGTTATATTTTAGAAAAATAGATTTTCTGAATTTTGCAGTTGGAGCTATAATGCCAATCATTGTATTGTTTATAGTTTATTCATCAGTCAAATCAAATATAATTCTTCAAGACACTGATTTTTTATCACTGTTGATGAATCATAAAGGGAAATTCATATTTTACTTTTTCGTGTCCTTTATTGAAGAAGTTATTTTTAGAGGAATTATTTTTGGGCTGTTGCTGCAAAAATGTAAAAATAAGTATTTGAGTTGCGTAATAGCTGCACTTATTTTTACACTACCACATATTTTTAATACCGATAATATTTCTGTTCTGGTAATGTTTATTTTTCCTTTTCTATATGGAATATTTGCCAATGAAATGTTTTACACTACAAAGAGTATTTGGATGCCCACAGGATTTCATTGGTTATGGAATTATACAATAACAAGTTTGTTTCTTGTTACAGGAACACAAAGTTTCATATATGTACATATCATAGCAGCAATGGTTATAATGATACCGTTGTTTTACATTGTTATTGGGAAAACACGCCTAAGTGGCGATTGATAGCTTACAGTTTATCGCTTTATACAATATCAACTGAATAACCACAGCACGAACCGCTGCTACATGGAAGCCAACAAACCATGCAACAGCGGTTTTTCTTTACCGTTTTTTCCTCTGGCTGATAGGCGTTCCCATTTTCTTTGACTTTTTGAGAATCCGAATGAGCCAGCGAAATTCTTCGTCTGACAGATTTTTATAGTTGATACCAAGCTGCTTGCAGTAAAGTACAACGAGCTTTTCATCCCGGCTACCCTTGAAAATTGAATATGCAGCTTCAGGTACTTCCAGACAATGATACTTCCGTAATTCGCGGCCCGGTCATAAAGAAGACGGGCTGGCGGGTCACCCGCCCCTGACCCAGCTGGAAACGGCACAGCTGCTCCGGATCAGCAGAAGTTATGCCTCAAGGCTCGAGACCCACGC
>OJKP01001832.1_pt1 | contig 11154 bp, 10 predicted proteins | sample 1596521 | NCBI WGS metagenome assembly OJKP01 (sample SAMEA4350130, study PRJEB24818) | metagenome | biome: human; feature: gut; material: faeces | place: Denmark | collected 2013-09
TTGCAATATAGATACTTCCCCTACTTTCCACATTTCCGTTGCTTTCTACCCGGAATGTAGGATCGGCGGGCGGCTGTCCATTCGTCCCGGCTGCCCCTCCCGACCAAATACGGATGGTACCGGAAGCCGCCATTCCGCCGGTGCTTCCAAAAGCGATCGCACCTGTGGTTATCAGTCCGCCGTTGATCTCCGTTATCGTATTGTCATACTTCGAGGCAAGAACCCATTTAGAACCGTTATATCTATAGATATTCTCCCCATCCACCCACAAGTCATTGGTCCGCATGCCCGATGCAGGAGCCGTCGTTTGATAAAATACCCTTGCCTTGTTATTTGCAGTCAATTGGGCGTTGTTGGCTGCATTCGACGCATTCTCTGCATCCGCCAGGGCATCACTTATCCCATCATACAACGGTTGAAGGTTAGGCCGGTCGGAAATGTTATTATAACCGGATGTTCCGGATTTGAATATCACAGGTCCGGTTATAGTCCCATTCACCAGATCAATCACTAATCTGGCCAACTTGTCCTTTATCAATCCTGTCGTGATCGTCTGGCCAGCAATTTCAGTGTATCCATAATTCGGAAGCCAGGAACGTACGTCATCTTCCGGAGTATTGAGCACCCCTATCCAGAAATGATAGAACCCTGTTTCGTCCTCTAACTTTATCTGCCGTTCACTGACATATATTGAGCCGTTTGTTCCTTCTTTCGGACATTTGGCATAGACATAGTAGGCAAGCGAATTATTCAGCCGGAAAGACGCTTCCGGAATAGCCCATTCACGGATTTCCTCGCTAACGGTGAAGTGTACTAACTTTCCTGTCGTATTCTTGAAATAGTTGGTATCATTGTCCGCATTAGGAATAAACTTCACCCCTATAAGTTCCATCTGTTGGGAATTGGTTCCAACGATAAGTTGTGCCGTATGCACGGCCAACGGCTTGATAAGTTCGGTGAAATAATCCCCTTCCGGGTCAAACATCATACCCAAAGTTTCCATCACGTCACGCCATGATCGTTTCGTATGTTCCCGGACCGGCTTAACTGCATCCTCGATCTCTCCCGGCACTTTATTCACATCATCCACCAAATCCTTAAAACCATTCGATTCAAGGAAATCAGACAAGGTAAGTTCATACCGGTATGAAGGCGTACCGTCTTTCTCGATATACCTTTTTACCTTGGTCACACGAATCTCCCGATCGATATCCAACTGTTCGGAATAGACACCGACCATCTGGCCACAGGCGATAAAGATGTTTTGCAGACGAAAAAGGACTTCGTCACATTTACCACGCAGCTGGATGCGTTTTTCACATTTGCCGTCCAACCACGCTTGCGCTTCTTCCTGTAGCTGCAACGAAGCGTTATCCCGGTAGCTTTGCGGCATCTTCAGGCCGGTAAGGATAAACTTGTCGCCGACAGAGAAGTGGATGTCACCAGGGACTTTCAAAGCGTTCTCCTGGTCGTTCTGCTTTAGCTTGAACTGCTTCAAGCCATTGTCCCAACTGTCTTCGACGATTGCAAGGTCATAGCCGGCCAAGCCGCCATCCTGGAATGTTACGATTACTTCTACCCCGTCCAACAGGCAATCGGTCAAGTTGAAGTCTATATTTGATTTCAGGTTGTAATCGTCGATCTTTTCTGTTACGGCAAACTCTCCTTTCGGATAGATATGGTCGAATTGCATGGACTTCTCTATCCGGCCGTACTTCTCTACATTCTTTTCGATAGAAAGCCGGCCACCGGGCAGAAGAAGATAATCAGCACCATAATCGGGACCAAGATTCTTGTCTGAACCGTATGGATAAAGAACCGTTACGGGCGGCGTATCATCAACAGCGGACACTTCCAGTTCGGTAAAGCCCATTCCTTCACCCTGTGCCAAGACAAGGCCACCACTTGAATACTCCCTCTTTCCGATGTTCATTGTCTGACCGGATATCCAGTATTCCGTATCCAGCTCTTTGATGAGTTCGTCAAGGACAGCCCCGACCGTCTTATCTTTGAAAGAAAGGGTGATCATTCGGGATTCGATACAGGATCCGGCCACCCAATCTGATCCTATACGGTTCATGTTTTTGACAAATAGGGTTAGCCAGTCACGGGCAGTACCGGTATAATAGTCGAAATTCTTTTTCCGCTCCGGTATACCATGAAGGAAAAACTCTACATCCAAAAGGTCGTACCGACTTGAATAGAACTGAACGGTATATTCCCAACCAAGAGATGTCTCCCTTTTCGTCACCTTCTCATTATGCCGGATCTTGTATTTTGTCCCTTCAAAGTCTATGTAGTCGTTGATCTGAAGCTCTACCACATTACGAGACAGGAAATTCAAGGTAAGCGTATGCTCTCCCATGATCTCTTCGACCGTGTAGGAGTTATCCTTCAGATAAACGTCACAAACTACTGTATTTTCGCGCTTTATTTCCATGCTGCTAAATTATTGCTGATTCGGTTCGACAGGCCGGATAATCAAATATTATAAATGACATCCTGACTGTTGTCGTGATTTAATATATAATCGTTACCTTTGCATGGGTCGTGCCGAAAGGCACATTTTGATTGTTTCCGCCTCCGGTCTGTGATAGCCCGGAGGCGTTTTTTTAAAGCAACCTAATCATAATCACGATATAGGTAGCCGCCAACGCCGTAACCTCGCACCAGAACATAGGCTTACTCTGAATAAAATATATATTTCCACGGAAAAAATCAGAATGTTTAAACAATCCATATAAGATATACCCGACAAAGCCGATCCACACCGGAATAAGTACCCACCAGAAAGGCGTGCAGCCTACCCATAGTTGGGAAGAAATCAATGCCAATGCCGCCGATCCGCAATGAATGCGGTTTATCCAAGCGTCTTTGAAATCGGGAGCCAAGCCGACGCCTATCAAGCCGACACAGGCTGCGATCGCCAACAGCCGCATGGCAAAGGTCGCACTCTGCATCCAGACGACCGGGAACAGAAACATAGCCGTCAGTGCCATGCTTGTACCAAAGATCAATTTATGACGAAGGGTATAATATGTCGCACTAATTGAGTACGGCACACCTTTCGTCTTTATACAAACCGCCGCCGTATAAGCAGTGATAATCAAAAAAGAAATAATTAATAAAAGCATGATTTTCAAACTTTATTGTTTAACTTCGCCGCAGAGACTTTTGTTCTTCATTTTTTTTGTTTTACAGCCTCCAATCCGTGATAGCTTGGGGGCTGTTTTTCTACTATGCCAGTCTTAGTCGTTAATATCTTGTTTTCATCTTTTTCAACGACAGGTCATTCTTCATATGCCCAATACCGGATCAGGACGGTGCCGTCGCCGCCGTTTAACGATGTTGCGCCAGCTCCGCCGCCATATCCACCACCACCTAAAGAACCTCCATTGCCAGAACCTTCCTTATAATCTGATACACCTCCTATATTATTAGTTCCTCTGGCACCTGCACCACCTCCTGCATTTCTTTTGCCGGTCGGCTCTCCAAAGTCCCTGGTGGTGTGCCCTTGTCCTTCACCCTTGTTATAAGCACCATACTGATATACAGCCCCATTTCCTCCATCCGAACCTCCAGCCCCTGTTGCTCCCGCACCTTCATCACAGCCACCGCCAGATCCGCCATTTCCTCCAACATAGCCCATACCATTTCCTGATTTGTCCCATCCCTTATTATTCGTATAACCGCCATTGGCTCTATAACCGGTATTTAGAAACTGGGAATAACCACCATTAGTTCCAATGTTACCTCCGGCACCAACTATAATTGAAATTGCCTGACCAGGTGTAACAGATATCGCATCTCCATCTTTCCATCCAATCGCATCTTTCTTGTAGGTCTTTGTATAGCCTCCTCCAGCCCCGGCAGCATTACCATTATATCCACTTCCACCGCCACCCCCTACAAGAAAAACATCCACCTCCCTGCATCCGGGCGGGACCTTCCATGTATAATTACCGGCAGGGAAAAACCGCTTGGTGAACAGCTGTAGTTTTCGGTTTTCAATTATGCTTCTTTTCATCTTCTGTCGGGGATTATGACTGTTGTTATACTGTCGCCTCGCTCTACGATCGTACCCTCTTCGATTTTTGAGGCTGAGAGGTAGTGAGGTGCGTTTATTGCCTGCGCTGCCATGAGGAGCACGCATAAGATGACCGCCAACAGGGCTGGCAGGTCGGAGTTGATTGATTTGATTGTTGTTGTCATATTGTATGAGTTATTGATTTATTATTCTTCGTATGCCCAGTAGCGGATCAGGACGGTGCCGTCGCCGCCGTTACCGGAAGTGCCACAGCCTCCACCACCGTATCCACCACTTTTTCTATTGCCTTTTCCAGTTCCGCATCCTTCATTGTAATCGGATTCTCCACCCATGCCACCATTTATAGATCTGTCCGAGCCACCACCTCCGGCATTTCGTTTCCCGGTAGGTTCACCAAAATCACGAGTTGTATGCCCTTGTCCCTTTCCTCCGCCATATAAAGAGCCGGCTGGATAGAGAGAACCATCTTCACGGAGTCCGCCTACTCCGTCGGATCCATCAGAGCCCGCTTTAGACGCATTTGGATCATCTCCTGCTCCGCCACTTCCGCCATTGCCACCAGTATATGCCCCTGCGTTATTTCCGCCCGGATGGCCATTGCCCGCACCATTTCCGCCATTAGCTCTATAACTGGAATTTAAGAATTGAGAGTATCCTCCGTTAGGGGCAATTTCAGAAATTCCTCCAATTCCTCCTTTACCAACTGTTATCGGTATTAACTGATCCGGTGCAACAGGGACAACATCGCCGTCTCTCCATCCTGATGTATCTTTTTTGAAGGTTTTAGTATAGCCGCCACCGCCACCGCTTCCATTATGTCCGCCACCGCCACCCCCTACAAGAAAAACATCCACCTCCGTACATCCAGACGGAACCTTCCATATATAACTTCCGGCAGGGAAAAACCGCTTTATGAACAGTTTCTTTTCTTCGTGTCCTATCAATCTTCTTTTCATATCCCTAAGTCCAAATTAAGTTCAAACGTCAGGAAATGAGGATAGCCCGCTTTGGGGTCGATTTGAGCGAGCTCATCTTCGGTGGTAGCAGCATGAGCGGCGGCCTCGTTGCTTGCTCGGAGGTCGTAGGTGCGTTTGGCGTAAATCTCCAGCAGCGGGAGTTTTTCCATGGCCCATACGATAGGCACTTCGATGGATTGGGGCGGCACGACGGTTGTCCAAAGCCTTGTCTTCGTTTCGCCGTCCGACAAGAGGGCCGGGAGCGTGATGCCGTACAACGAGTTGCGCAGGTCTTTGTCTATCCAGAGCTCCTGGTTGGCGACTTCAACGCCTCCTTGGGTTACCGAGATGAAGAATTTGTTGCTAAACGTATCCTGTTCGGCTATCTCATGCAGTTTCTGCCAGCGGGAGGCGGCAAGCGCATCCGGTGCTGGAACAGGGGGCGGAGCCGGCTGTTCCGGAGCCGGGGTTAGTGCCATGTTCCAGCAATCCGACGGGGTTGCATCCGGATGTTCGTAATGGAACTGCTCCTGTTCCTCTGAGAGCGGAATATAAGCATCGTTTTCGTAATCTTCGAGAGTCATACCTGTTCGGTAAGATACCGGAAGAACTTCTTCCACACTCCAGAAGCCGATTGTTTTTTGAATGTATATCATGATCTTTTTATTGATAATTTAGTCCATTGCCATTGTTATAAAGTAGAAAAACTTCATCGTCGCTCAATAATCTGTCATATATTAAAATCTGTTGTAAGTTCCCTTTCAATATCCTGTCGGGAGCAGCGCTGTCAAAACCTATGCATGTGCCATTATAAAGGTCTAATTGCTTATAGTTACCACTACTGTGGGCCAATTTCATTTTATATTTTACAGAATTTATATAAATGCTATCATCACTGTTTATTACTATGTGCTTAAAATTTTCCAGATCCGGCAATGTCAATTCTTCTAAGTATTGCTTTAGGGAACCGGCATTAGCATATTGCATAATGAAGCCTATAGGATTGTATCCCATACCGTCAATAGCACCAGGCGTTGCTATTCCATTTGCTTTATTTGAACCTCTATACATGATAATGCCCGCAAATTGCACGTAAGAATATAATCTGCACCAAAATGATATGGTAAATTTTGTAAGCGATAAATCAAGTGGAAGTGTTATATAATTATTTCCGTTGAATACAGCGCACTTACCCAATACGCCATTTTCATAAGTCATTCCTCCTGCTATAGTACCATGAGCACCCCCAACCGTATCGTTTACATTCCCGTCCAACCCCCATAAATGTTTTAATCCGTCTTTCGGAAAACACGAGTTACCCCCAATCACCCTTCTCTTCATATCTTTTTTCTGTTTTTATGATTTTACGATTAATGCCCCTTAGTAATTACCACATAAGTGCCATGCACGTATCTTACGGAGATGGATGCGATCTTGCCGGCGGCGATCGTTATGCTTGTTTCGTCACACTGCCAACCGGTGGCGTTGGGAATCGGCTGCGTGATGTCGGATGAACTTGCGTTTTTGACATCGATCATGCACTCCCAGCCCTCGTAAGGAATTGAAGCAAAAGACAGTGCGCTGGCGGCCGTCAGGGTTACCTTGATGGAGTAGTTGCCGACCGACAAGCCGGTGAGCGTTATGGCAGTCGTGACCTCTTTAAAAACCAAAGCATCATCAAGACGAGCCTTGTCGGTCGGACTCATCAGTCCGGCAGCCGAAGCGGTGGCATTGCCATACGTCGTATCCGTATCCTGTCCCGGTATGCCCAAGGCTGTGATATCCTCCTTTGTAACATCGGTCACATCCGTAACATGTCCCTGATTATTTACTGTTATTTTGTATAACCCGGAGCCGCGTGCGGTGAATGCCGGATGCGTGTAGTTCTGCGGCCGAAGGTTCGGGGTGTCAAACTCGCCTTCGGCCGTCGCGACCGTCAGGATATAAGTCGTGGCGTTATTCGTTTTGACTGTGACCTTGACATCCTGCATGACGGCCGGCAGCTGGGCAAACATATGCACGCCATCGCTCAGCTTCATATTGAACTTGCCATCGGCCAGCCGCTCGAAGAGCCAGACAGACGCAGGGTAGACAGCCTCGTTTACTGCCCACTCCGCTGTCGTCAGTTCTATTTGTTGGTAGACAAATGCTCCTTTCTTACTCATTTATAAAACCCTCCTTTATCCTTATTATCGATTTATTATAATAGTTGGCACCTTGCAGATAAACATTACCGGGCAAGGCCGTACCGCTGCCGGATTCGCGCCAGGATGCTACGCCATCCGCGAGATCATAAAGCCGGTAGAACACATATTCGTCTTCTTCCAGGACACGCACTTCATCGCCAATACGATAACTGATGGTTGTACCGTCGGTATTGACATAGCCCAATGTTTCGGCAGTGGGGACTGTCTCCAACGTCGGGATTTCCGGCTTGTTCTTGATGTAGTTCGGGCTGACAGGGTCGGTAACGGACCAATCCGAGTGGAAGCCCTTGACCAATCCTTCAGCTGCCTCGGCAGCACGGTTGGCGCGGTCGGCGGCTGTGTTGGCGTCTTCGGATGCTTCTTTGGTATCAATTATAGCCTGAACAGTATTCCGCCCACGCTCTTCTTCTGCTGTTACCCGGCCGGTTTCAGCCTCTTTCCTTGCCAGTTCGGCTTTCTTTCGCAGTTGCTCCTCGACGATGCGGTCGTCTTCCCTGCCGATACGTGCCGTTTCATCAGAGATACGCTTCCGTTCGGCCCCGGCACGTTCTGCTTCCTTGATGATGCGTCCCTGTTCGGCCGTATCACGATCGACTTCATCGGACACACGTAACGTCTCTGCTTGATTACGCCGACCTTCCGCATTGTCACGCCCTTTCTCTGACTGATCCCGCAAGGTTTCCGCAGCAACACGTTTTTTCTCTTCTTCGGTACGTTTTCTTTCTTCGGTAACGCGCCCCTGTTCGGATTGCATCCGGATAAGCTCCGCAGCAGCACGCCCCGCCTCTTCATCAACCCGAAGTCCCTCGGCAAGTACACGACTACTTTCAGCCTCGCCGCGGGCAGATTCCGTGTTTATGCGTTCTGTTTCTGCTTGATTGCGCAATTCTTCGGCAGCCGAGCGCCCGGTTTCAGCCTCTTTGCGTTTCAATTCGTCACCCTGCCGGGCTTGTTCGGCGGACTGCCAGAGCGTGTAGCTTGTTTTGCGCAATTCTTCCTGCTCTTCGACGGTCGTCTCCAATTGGCGGAGGTCTGTTTTAAGAGTATTTGCTTCTCCGGTGATGACATCCATTTTCTCACGAACCTCTTTCGCGGCATCCGTTGCCGGTTTCATAAGCTCGGCCTTATCAGTCTCTGTCAGATCAGAAAAATGCAGTTTCAATTGATCCACTTCTGCTGGCGTCAGATCGGAAAACTTCATTTTTAAATCTTCACGGTCGAAAATATTTACGTATGCGCTATCCGGCTCACCTTCGTATTTCATTTGAAGCGTACCGTTCAACTTTCGAAAGACAGGCTTCTCTCCTTTCGGCCCACGAAGCTTCTCTATTTCCAGAAGATTATTCCATGCCCCATTCGCCCCTTGTTTCCAAAGGATATCTTTATCGTTTACCCCTAAAAACACACTGAGGCCGGGATCACCCTGTTTCCCTTTCATTGCAGAGGGCAAAGCACGCTTAGGCCTTCCACCCTGAATGATCAGGATCATATCATTATCGGTGATCGTTCCGGCTGCCGGAAGCAGATTCGCCCTGATTATTTCTAATTCTTCTGCCATATCAATTGAAAACTATTATTCTACCTTGTTCATCTGCCAATAACCCTAAGTCTGTATCTTTCAGCACGCGGTAACGAACATCACCGCCGGCATCTATCCAGCCCACAACGGGAGCAACAACAGAAATAGTGAACCTCACCCCTATCCGGTTCTCCCGCCAAACCTCCACAGAGAAGGATGGACAATCCGTATAGTACACCTGAATGATACCATCCAACGTCTTAATATATAATTCCTGATTTCCTACACCGGCTATCTGGCTAAAGAACGCCCGGTAGTTATTCAGAAACTCTTCCACGCTGCCGGCCAACATCCAAAGGGACAGTGTTATTTTCCGATGCTGGGTTTTGATTGTCGAAAGGTCTACCGTACGGCCATCGGTGAACGGCGCCTTGACCGCAGGATATTTCAAGATGTCCTCCTGGCTATCGTCCGATCCTATGCCGAAGTCCGCAAAGTCTATCCCGTTGATCGCATACTGCCCGCGAAGCCCTATACCGCCGGCCGGAGTTGCCGGATAAATGGCGTGGTTGTCCTCGACAAAAGAAAGTTCAAACGCAGATACGTTCTCCCCTGCATTAAACGGTACCGGCTGTTCGTGAGAAGAGCCGGCATTGAACCGTAAGCGATTGGTCATACCGGCAATAAGATCAAATTCCCGATAACCCGGTGCGGACAGAGCTGCGACAAACTTCCGATACCCGGACCAGAACCGTTCAAGCGTTTCTGCTTTCATGAGGAATTCCAACTTGACGGTCTTAGGCTCAAACTCCACGATAGATAAATCCGGATCGATACCATCGGCCTCTGCCCAATTGTTATACTTGACAGCCTTTCTCTTCGGGTACTTCAGGAGAGTATCGAATGAACCTTCAAGCAGGGTACAGCCCCATTCGGTGTATATATCCTTACCATCTATTGTCATAATACCTTCGCTGTTTGATCTTTGATTACCTCTACCTCCCCGCCGGCGTTCTTTACGAACACCACGGCATAGTTACTCGCATGGATCTCGGCTTCCGCCCCGTGCATCAGGATCACGTTGTAGCGGCCGATTGTGTCAAAATGAAGGATTGCCTTGGAGGCTGCCAGGAAGACCTTCACCGGATTCGTCAGCTCCACATCTGTCTCGATATAGATTCCCATGCTTTCAGCTTTTACGCCCCGGAACTCCCGCAATTGTTCCATAGACGGGAAATTATTCTTCGTACAGAACTCCGTACCCTGCGGTGTCAGCAAAAGGTGCATAAGCTCTTCTTTACTTTCCGTGCCATGCAACAACCTACAGGCACCTAACCGGTTTGCGATCTCAAAAAACTCTTTGTCCATGTTACATCTTTACTTTTACGTTAATAGTACCTTCCAGGGCATCAACCGTGCCTCTGGTGTTTTCCGATATCTTACCGGCAACATCTTTGATCTCTCTCGTATTCTCGGCGATCCGGTCGGTATTCTTTTCCACTTTGTCGGATAATTCGCGGATGGCTTTCACGTCTTCCCAACCTCTGGACTGCATATCATAGATCAGCTTCATTTGTTCACGGATCGGCTGCATGCTTCCTCTAATGTCCTCCAACAGGACACGGACGGCTCCGGTCTGACCGGCCAACAGGTTGATGCTTTCTTGGGAGGCTTTGGCATACGCGCCTTTCAGGGAATTTTCAGAAACTTCTTCTTTCTCCGGTTCTTCCACCTCATCTTTCATCAGGCTATCAGCCCAACCGAACTGCCTGTTAATCTCTTTTTGCAGTTCTTCCGCCATATTATAGATATAATCCTGTTCCCAACCGGAAAGGACATTGTCGGCATAGAACTCCTTCAGTTTGTCACGAATCTTCTCCATCGCACCGGAAGATTCCGTTGCTGCCTTGATGGATTCTGTGACCATCTGGCGCATCATCTTTTTGACAGTATCCTTTGCCGATTCTGCCCGGTCTTCACCGGAAGCCCACGCTTCGGCTTGTGCGTTAGCGAAGTTGTCAATGGCGGATTTCAGGTCTTCACCGAAGATAGCGTCCACGGCCTTCTCCTTGTTGTCCGCTATGACGTCGTTGATTTCCTCGATTTGTTCCTGCCAATCCTTAATCCTATCCTTGTCCGTTTTCTTCTTGTCCTGCTCTTCACGAATTTGCTGTTGGATAAGGACTTTCTGTTGTTCCAGTAGTTTGTTCTGCTGGTCAATCAATTGGGAAGCATCTTTAGAATAAGCCTTATCTATCGCTTTACCAAGTTTTTCATAAGACTTATCAAGCGCATCCACCTGATCTTGTAATGCTTTTATCTTTTTTTCGTGACGCTTGTCATTATTGAAAATATTAAAGACAGATGTCAGAACTCCAATACTTCCCTGTATGATGCCGACAGGATTAGCAGAAGCGATGCTCG
>OJKP01001836.1_pt1 | contig 11144 bp, 8 predicted proteins | sample 1596521 | NCBI WGS metagenome assembly OJKP01 (sample SAMEA4350130, study PRJEB24818) | metagenome | biome: human; feature: gut; material: faeces | place: Denmark | collected 2013-09
ATCAACACCTCTGGCAATATAGCACGTAATAGTTTTATTGATTCCATGATGCAAAGCTACTCAATATGCATGATATGAGCAAGCGCTTTTTACCATCATACCAACCGGAAATATCCGCTGACCCGAAGTTTGTCATCCCATGTCCTTATTTGAAGGAAAACGCTGGTGCACGAGTGGCATTATTTAATAATGATCTCTCGCTTGCCACTGGTACGCACCACGCTGGTTGCAGCAAGAGTCTCCTCAATGAGGCTCCCTTTATTCCCAACGATACACTCACGTTCTTGCTTCCCGAGGGAACAATAGATTATTCCGTAATGGCAGATGAGGAAACGATCTCTCGCAAGGACAACTTAGAACTAGCCTCTCGAGACGATTTGCTCATTGAACCTCTCGCCACCAACTATTCGCTCCTTCGTGTAAGCGATGCCGATGGCGAGCACCTTATCAATGTGACCGATGGAAGTGAGAAATATGAGTATGAGTCCTCTCCCATTGTGCAACTCGAGCCTACCGGTGCAGAGGGTGCTTCAGAGCAACACGTGTATTTCAGCTATCCCGTGACAATTCCTCTTCAGCCTGGATTTAATGACTATACGCGTAGTTATCGTGAAGTGAAGCTCGCGTATGCTCAGAAATTGACTCTGTGGCCAGCCACTCGTTATATAGGAGAAGAACTTGAATCTTGTTATGGATATTTGTCAATCCCAGATGATGCCGTACAATCTTCTTCGAATGAACGTCGCATACATCTACCGCAAGGACAAGGCATGTTGCTTGCTGCTTGCAGAGGTACTTCTGGACAATATGGCGTGCAACTATTCGACATCTTGCCATCGGATAATGATACCTTATTGGCTTTTCCTTATAAAGAGACTCGTGGTAATGATGTGACATTCTATTATAATGGAGAGTCCATATCAACCAAATGCTGGGGCCATAATGGTTTCAACCTTTTTTACGAACCAAACCATGTACGCATAGGATTCTTGGATGGTGCACGCTACAATCCTTGGACGATGAATCGTATGCAATTGTACTCTGGTAAATACCAGGTTTCTGGTATCTTATTCATGGGTGATAAAGACTCATACGAAGAAGTACCTTTCGGTCCTGTCTCATTTGAAGTGACGGATAAGGCTGTTTCTGTGGAACTCAATCCAGAATATACAGGCATTGGTGCTGTCGAAGCAAATGAGTCTGCTGCTACCATTGTGGCTCGCTATACCATCGATGGTCGCCGCATCAACCATCCGCAATCGGGCATCAACCTTTTGCAGATGAGTGATGGATCGGTACGAAAGGTAGTGGTGAAGTAAGACGTTCGTTTTTTACAAGAAAAAGTTTATTGCTTTCATGTAAAACTTCTTACGAAGAAAAAATCAGGGCTGAAACTTCTCTCGTGAGGTTTCAGCCCTTTTTCACTTTTTTGTGTTGTTAATGATTAGGTTCTGAGCAGGAACGTAAGATTTTAGCCAATACTCGAATAAGTCGAATTCAGACAAGGAGCCTACTCATAGGAAGTGGGGGCGAAGCGTTTCGCTTCGGCACGTCAGTAAGGAGCTCGATGCTCCGAAATGACGTAGAAAACTTCTGTAAGTTCTTTCACTTTAAGTCTTGCTCGACATCGAGCCTTCACAAGCCTTTCCGAAGCGAGACGCTTCGCCCCCACTATCTATGAACTTACCTCTTGCCTGCTGAATCAGTAAGGACGCTTCGTCTCCCTCCCTGTAATGGCGCATTGACGAATTCAAGACGCGAAGAACCTCTTAACTTCTAAACTCTTATTTTGTTATGCTATAAGATGTGTTGCCTCTTAATTCGTCATTCTAGTATTCTCAATATTCTGCATCATAGAGATGAAAGATGCGCTCCATTAGCTTCCACTTCTCTGTGGAACTGGCATTAGAATCAGCCTTTTGATATTTGGCTGTGAGTGCTTCCCATTCTGCTTGGCGAGGATAATTGCCCATTCGGCGCATCACTTCGTCCCAATCGGCTTCGGCTGGCAATTCTACAATCATAAACAATCGAGTGCCTAATAGGTAAATCTCCATTTCAAGAACCCCAGCCTTTTTAATTCCCTCAAGAATCTCAGGCCATATGCCATCTTGAGAGTGCAGTTTGCGGTAAGCGGCAATCAAATCGGGATTATCTTTTAAGTCAAGTGTCTGACAATAGCGTTTGGTCGCTCCTTCAAACTTCTTTACTTCGTAACCTTTCGTCATTTCTAGTAACTTCAGTAATAAATACGTTGTTGATCAATTCTTTTAGAGCAAAGCTTCGTATGCCTCAATCGCCCTCTCCGCCGTTTTGATAGCTTCAGAAAGCGGGAAGGGAAGTTCACCGCCCGAGGCATTGAGATGACCTCCACCATTGAAGAACTCTTCCGCCATTTTGTTGCATGGAAAATCATCTACCGAACGGAGGGAAATGCGCACGACGTCACGCTCAGTGTCTTCGCGCATAGAAATGCTCAAGCGCATACCTTTTACCTGCAGTGGCATATTGACCAAGCCTTCGGCATCGCCGCGGATGAAGTTGAAGCGCTTCATCTCCTCTCGTGTAAGGGTGAAGATAGAGGCTCGATTGCGCGAATAGAATTGCAATTTCTCATGGAGAATATACCCCGTGAGGCGGATGCGATCTACGGAGTAGACGTTGAACACGTTGCGATAAATCTTGTCCTTATCAAAGCCCTTCGTGAGCAGCATGGATATGATTTCGTAGATTTCGGGATTGCTAGAGTTGTAAGTAAATCCGCCAGTATCTGTCATCATACCTGCATAGATACAGATGGCCGTGGTCTGTGTCATATCCTCAAAGCCGCCTAGCTGCAAGATGAGGCGAAACACAAGTTCACACGTAGAGCACATCGTGGGGAAGGAGATAACTTGCTTGGCCACCGAATGATCGGGGTCAAGATGGTGGTCGATAATCACCTTGTCGGCTTTCGCACGAGCCACCGCTCCTTGCATTTCCTGCAGACGGGGTAGACCATTAAAGTCGAGGCAGAAGATGAGGTCGGCTTCATTGATCGTGCGTGTGGCTTCGGCCTCATGACGAGCATAGAACTGGATAAGATGAGAATTAGGCATCCAGCGCAGAAAGTCGGGAAAAGGATTGGGCAGGACGATGCTTACCTGCTTGCCAAGCGACTTGAGGTATTCGCTCCAAGCCAAGCACGAACCGACGGCGTCGCCATCTGGACCGCGATGAGCACACACTACGATGCGACGGCTTTGCTGAATAGTCTGCATCAGGGAAAATAGCTCCGTGTTGGTGAGTATGGGGTTGAGCATAAAGGCAGATGAGCGATTTAGAGATTCTTTAAAATGCGAACTTCCTCCACGGGGTCAGCAGCCTTAAACACGGCCGAACCTGCCACGAGCACATCGGCACCTGCCTCAACGAGTTGCTTGCCCGTAACGCGATTCACTCCACCATCTATCTCTATCAAGGCTTTTGATCCTGTGCGGTCAATGAGTTCGCGCAAGCGTCGTGTCTTATCAAGCGAATGCTCTATAAACTTCTGTCCGCCAAAGCCAGGATTTACTGACATGAGCATTACGAGGTCGAGGTCGCCAATGATTTCTTCGAGCAAACTCACGGGGGTATGCGGATTGAGTGTCACGCCGGCCATCATGCCCTCGCTCTTGATTTGTTGTATCACGCGGTGTAGGTGAGTGCATGCTTCGTAGTGTACGTTCATCACCTTAGCGTTGAGGGCTTTTACTTCTTTGATGAACTTTTCAGGACGTTCTATCATGAGATGAACATCAAGTGGCTTGGTAGCATGTTTTGCCATGGCTTCCATTACGGGAAAACCAAATGAGATATTAGGCACGAACACGCCATCCATCACATCGAGGTGATACCAATCGCATTCACTATGATTCATCATTTCAAGGTCGCGCTGCAAGTTGCCGAAGTCGGCCGATAAAAGGGAAGGAGATATTAAGGGCATATATTCTGTGTTATGATAAGGAGTGGATTCGTTGCGAAAGTCCACCTATAATGGTGCAAAAGTACGAATATCCTGTGAATTTGCTCGCCATTTCGCCCTAAAAGCCTACTTTTGCACTTAATTTCTATCTCGAAAAATACTTTCATTCATGCGAAACATACCCTTGGAAGACTTCTTCCGCAACTCCGAACGTACGGGTTATCAACTCTCGCCCGACGGAACACACATCTCTTATATGGCTCCCTACAAAGACAGGCTCAACGTGTTTGTGCGTCGCACTACGGAAAGCGATGAACAGGCCGTTCGCGTCACGAGCGAAACAGAACGAAGCGTGGCGGGCTATATGTGGGCTGACAATCAGCGTTTGCTCTATATGAAGGACACGGCAGGCGATGAGAATTATCAGCTTTATGGAGTACGTCGTGATGGCTCTGACGAAAGAGCCTATACAGCTTTCAAGGGAGTGCGTACAAGCCTAATCGACGACCTCGAGGAAGTGCCGGGCTTTGTGCTTATTGGTATGAATAAGCGCAACCCTGAGGTGTTTGATCCCTATCGTCTCAATCTTGAAACGGGTGAACTCGTACTCCTAGCCGAAAACCCTGGAAACATTCAAGGTTGGATGACCGACCATGAGGGACACCTCCGTGTGGCCACAGCCATTGTAGACGGAGTGAACACGCAAGTGCTCTATCGTGACTCAGAAAAAGAGCCCTTCGTTCCCGTGCTCACCACCAACTTTAAGGATGTGGTAAGTTTTATGGAGTTTACGCCCGATAATCGCGAAGTGTATGCTGCCACAAACCTCAATCGCGACAAAACCGTGCTCGTACGCATGGATCCGCATGATTGTAAGGAATTGGAACTCCTCTATGAAGACTCACGCTACGACATCTCAAGTATTAGTTATTCGCGTAAGCGTAAGAAGTTGCTCAGTGTCTATTGCACAGGACATAAGGAGCCTGTCCGACACTTCTTCGATGCTGAGGAAGAAGCCCTTCGTGCCCGCATTCAAGCTCATTTTCCAGGCCAACGCTTTGGCATAGCCGATACCGACAAAGCCGAACTTCACTACTTGATATATGTGGGGGGCGACTGTACGCGAGGCGCTTACTGGATGTATCATGCAGAGACTGATAAGGCTGAAAAGATAGCCGACCTCGCTCCTTGGATTCATGCAGAAGAGATGAATGCAATGCATGCTGTGACTTACATCACTCGTGACGGACTAGAGATAGAAGCCTATCTCTCTCTGCCCGATGGACTTACGCCCGCTACTGCTCACCAATTGCCTGTGGTGGTCAATCCGCATGGAGGTCCGTGGGCTCGCGATTGCTGGGGCTATTCCTCTGAAGTACAGTTTCTATGTAACAGAGGTTATGCCGTATTTCAAATGAATTTCCGTGGCTCTACGGGCTATGGCCGCCGTTTCCTCGAAGCGAGTTACAAGCAGTGGGGACTGAAAATGCAAGACGACATTACCGATGGTGTGCGTTGGCTCATTGCCGAGGGGATAGCTGATCCAAAGCGTGTGGCCATCTATGGTGGAAGCTATGGTGGTTATGCCACGCTTGCCGGACTTACCTTCACGCCCCATCTCTATGCTTGTGGCATCGACTATGTGGGCGTAAGCAATCTCTTCACCTTTATGCAGACCATACCGCCCTATTGGCGACCTATGCTCGAGATGATGTATGAACAAGTGGGCAATCCTGAGACCGATCGCGAACAACTTGCTGCTACCTCGCCAGCCTTGCATGCCGACCAGATATGTGTGCCTCTTCTCATAGCTCAGGGAGCTAACGATCCGCGTGTCAACAAGGCGGAGAGCGACCAAATGGTTGAGGCCCTTCGCAAGCGTGGGGTAGAGGTGGAGTATATGGTGAAGGACGATGAAGGTCATGGCTTCCACAATCAGGAAAATCGATTCGATTTCTATCGAGCCATGGAGCGCTTCCTCAAAGCGCACCTTTAGTGAGAATTGGTTGATGAGTTGACGGGGCACTCGTTAGTCTGTTACCCTGTCAACTCATCAACAAATCTCCTTGCCAACGCTTACTCAAATAACATCGTTATCAGTGGAATGGTAATGATAGATCCGATGGTGGTGATAAACGTAATCTCGGTCATGAGCGAAGGGTCACGCCCATACTTCATGCAAAACATGGTGCCGAATGAGGCAACAGGCATAGCGATTACCACCGTATTGATATTGTTGATAACATCGTTCACACCGCACACCTTAAATAGAAAATAAATTGCCAACGGCACTACGCCGAGGCGTATCACAGAGGATACGTATACCACAGGTGAACCAATAATCTCCTTCAGCGGCAATCGAGCCATAGATGACCCTATAATCATAAGTGCTGCGGGCACAGTAATATTGCCCACCATCGTCATGGGACGTGCGATGAGGCTCGGCATGTGAATGCCCAGCGCAACAATGAGTGCAGCAGCAAAAGCTGCTATCATTGCGGGTGAGAACAAAACTTTCGGATGGAGATTCTTGATACTATATTCGCCCTTTACGAGCATCACACCTGCGGTGAATATAAAGAAAGTGTTAGGCATATTGAGCAGTGCCGCATAGAATATGGCTTTTGGTCCAAAGATTGCCCCTACGATAGGGTAGCCTATAAATCCCACGTTGGCAAACATCAGTGCAAAGCCTATCATGCCTTGGTAATCGTGATTTTTGCTGATGAGACGGGGTACCCAAAAGCCAAATATAAGCAAGATGAAATAAGTGAGGAAACCGATGCCCAGGAGGGGAAGTATGAGCGTGCGGTCTGGCATTTCATCGCCCATGACAGAAGAAAGAATAAGTGCTGGACAAGTAATGTCAATAACGATTGACGAAAGTTTTTGATCAAATTTCGCGCCCATGTAGCCCAGCTTGCAAAGAACGTAGCCTAAAACAACGATGATGAACAATATCACCATCACTTCGAGATTTTCCATTGTTGTTTTGCCTTATAAGTGGATGCAAAAGTAAACAAAAAAGGCAGAACATGCTTTCATTTGTAGCACATTCTGCCTCTTTCCGTAGATGATTTATGACATGGCAGCTCTTCGAGCGTATGTCGTTTCAATAGTCTCCTTATGCAGTGATAGTTGCTATTTGCTCATGGCGACTTATTCCACCGTTACATAGCTTGCCAAGCGCTTGGCCTTGTCGCGTATTTCGTCGAGATTGCCATCGAGCGGTCCATTGCATACGACCACTCCCATACGTCGATTGATGCGTGTGGTGGGTTTGCCAAAGATGCGAATGTCGGCATCTTCCTCGCAGGTGCGCTCAATGCCTTTATACTGGGGCTCTTCATTGCTTGCAATGGGCGAGAGGATTACGGCACTCGCTCCGATGCGCATTTGCTTGATGCAAGGGATGGGAAGTCCCAATACAGCGCGAGCATGAAGTTCAAATTCGTTGAAGTTTTGCGTGCCAGCGAGTGTGACCATACCCGTGTCGTGTGGACGCGGAGAAAGTTCAGAGAAATAGACACCATCCTTATGGCTAAGGAAGAACTCTACGCCCCAAATGCCAGCACCTGTCAGTGCACGTGTTACTTTCTCTGCCATGCGCTCGGCTTCGGCCAAATGTTCGGGAGCAATGTGAGCGGGTTGGAAACTTTCTCTATAATCACCGCCTTTCTGTACGTGCCCTATGGGAGGGCAGAATAGTGTAGGACCATTCTTCTGTGTCACCGTGAGGAGTGTGATTTCGCTGTCGAAGTGGATAAACTCTTCAATGATAACCTCGTGAATGTCGCCTCGGCTGCCTTCCATGGCATACTCCCAAGCGTGTTGCAAATCATCCGTGTCGCGCACAAGCGATTGTCCCTTGCCCGACGACGACATGAGCGGTTTTACCACACAAGGGAAGCCTATCTCTTTGGAGTGTTCCACGAGTTGAGCATAAGAAGTGGCGTAGAAGTATTTCGCCGTTTTTAGTCCCAATTCCTTGGCTGCGAGGTCGCGAATGGCCTTGCGGTTCATTGTATAATTGACGGCGCGAGCTGAGGGAACTACTTGGATGCCTTCCTCTTCAAACTCATAAAGGCGTTCGGTGCGGATGGCTTCAATCTCGGGCACGATGAGGTCGGGGTGATGCTTCTCGACTACCCGTTCAAGTGCTTCGCCGTCGAGCATGGAAAATACTTCAAACTCGTCGGCCACTTGCATGGCGGGAGCTCCAGCATAAGAATCACAAGCAATGACGTGCTGTCCCAAACGTTGGGCGGCAATGGTAAACTCTTTTCCTAGCTCTCCTGAGCCAAGAAGCAAAATCTTTTTCATTTTGAAGATAGATTAGTATGTTAAGTATCTGCAAAGTTACACTTTTTAAGTCGAAAATGGTGATGCTTCTCTTAGAAAAATAGAGGAACTTAGCGTTTTGCTAAGTTCCTCTGTTCAAACCATCTTTTGTTTCGTTGCTAAATCGTTGTTCTTTATGTAGAACCGCCCTTTAGCAATTATTAATGCTCTTGCGAGCCAATTCATGTGCGGTTATGCGAGCCGCTGCTTCGTTGTGTAGAGTCGGGGAGTAGAGGCGAGCAAAGGCGCTGAGAAAGAGCAAGCTTTCTGCACTAGGTCTGTTGCTCTTTTCAAGAGTAGAATGATTCATAGGCTTACGTCTGTTTGCATATTGACATAGAAGATAAGCTTCGGATTGGCATGGATCGTGAGTAAACTCACAACTCTGCGTTCACCTTGTATTATCCTTACTTTGTCTATAATAACGCAGCATTTACTCGTTTCGTATAGCAAGAGCAAAAAAAATACTTAACTTTCGTATTTAGCAAGGGCGGGCTGAATTATCGTGCAAGTTGAATGCAATCAAGCTTGCTTGAATTGCTGAGACGCAGCCGATAATGACGGGCTGAATCATCGTGCAAGTGTCCGGAAGTTGCAACAATCACCAGTTAGTACAGATATATTAACTCAAGTTTTCTCTAAAGAAAGTCATTTCCTTATCTCGCTGGCATGTGGTTGGAAATACTCATCTTAAATTCGGATTTAGCAAGTGCGGGCTGAAAGCCCAATGGAGCACATAGCCCAGGGCAAGCGAAGCGACACCCTGGGTGATCCCACAACAAATAATATTGACGCGCCCTGAAAGGGCAAAAGCATTAAGACATGACAAAATGGTTATGGTGTATTTTCTGTCAGCCAGTCGATTGTTGATAAAACGTTAGATTATATAAGTAATCAAGAAATGCATCACAAACGATTCTCGTTTCAAGACGAGTACAGACAATTCTTGTTATCATACGGCGTAGAATACGACGAGGCGTATGTGTCTAAGGATTAAGGCTTTTGCCCTTATAGGGCGCGGAGACTCTACTATGCGGAAACCCCAGGGTGTCGCTTCGCTTGCCCTGGGCTATGTGCACCATTGGGCTTTCAGCCCGTCCTTGCTAAATCCGAAATAAAGATGAGTATTCCCAACCACATGCTCGTGAGATAAGGAAACGACTTTCTGCCGCGAAAACTTCAGATATTAATATTTCACTCAGCAGTCAGTGTAATGTGGTGGCGTTCGGCCATCTTGCGCATATTGATGATACCATAGCGCATACGTCCTAGGGCTGTGTTGATGCTTACTCCCGTTATGTCCGAAATCTCCTTAAAACTCAAATCTTGATAGATTCTCATAAAGACTACTTCGCGCTGATCGGCGGGTAGATGTTCCATGAGGCGTTGCACGTCGCGTAGTATCTGCTCATTGGCCATCTCGTTCTCATGGTTGTTTATGGTGAGATTTGTAAGTCCTTGCCAACTATTCTCTTTCTCATCTTCATAGACTAAAGGCTCACTTTGTTCCACTCGAAATTGGTCGATGAGCAGATTGTGGGCGATGCGTGTGAGCCAGGCGTAAAATTTCCCAGTCTCCTGATAGCGTCCTTGACGTAGGGTGATAATTGCCTTGACAAACGTCTCTTGAAAGAGGTCGTCTGCCATATCATCGTTTTTTGTATAAAAAGAAATATAGGAATAGAGCCTATCTTTATAGCGTAACAAAAGCTCGTCAAAAGCTTCATTCTGACCAGCGCAAAAATAATGTACCAACTCGTTGTCGGCCATGTTGCTATATGTTGTCATTACTTTTTAGAGATTGGTTTGAAGTAATGTCTTTTCGATAGGCTTTTACGTTTATGGATGAGTAATTCGCAGTCTGAGCTTTATTCTCGTTTGTGCTCCATGCTGCATTTGTTTCTAATGCTGCAAATATAGTACATTTTGTTTTTAATAACAAGATTCTCGTGCAATATTTTATTTCTTTTCTCGTTGAATCTGTTTTTGGGGAGATTGGTTAGGAAGGGTGGGTGTGTTATGGGCAAAATCAATCTATTATTCATATTTCGGGTTTGACAAAGCGGGCTTTTAGTCCGCCTTTACTATTCAGTTAGGGTGAACGAATTTTGATTTGTTTGTCCTACAATCGTCATCTTTCTGTCTGCTGAACGGCAGTATTAGCTTTACCGGACGGCAGTGGTAGCTTTACCGAACGGCAGTGGTAGCTCTACCGGACGGCAGCGGTAGCTCTACCGGACGGCAGCGGTAGAGCTATAGATCTTCAAAGAGAAACGGAATAATATAGGTTTTAGCTTAATAATGAAGCCGTTTGGAATACTTCGTTCGCTGTGTATACATTTCTCTCATTTGTGAGGGAATTTTTCTATCTATTCAAAGAGAGCAAATGCATACCTCGAAGGACTTTCAGTCTGTCCTTCCTAAGTCCGAAAAAGGTGTAAAAGTCTTGATAATCTAGGAACTACTTTCTGCGTTATGCTATATTGTGTGGTATAAAATTGTAATTTTGCAAGAAAACAGAGTTTTCATCATTAGAAATATTTCAATCACAATTAAACGGATGCTCTTAGCACTTCCCTTTATGTTTTTTGTGTTTGCATGCCCTCTTCATTAGTCAAACGGATGAAATAAGTAAATGTTGAAAATTAGTTTATATCATAACTGAAGTTTCGGATTTAGCAAGGGCGGGCTGAAAGCCCAATGGTGCACATAGCACTAAGTTTGCATTTTAGCGGCGAAGCGAAGCTGAGCCGCTAAAATGCAAACATAATATAATTGCAGTTAGATGTCAATTTATTACTTTTGTCGTATTAAAGAAATGGATTGATAGACTAGAAAAGAAAAATAAGTCATAGCA
>OJKP01001841.1_pt1 | contig 11106 bp, 4 predicted proteins | sample 1596521 | NCBI WGS metagenome assembly OJKP01 (sample SAMEA4350130, study PRJEB24818) | metagenome | biome: human; feature: gut; material: faeces | place: Denmark | collected 2013-09
TTTATCTGTGCCGTCTGCTCCCGCCATCTTCCTTGTTTTTTTTTTTTGTAGGCAGTGGCGACCCCACATAATTTAACATTAGTTCTCTCGTCGGCAGCGTCAGATGTTTATAAGAGACTGGTTGGCTGTTTCAAAATCTATCGCTGCAAAATCTTTCATGTCGTAACTTGTTCGTTTGTATGGTGCATTGTCATGCGATGCCGTTTCCCGACATCACAGCAAGCCGTGTATTGAAGTTTTCAGTGGAATAAAAACTATCTATATTATAGGTAACGTTTTGACCGTAAAGATATTGCTATGATCAGTCTGTTTTTGTAGGCTAAAATGATAATTTTTATAGTATAACGGTAAGACTTTTCCAGTATTAATCAAACGATTCACAGGGATTTAAGGCTGATGGCATAAGTATAGCATTTGGAGTCTGCCTGAAAATATGTTAATAATCGGGATTTGTGGGCTGATAGAATACGGAAGGTAAAAACGCACAGAGTGGAGCAGGAGTGTTCCAGTATTTCCATTATGAAGAGAAATGATGGCTTTTGGAAGGTTGTTGCAAAGAAAACTCCTTTTGATAAAATATTTTTTGCGATTTGACGTTATATACTAATAATCGTTTTTTAGAAGAAAAATAAATAATAATGTCAATAGAACAACAGAAAACAAAAGACAGAAATTATCTTGTTCCTTTTGTATTGGTAACGTCGCTCTTTTTCTTGTGGGGCTTCGCTCGTGCCATTCTGGATGTGCTCAACAAGCACTTCCAGAATGCTTTGCATATCAGTATCACTCACTCCGCCCTGATTCAGGTCACCACCTATTTGGGCTATTTCCTCATGGCGATACCTGCGGGCATCTTTATCAATCGCTATGGCTATCGTCGTGGTGTGGTCTTCGGACTGATGCTTTTCGGCATCGGTTCCCTGCTTTTCATCCCCGGAGCTTCGGTAGGTAGCTTTTATGCCTTCTTGGCATGCCTGTTCATCATCGGTTGCGGACTGGTGTTCTTGGAGACGGCAGCCAATCCCTATGTCACCGAGTTGGGCAGCAAGGAGACGGCGACAAGTCGCCTCAATCTGTCCCAGTCTTTTAATGGACTGGGTGGCATCTTCGCCACGTTCTGTATCGGTCAGTTTCTCTTCAACAATACCGAGGAAGGTGGCAATGTGGTGGTGCCTTATGCCATCTTGGGTGTCTTGGTGCTTGCCATAGCCGTAGTCTTCTCACGTGTCAACCTGCCCGAAATCAGTCATGAGCAGACATCAGAGGACAAGGAGCGCGGTTCCAATATCCGCAAGCTCTTCACCCATCACAAGATGTTTGTCTTTGGCCTTTTTGCCTTGCTGAGTTATGAGGTGGCTGAGATTTCCATCAACAGCTATTTCATCAACTTCGTCACCGGCATGCACTGGATGTCCGACCGCACCGCCTCATTGGTGTTGACGGGGGCTTTGGCTTTCTTTATGGTAGGTCGCTTCTTGGGCAGTTGGGTGATGCGCCATGTGGCAGCTACCACGATGCTCCTTGTTTGTGCTGTGGGTTGCGTGGTGTGCAATGTTTTGGTCTTGTGCTGTTTAGGCAAAGTGTCTTTGGTGGCATTGTTGTGCAACTATCTCTTCGAGGCTATCATGTTCCCCACCATCTTCTCGATAGCCCTTGTAGGATTGGGCAATCTTACCAAGAGCGCCTCCTCGCTTCTGATGATGACCCCTATAGGTGGCTGTGGCTTCCTTCTGATGGGGCTCATTGCCGACCGCACCCATGTGGTGATGCCTTTTGTGGTTCCCTTGGCAGGTTTTGTCGTTGTGCTGGCTTATGCCGTGCGTGAGTATTATATTAATAAGGTGAACGTACAAAAAGGAGAGAGCGCATAAATTGCTATCTGTATTTTGCAAAAATGAAAGCAGAGTAGGATTCGTGTAAAATATAAACTTTTTTAACTTGTTTGAGGGGTGAAAAGTTAGCTCAACATTTTGCTGTTTCATTTGAAAAAGGTAATTTTGCACTCGAAGTTTGAAGAGAGGCCATCCTCTTGGAGATGGTTTCTTTCGAAAAAATGAATTGAATGTTTCATTAAAACTTATAAATTTAAAACTATTATGGCAGTAGATTACAAGAAAATCGGTCTTGTGAACACTAAGGAAATGTTCGCAAGAGCTATCAAGGGCGGTTGGGCCGTTCCTGCTTTCAACTTCAACAACTTGGAGCAGCTTCAGGCTATCATCCAGGCTTCTTCTAACTTGAAGTCACCTGTTATCCTTCAGGTTTCTAAGGGTGCTCGCAAGTATGCTAACCCTACATTGCTCCGCTACATGGCAGAGGGTGCTGTAGAGTATGCTAAGGAGTTGGGTTGCAACCATCCTGAGATCGTGCTTCACCTCGATCACGGTGATAGCTTCGAGACATGTAAGAGCTGTGTAGACTTCGGCTTCTCTTCTGTAATGATTGACGGTTCTGCACTTCCATACGAGGAGAACATTGCATTGACAAAGAAGGTTGTTGATTACGCTCATCAGTTCGATGTAACTGTAGAGGGTGAGCTCGGTGTCCTCGCTGGTGTTGAGGACGACGTAGTAGCTGAGGAGTCTCACTATACAAAGCCTGAGGAGGTTGTTGACTTCGCTACACGTACTGGCGTTGATTCATTGGCTATCTCTATCGGTACATCTCATGGTGCTTACAAGTTCAAGCCAGAGCAGTGCACACGTGATCCTAAGACTGGTCACCTCGTTCCTCCTCCATTGGCATTCGACGTATTGGAGGCAGTAGAGAAGCAGCTTCCAGGTTTCCCAATCGTTCTCCACGGTTCTTCTTCAGTTCCTCAGGAGTATGTTGACATCATCAACAAGTTCGGTGGCAAGTTGCCAGACGCAGTAGGTATCCCAGAGGAGCAGTTGACAAAGGCTTCTAAGAGCGCTGTTTGCAAGATCAACATCGACTCTGACTCTCGTCTTGCCTTCACTGCTGGTGTTCGTGAGACATTTGCTTTGCACCCAGAGTACTTCGACCCACGTCAGTACTGCGGTAAGGCTCGTGAGTACATGGTTGACCTCTATAGCCACAAGATCAAGGATGTTCTTCATTCTGACAACAAGTTGGCTAACCTCGACTAATCATCGTAGGTCGCTAAGACATAAAAAGAGCGGAAGTCCGAAAGGATTTCCGCTCTTTCTTTTTGGTATGCTCGGCATGAGCTTATTCTAATGGGTGCAAGTCCCTAACAAGCCCTAATAGCGGGAATTGTATAGCCAATAGCAATAGGCTTCAACTGCTTACGAAGCCGCTTTCATTGCTCTACGAAATAGGCTTCATTGACTATCGAAGCCGCTTTCATATTTCGAGGCTTTTCTATTCAAAAAAAGTTTTCAATAGGGGTGCTGTGCATCAAATTGCTCTATAATCGAAAAGATTCTTTTAAAAAGAGTGGTTTTCTCAGATTTTATTTGTACTTTTGCCATGTCATTCAGAGTTCTATTTGTTTTTAAATGCGACACTAAGAAAAGTGGAATTTCTGACATAGCAAAATTCCGAGCAACTTTCGGTTACTTAGGTGTTTATAAAAACTATTAGATTATAGTGTTGCGGGAATAAGGAATCATATAATTGGAATGAGTATGAAAAAATATTACTTATTGTTTTATTTGGCTTTGTTGCCAGTCGTATCTTCTGCACAAGACAGAATTGGTTACAGTTATGATGCCTCAGGTAATCGTGTAAAACGGGAAATCGTTATGCCAGTTCCTAAAGCTATGGCAAAGCAGCAAAATTTTTCATCTGACAATCAGTGTTTCTCTGATATGCTACGTGACCATTCAATAAAGATATATCCAAATCCTACGAAAGGGGCTTTGAGAATATGTATTTCCGGGCTAAAAGGGACGGACAAGTGTTCTTTAGAGGTTTACACGACTCTGGGAGTGCAAATTCTGGCGAAGAAAATAGAGACTGATAATATTGATATTAATATTAGCAATCAACCCAATGGAGTCTATCTACTTCAAATTACAATCAACGGAAAAACAACCACATGGAAAATCGTAAAGAAATGAGAAGATATTTACTTCAAACACTACTTTTTTCTGTAGTAACAGGTTGGGCGAGTACAATTTCTGCGAATGTTAGCAATGATTCAATCAAAACAATAGCTAAGCAAAAATCAATTACAGCTACGGCTAATACATTTGATAAGCTCTATCTAAATCCTTATAAGCCATTTGAACCGATAGATTCAATCGGTCCTGTTCATCCTATCGATCCAGGAAAGCCTATTTTACCTTTTCATCCTGATAAATCAGTGGTGCCAACTCCACCAACGTCTACGTCCAGTACCTATGATGTTGGTAGTCCTAAGGGAACACTTAGTGTAAATAATTCTGGAGCTGCAGTTTATAGTATTCATATATCTGCACCTAATGGTGGTAGCCTTACTCCTTCTATCGGTGTAAGTTATAATAGTCAGTTGGGTAACGGTTTGGCCGGTTTTGGTTTTAACATTACTGGCTTATCATGCATTACACGTGGTTGTAAAGATTTGTATCATGATAGGCAAATTGCTGGAACTTCGTACGGAATAAGTGATGCCCTGTTTCTCAATGGACAACGCTTGATATTGAAAACAGGAGCTTATGGTTATAATGGCTCTACATATACTCCAGAAGGTGATCCTTATACAATAGTAACCCTCCATAATAATATCAATACGAGTGCATGTTGGTTTTCTGTTGTTTGTACTGATGGCAAAACTTATCAGTTAGGTAATACGAGCGAATCACGTTTGTCTTTTGTAAATAGAAAGAATGTAACATGTATTGCTGCATGGTATATCAATCAAACTGCTGATGTACATAGCAATTTGGTAAAATACCATTATACAACAACGAATTATAACCTTCGCCCTGTTTGTATCGAGTATGGTCTTAATACAGCTAAGAGTCGCGGTATTACCAATCTAATTCTCTTTACGTACAGTTCTTTGGCAGGTTCATATGCTCGTCCGTTTGCTATTGGTGATAGACAAGGCAAAATGGATGTTTATTTGTCTAAGATAACAACTCAGACGAATGGCTCGATTTTTCGTACTTATACATTTACCTATAATAGTACGTCTGACGGAACCAAAGATAAGTACTATCGCCTTATTCAAGTAGATTTGGCTAATGGGGCAGGACGTAAGGTAGCTCCAATTAAAATTAATTGGGATAATTTGCCTTCATTGTATGTTTCTAATACGAATTTAAACGTACAGACAAGTTCTCCTTCTAACATGATTGAAGAAAGTGCCAAAACGTTTATTGCTGTAGATGTTAACAATGATGGTATAAGTGATATTATCCGTTTATCACTAGGTGCTTATGTATGGCGTTATAATGGTGGTGAGAGCAGACAGGGGAAAACCTTCCTTTTTGTCAGTTTAAGCAAGAAAGATGCAAATGGTAATGTGACTTTTCAGACACCAAAACAATTTGATTTGGATCCGTCGTGTTCAATGGACGATTTGAATAATATTATCGGTGGTATTCAAGCTATGGACTTCGATGGTGACGGTTACAATGACCTGATTATTCCATATTATTGTGGTTATAAGAGTAATTATGGTGAAAGGTATACCATCGTATGGGGTAAGAGTATTGTGAATGGTGGTGGTTTCAGTGAAATCACCAGTGGAATGGTTAATTGTGACCATACTCCACTGTTTACCACTTATGACTCAAATGGTGATGGTCGCGATGATTTATTCTATTTGGAGGACCGCGCTAAAAACGGCTATTACAATGGTGCCATTCTTCGTTATAAAGATCGTAACAGTTTAGATGCTACAAAATTTCAATTTAAATTAGATCGTGATCCAAAGAAGCTTTTTGTAGGTGATTACAACCATGATGGTCTTACTGACATTATAGTCTTCTACGATGGAGGTTATAAGATTTACTACAATAGTGGTGGAGGATTATCTTCTATAAAATACACTGAGTATAATTCAAAGAAAGGAACCAATCTTGGTGATAAGCATCGTATTGTACAGGGTGACTTCGATGGTGATGGCATGATTGATTTTGCCTTCAGCCAGGGTGACTGGAAATATGGTCTGGCCATCAATAATGGGGATGGAACGTTTTCGGTTAATAATGAAGCTGTTACCCTAAGTGAAACCGATCAGAAGACGAATAAAGATAATAGTCGTTTCAATATGGTGGCCTACGATTTTGATCATGATGGCAAATGTGACTTTGTGATTACCAAGGCTCATTACGTATTCCATGGTGGATTCCGTTCTAAGTATTATTACGACTTTACCAAAACTCTTTTTGTTAGATCTACAGGTACTGGATTTGAATTACACAAGGAATATGTTACACATCATGAAAAAGATGCTGAACCTAATAATATATTCTTAGGCGACTTTACTGGCGATGGTGAAGTACAATATGCTTCATTCGGTAAAAACCTTCTTGTAGATAATGATAAGTCTGATGATAAGATTCATACTTATCGTAGTGGCTATAATTTAGTTAGCAAGGGCAAAATTTCTTCTATTACAGATGGTTTTGGTCTGCAGACCTATATTTATTATAAGAGTGCAACAGATCCATCTGTCTATACTCAGACTTATTCTTCTGCTTATCCTGTAAATAGCTATACTATTCCTGTACCTTTGGTTTCTAAAGTCATTAAGGATAATGGTACTGCCGGTTCACAAACCATACAATATCAATATGGCGATTTGAAGCTACATGTTGCTGGTAAAGGTACTGTAGGTTTTTCTTCTATGACCACAGAGAACCTTACCTTAGGCACTAGGGAAACAACAACTGTAGATAAGTGGAATACTGACAAGTGGATACCTATTCAGACAACTACCACGTCAACCGTTGGTGGCAATTCTTCAAAGATTGTTTCATATACAACTATTGCTAACAACATAAGTGGTCAAAATTATTATGCATATACTTCCAGAAAATCATTGACCGATTTGGATGGAAATACAGCAGAAACATATACTACTTATGATACTGCAAAGGGAGTACCTACGGTTGAAATTGTCAAAAATGATGGTGATAATATGTATAAGAAAGTAGCTTATAATAGCTATATTCAGAAGATGAACCAATGGATGCCTCTGAATGTTGTTAAATCCCAAAAGCATAAAGATGATTCTGAAGTAAATTCTTCTACAACTACATATACCTATAATGATAAGGGTGAGGTAATTAAAGCAGTTGCTAATGATGGAACAACATTACCTCTCACAGTAAATACTACGTATGACGTTTATGGTAATGTCTTGACATCAACTCAGAGTGGTAAGGGTATTGTTGCCAATACTGAAACGAATGTATACGATGCTTCCGGTCGATTTGTCGTTAAGGCATATGATAGTGTCAGTCCTCGAGTAACTACCTATACCTATGACTTGTTTGGTAATGTTCTTACAGAGAATGATGAGACGAATAAGTCACATATCCTGACGTCTAAGCATGTTTATGATGGATGGGGAACAGAAATTAGTGAGACGAATTCTTTTGGTATTACTACTACCAAAGAAATGGGATGGGGTTCTTACTATGGTAAGAAGTACTTCGTCACAACTTCTTCTACCGGAAAGCCATGGGTCGCTGTTTGGTTTGACAATGCTGGTCATGAAGTGCTTCAAGAGTCTGTTTTACCGAACAATAATGCTTACTCTTTGGCTACTACCTACAATTCTAAGGGGCAGAAGACTAAGATAAAAGAAAAGACAGGTAAACTTACTCTTTCAGAAACATTTAAATATGATGAAAGAGGCCGTGTTACCAGTGATGTTAAAAGTTCAGGAAAATCTTCTGCGTTTAGCTATGGTAATCGCAGTGTAACTGAAACAACCGCTGGTAGAAGTTATACTAAAGTTACTGATGCATGGGGTAATCTTATCAATTCTGCAGATCCTGTTACACAAGTTGATTATGTCTACTCTTCAATAGGCAAGCCTGCTAAGATTACAGTCAATGGTTCCACAACCTATATCCAATATGATGAAGTAGGAAATAAAATTGCAGTTCAATCGCCCGATGCCGGCAATATCAACTATGAGTATGCTGCCGATGGCAAGGTGATGAAATTTACTGATGCGCGTAATATCACAACCACCTATACGTATGATGCTGAAGGCCGACTTGCATCAACCAAGGCTGGTAATACATTAATTACGAATACCTATGGTACATCGGGTAATTCTATCAACCATCTGATAAAAACTACAGTAAATGGTAATAGCGTAGAATATACCCATGACGAATTGGGCCGAGTAATTACCGAGACGCGAACAGTTAGTGATGATGGAACGTATCAGTTTAAGTATGCATATAATGCAAGCAATCAATTGGTACAGACTACTTATCCTGGTAATCTTATTGTAAAATATACCTACGACAAGTATGGAAATAAGATCCAGACTACAGCAAATGATAAGATTGTATATCAGGTTGATGGTTATGATGGATTAGAAACCAAAACATCGTTCTTAAATAAATATACGACAACGTTTACACTCGATTCTCGAGGCTTCAAGAGCGATATTGTTCTGAAGAATGGAAGCACTGTCCTCGATCAGTTTAAAATGAATTATGAGGGAGCAACAGGTAACTTGCTTTCACGTACTCGTAATTCACTTTCTGAGGAAACATTTGGCTATGATAATCTTGATCGATTGGTATCTGTTAAAGTTGGTACCAAAGAGACGATGCATATCAAATATGCCGAGAATGGCAATATCACTTCCAAGACAGGTATAGGTCAGTACTATTATGATGCAGAGCGTCCTCATGCAGTATCATCAGTAGATAATACAGATAATCTTATTTCAACACAGGATTGTACAACCCAGTTTAATGACCTCAATAAAATTTCGTCACTTCAGGAAAAGGGTAAGGTTATGACCATTGATTATGGTCCGGATCTTGAACGTTGCTTTAGTATTTTGAAGCAAGATAATACGATTCTGCGTAAAGTTACCTACATGGATGATTACGAGAAGGTCGTTGCTAATGGTGTTACTCGCGAATTCTATTATCTGGATGGTGATGTCATTGTTATCCGACAGAATGGAACTGTCCATGCATATCAGTCGTTTAAGGACAACTTAGGTAGTATATTGTCTGTTATTGATGAAAACGGCAGTAAGGTATTCTCAGCAGAGTATGATGCATGGGGTAAGCAAACTGTATCAGTCAATACTATCGACCTTATCAGGGGTTATGGAAGTCATGAGATGCTGAATGAGTTCAGCCTTATCAATATGAATGGGCGTGTCTATGATCCGGTACTCGGCAGATTTCTGAGTCCCGACAAATACGTACAGGAAGGAGACAACAGCCAGAACTATAACAGCTATAGTTATTGTCTGAATAATCCTCTCAAATATACCGACCCGAGTGGTAATGTATTTGTCCTTGATGATTTTATCGCAATAACTGCAATGGGGGCAATGATGGGTGCCATGAATGCAGCTATGTCAGACAAGCCCATATGGAAAGGAGCCTTATTAGGTGGAGCTAGTGCCGCCGCTACTTATGGAATAGGCTCTATTTTTAATGGCGTTGGAACTTTTGGCCATGAACTGTTGAGAGCTGGTGCACATGGTTTGTCTAGTGGTGTATTCAATGTTCTGAATGGTGATAATTTCTGGAATGGATTGATTTCTGGAGCAGCTTCTTCAGGTATGGGGTCCTATGCACAAAGCGTTAACTTGAGTTCTGGACTTATGGTAGCTTCTACAGCCACTATGGGAGGCATTGTTGCATGGACTACAGGGGGAGATTTCCTGCAAGGGGCAATGCAGGGAATGCAGATTGGGATACTCAACCATAGTCTTCATGATGGAGATGAAGGAAGTATTCCTTTGAAAGTTTCTGTCACAACTAACGAAGCTGGAATGTACGAGGTTACTGTGATAGGAGCAAGGAAAGGTGGAAAAGAAAACATCCTAGCTATCGCCGCTGAAATAAATACTATTACAGATTGTTTTGGAACCTCCTTGAAGAAAAATAGTGGAAATACAACACTTGGTAGCAACGGCAAACTCTACTATCATGTAGCAGGACAGCGTGGTTTTTATGGCAATCAATATGTAAGTACAGTTAGATTGGTACATGTTGGAAAGGTTATTACTAAAGCTACTGGTCCTGTAGGAAAAGTTTTAGATGGTATATCTATTTATGATGGTTACAAACAAGATCGGAATCAAATAGGCTACAATACAGTTCGGGCTGTAGCTGATGTAGCTGGTGGATGGGCTGGTGCTGTAGCAGGTCTAAAGATAGGAACGTCTATCGGAAGTTTGTTTGGAGGTGTAGGTGCAATTCCTGGAGCCGTAATTGGCAGTACTGTTTTTGGCATTATTGGAGCGTATGGTGGTGGTAAGCTTGCAACTTGTTCTGTTGATAATATATATGGTAGATAATATTATAATTTTGAAATATCCATGAGCTAAAAAATCTCGCCAAAGCGAATATCAATTAGAAATAAAATGCTATCTTTGTTGCGTTAAAACAATATAGAGTAATTATGACTAACGTAACATTCCCTCAGTTGATCCAGTGAGGCTGTTGTATCGACGTCCACTTGAAGGTGGTGGTGGTAACAATTGATGGTGTGGGCATTCCAAGGAGACTCGCACTTTTAACACCTTCATGAGTTGTTTGACAAAAATGAAAGAATGGCTGTTAGCTAATGGTATTACCCATGTAGCAATGGAGAGTACCGGTGTTGAATTTAAAAAACTTGGATACTAAGTTAGTCTTGAGAAAAATGAAGCAACAAAAACTTGAGGCAACACCATTTTAGGTCGATTTTTACTGGAACACCCATAGTCCGATTATGAAATTGGTCTCAATAGCTAAGCGGCAAAGACTGTGACTTATGGACACGTGTATGAAACTTTTAAATCTTAGTAGTTACATAAAAATCCGTACTTTACAGTCGCATTTATAGGTATTATGAGTGCTATTCTTTCTTGTGTTTAATACTCATGTAAATATAGAAGTAGTGGATAACATTTGTACGGCAGTTGTCTAATACGTTAATAATTTACGGATGTATACGAAATTTGAGTTTAGTTTGTACGCAGTTCATTCC
>OJKP01001842.1_pt1 | contig 11104 bp, 6 predicted proteins | sample 1596521 | NCBI WGS metagenome assembly OJKP01 (sample SAMEA4350130, study PRJEB24818) | metagenome | biome: human; feature: gut; material: faeces | place: Denmark | collected 2013-09
TTTTTTAACACCACGGCCTCCCCCCGACATCCACACTGGGTCGCTCGTCGGCGGCGTCGGAGGTGTATAGGAGACAGGGCACGAGGATCTTCGTGCGGTTAAGATCGCCGCGGTCGGTGTGATAGGCCTTGATGAGCAAAACGCCGGTGAACTCACCGTGCGCGCCCGCCGCGGGCTGGAACGTGACAGCGTCCATGCCGAAGACCTCGCCAAGCTCAGAGCCTAACGTGTGCAGCGCCTCGAGCGCGCCCTGCGCGGTCTCGATGGGCTGGAGCGGGTGGAGCTGGGTGAAGCCCGGCAGCGCCGCCATGTCCTCGTCGATCTTGGGGTTGTACTTCATCGTGCACGAGCCGAGAGGATAGAAGCCGTCGTTCACGCCATGGATGCGCTTGCAAAGGGCGGTGTAATGGCGGGTGAGCTCGTTTTCACTCACGTGGGGCAGGTGCAGCGCCTCGCTGCGCTCTTCGGGAAGCTGATATTCGGGGACGTCACACTCCGGCATGAGGGTCATGCCGCGGCCTTCGACGCCAAGTTCAAAAATGAGCTTCATTTACAGCACCTCCTTCACGATGGCGACAGCTTTGTCGAGCTGCGACTTGGAGACGAGCTCCGTCGCGCACCAGAGAATGCCGCCCTCGACCTCCGCGCCGCCGAGGATGCCCTCTGCTTCGAGCGCGTCGAGGATCTTCCTGCGGCAGTTGGGGCATTCGACCTCGGTGACGAACTCGTGGAAGAATTCACCCTTGTACTTCAAGGTGCAGCCGATCTTTTCAAGTTCAGAGGCGAAATAGTGCGCCTTCGAGGTGCAGAGCCGCGCGCACTGCTTCATGCCCTTTTCGCCCATCGCGGCCATGTAAACGCCCGCGGCGAAGGCGCATAGCGCCTGGTTGGAGCAGATGTTGGAGCTGGCCTTTTCGCGGCGGATGTGCTGCTCACGCGCGGACAGCGTCAGCACGTAGCCAACCTCGCCGTCCACATCCTTCGTCTGGCCGACGATGCGGCCGGGGAGCTTTCTCGTCATGGCGGACGTCGTGGCCATGAAGCCGAGGAACGGGCCGCCGAACGCCGTGTCGAGGCCGAGGGGCTGACCGTCGCCGACGGCGACATCCGCACCCATCGCGCGCGGCGTGGGCAGGATGGCGCAGGCGATGGGGTTCACGCCCATGACGAACTTGGCGCCCGCGGCGTGGACGATCTCACCGGCCGCCTTTGCGTCTTCGATCTGGCCGAAGTAGTTCGGCTGCTGGAGGTAGAAGCACGCGGCGTCATCGCCGAGCGCTTCCTTGAGCACGTTGAGATCGGTCCTGCCGTCCTTTGCGGGGACGACAAAAAGCTCGGTATTCGAGGCGAAGCAGTAGGTCTTCATGACCTCGATGACCTGCGGATGGGCGCAGGCGGAGACATAGGCCTTCGTACGCTTGCGGTCCTTGCACATGGGGATCGTCTCGGCCGCGGCGGTCGCGCCGTCGTAGTGCGAGGCGTTGGAAACGTCCATGCCGGTCAGCTCGCAGATCATCGTCTGGAATTCAAACGTGCCCTGCAGCACACCCTGGCTGATCTCCGCCTGATAGGGGGTGTAGCAGGTGACAAGCTCTTCGCGGGAGGTGACGGATTTGACGACCGACGGGATGAAGTGGCGGTAGGCACCTGCGCCGCGAAGAACGGTCTTGAAGACCTTGTTCTTTTCGGCCATGGCGGTGACGGCCTCGCGCACCTCAAGCTCGCTCAGGCCCTCGGGGATGTTCAGCCCGCCGCTCCGCAGGAGCATTTCCTGCGGGACGGCCTTGTACAGCCCTTCCAGGCTGTCGACCCCGATGGCGGCGAGCATTTCTTCCCGTTCCGCAGCCGTGGTGGGAACGTAAGAGCCCATCTCAGCCCTCCTGCGCGCAATGCGCTTCGTAAGCGGCGGCGTCAAGCAGCGCCTCAGTGTCGGTCACGGGGGAGACCTTGATGATCCATGCGCCGTAGGGGTCGGAGTTCAGCGTCTCGGGCGCGTCGGCCAGCGCTTCATTGACCTCGCAGATCGTGCCGCTGACGGGACAGACCACGTCGGAGACCGCCTTGACGGACTCGACGTCGCCAAAGCTCTCGCCGGCGGTGACGCTGTCGCCCTCGGCGGGCAGGTTGATAAAGACCACATCGCCCAGCGCATCCTGGGCAAAATCAGAAATGCCGATCACGGCGACGTCGCCGTCCATCTTGACCCACTCGTGGGACTTGGAATACTTCAGCTCAGCGGGAAAATTCATCATGTGTTCCTCCTTGAATTTGATAGAGTTGTTCTTATGTCAATGTACTTAGCGCTCCAGTTTGTAGAACGGCATCGGCACGATCTCCAGCTCGACCATGCGGCCGCGCACGTCGGCGTTGAGGTGCTTGCCGATCTCGATATCTTGGGCGGGGATATAGCCCATCGCAACGCCGCAGCCGATATAGGGTGCGAACGTGCCGGAGGATGCCCAGCCGATCTTTTCTCCGTCCATCGTGTAGAGGTCGCAGTGCTCGCGTACGATGCCGCGGCCGACGACCTTCATGCCGATGCGCTTCATTTTCGGCGCGCCGAGCGCGACAAGCGCGTCGCGGCCGATGAAGTCCTTGCCCGTGAGCTTGCACGGAAGTCCCGCCATCTTCGGCGTGATCTCGTCGTTCATCTCGTGGCCGTAGAGCGGCATCGAAGCCTCTAAGCGCAGCGTGTCGCGCGCGCCGAGGCCGCAGGGGATCAAACCCTCGGGCTCGCCTGCCTTCAGAAGCGCTTTCCACAGGTCGACGGTGTCCTCGGCCTTGCAGTAGATCTCAAAGCCGTATTCACCGGTGTAGCCCGTCTGGGAGACGAGGGCGCGGATCGTGCGCTCGCCGAGGTTCAGGGGCACGTCTTCGGTGAAGGTGTAGTACTTGGCGGGGATGTACTGCTTGTCGCAGAGTTTTTTGAGAATGTCGCCGGACTTGGGGCCCTGCAGGGCGATCTGGCCCCAGTCGTTGCCCTCGTCGCGGTAGTCGACGTCGCCGGAGAGGTGGCTCTCGACCCAGGCGGCGTCCTTTTCGCGGTTGCCCGCGTTGACGACGAGCCAGTAATTGTCCGCTGCGCAGCGGTAGACGATGAAGTCGTCGATGATGCCGCCATTGTCGTTGCAGAACATCGAGTACTTGATCTCGCCGTCTTTCATGTTCGAAATGTCGGCGGTGATGATCTTCTGCACGTTGGCGACGGCGTCAGGGCCCTTGAGGCGAAGCTCGCCCATGTGGGAAACGTCGAACAGACCGGCCTTTTCACGAACGGCCATGTGCTCGGCAATCACGCCGGTGGGATACTGCACGGGCATCAGGAAGCCGCCGAATTCGACGATCTTGCCGCCCATGTCCACATGCGTTTGGTAAAGTGGGGTCTTCTTTTCCATAGTGCGCATCCTCCGAAAACAATAATTTTAATGAATATTATAAAAATTATTAAAATTAAGCATCAAAAAAGAGGCACAAAACTCCCTTTTGAGCTTTGTGCCTCCGTTGATCACCTGAGAGATTCCCCGCCCGAGTCATCGCGGCAGGTTGCACCTTCGGCGTGCGTAAACGCACTTTTCGGAGCGTCGTCCGAGTTCGGCCCTTTTGCCTGAGAGCTTCTGCGTTCCCCTTCGGCGCCGCGGCAGAATATTCCGCGGTCTCTCCCGAACTCATCATCCGATCAGTTGATTCATTTTGCTTTTTAAAGCTAACATAAGAATGAGCCTTTGTCAAGAAAGAAAAAATGATATTTTGTTAAAATATTTCAAGTGGAAATTCGGCAAACCGAAAACTGCCGAAACGGGTCAAAATTTGAAAGCATCCCGTTGTTATGACTGCGTTGCCGGCCAGGTTCCATTTCGCTTCGGCATAGCTTTATTTGTATTTCGCATTTGCATTTTGCCTAAAGCGGCGGCGGAGAAGTGATGGGGCGTCTATTTTCTTCGACGAAATCCGTCCTGCGCGGACAAAATTGTATTGACAACGGCGGAGGATGGGGCTATTGTACACACATCATTCGTCAAATGCTTTGAGCAGGACACGACTTCCCCGGATCACCGCTTTCAGAGAGCCGTTGGTGGTGCAAAACGGCAGCAAGGAACGGGCAGGCCATCCCCTGTGAGCAGCCGCGGTGAAAGGTGCAAACGCCGAGTAATCGCAGCCGGTCCCCCACCGTTAACAGGGTACGCTCTCCGATCCATTCGGGCAGCGGTCGAGCGGCCGGTTTTCCGGCAAGCAAAGTGGTAACGCGGAAGTTGAGATCTGCGGCGGATATCGCCGCGATATTGGCCTTCGTCTTTGCGATGGGTTTTCGTTGTGGAAAATCCGCGGCAGAGGCGGGGCTTTTCTTTTTGCTCCCGGCATTGACGAAGAACACAGCTTTTTTAGGAAAGAAAGGGAAATCACATGAACACACTCGTCATCGTGCTGATCGCGGCGGTCGTCCTCGTCGCTGCCTACGCACTCTATGGCCGCTGGCTCGCCAAAACCTGGGGCATCGACCCCAAGGCGCAGACGCCCGCCGTCAAGTATAACGACGGCAAGGACTTTGTCCCCACCAACGGCTGGACCGTCTTCAGCCATCAGTTTTCCTCCATCGCGGGCGCGGGCCCTGTCACCGGCGCGATCCAGGCCGCCGCGTTCGGCTGGCTGCCGGTGCTGCTGTGGGTGCTGCTCGGCGGCGTCTTCTTCGGCGCTGTGACGGACTTTGGCGCGCTGTACGCCTCCGTCAAAAACGACGGCAAGTCCATGGGCATGCTGATCGAAAAGTACATCGGCAAGCTCGGCCGCAAGCTGTTTCTGCTGTTCTGCTGGCTGTTCTGCCTGATCGTCATCGCGGCGTTCGCCGACATGGTCGCCGGCACGTTCAACGCCTACACCGTGGTCGACGGCGTGACGCAGCTTGCTGACGCCGCGCAGACCAACGGCGCAGCCGGTATGGTGTCCATCATGTTCATGGTGTTCGCCGTCGTCTTCGGCCTTGTGCAGAAGAAGCTGAACCTCTCGGGCTGGAAGGAAGCCGTGCTCGGCATCCTCTGCATCGTTGCCTCGTTCGCCGTCGGCATGAACTGCCCGCTCATCTTCGGCAAGGCGACTTGGAGCTACATCACGTTCGTCTACATCTTCTTCGCCGCCGTTCTCCCGATGTGGCTTTTGAAGCAGCCGCGCGACTACATGACCACCTTCATGTTCATCTGCATGATCGCGGGCGCGGTCGTCGGCCTTCTCGTTGCGCATCCGACGATGAACCTCCCCGTCTTCACGGGCTTCAACAATGAAAAGCTCGGCACGATGTTCCCCATCCTGTTCGTCACCGTCGCCTGCGGCGCGGTGTCCGGCTTCCACAGCCTCGTCTCCTCCGGCACGTCGTCCAAGACGGTCGAAAACGAGAAGGACATGCTCAAGGTCGGCTACGGCGCGATGATCCTCGAGAGCCTGCTTGCCGTGCTCGCACTCTGCGTGGCCGGTGCGGCCGCCGCGGCGGACGGCACTCCCGCCGCCGGTACCCCGTTCCAGATCTTCAGCCGCGGCGTTGCGGGCTTCTTCGAGATGTTCGGCGTGCCGAACTACGCCGCCACGGTCTTTATGACGATGTGCGTCTCCGCCCTCGCCCTCACGAGCCTTGACGCCGTCGCGCGTATCGCGCGCATGAGCTTCCAGGAGCTTTTCAGCGTGGACGACATGGCCCACGCCGAGCCCTGGCGCAAGCTCCTGTGCAACACGTATTTCTCCACGGTGCTGACGCTCGTGCTCGGCTACGTGCTCACGAAGATCGGCTACTCCAACATCTGGCCGCTGTTCGGCTCGGCGAACCAGCTGCTCTCCGCGCTCGTGCTCATCACGCTGTGCGTCTTCCTCAAGGTCACGGGCCGCAGCAACAAGATGCTCTTCCCGCCGCTCGTCATCATGCTTTGCGTCACGTTCACAGCGCTCGTGCAGCGCCTGATGGCCATGGTGAGCGCCATCCAAAATGCCGCTGCCGTCACCATCCCCGCGGGCGAGACGACCTGGGGCGCGGTGTTTATCGCCAACGGCTTGCAGCTCATCATCGCGGTGCTGCTCATCGTGCTCGGCGCGACCATCGTCGTGAACTCGATGAGAAGCTACATCGCCAGCAAGCACAACAGCGAGGCCAAGGTCTAATTTTGAAAAATGTGCAAAAAAGGAGGCTTCCCGTCGGGAAGCCTCCTTTTTTTGCTTTGTTACCAGCTTGCGACCGTGCCGTCGCATCTCGGTTCGGTGCCCGCGGCGTAAACGCCGTTTTCGCACTTCCAGATGATCTCGCCGCGGCCCATGGCCGTGCGGTCGTCGGCGATCTCGACCTCGTGCCCCATTGCTCGCAGCTGCTCGGCGATCGCCTCGCCCGCCTCGCGCTCGATCTGGAGCTTTTTGCCGCCGATCCACTGGATGCGCGGCGCGTCGAGCGCCTCCTGCGGGTTCATGGCGTAATCGATGGTGCTCGTCAGCACCTCGACCTGCCCCTGCGGCTGCATGAACGCGCCCATCACGCCGAACGGGCCGACGGCCTCGCCGTCCTTGAGCAGAAAGCCCGGGATGATCGTGTGGTAGGACTTCTTTCCGCCCTCCAAATAGTTATCGCTCTTCGGGTCGAGGGAGAAGTTCGCGCCGCGGTCCTGAAGCGAGATGCCCGTGCCGGGGATGGCGATGCCCGCGCCAAAGCCGCAGTAGTTGCTTTGGATAAGCGAGACCATGTTGCCCTCTGCGTCCGCGGTGCAGAGGTAGATCGTGCCGCCGCAGTGCGGGTCGCCCGCTTTGGGCTCGAGCGCCTTGTCTGTGATGAGTGCGCGGCGGGCGGCAAGATAGTCGGGCGAGAGCAGCTCGCTGACCTTTGTTTTCATATAGCGCGGGTCGGCGACGTAGGTCTTCGTATCGGCAAAGGCGAGCTTGATGGCCTCCATGACCTTGTGATAGTAATCCGCATCCTCGCGCTGTGCGGGGAAGGAAAGTCCGTTCAGCATACCGAGCGCCATCAGCACCGTGATGCCGTGGCCGTTGGGCGGGATCTCGCAGACGGTGTAGCCGCGGTAGTCCTGCGTGATGGGCTCGACCCATTCGGGGTGGTAGTTCTTGAAGTCGTCCTCGCAGAAGTAGCCGCCCGTGGCGCGCGAATGGGCGACGATCTTTTCCATCAGCTCACCGCGATAGTAGCGGGCCCAGACGCCGCCTTTTCCCGCTTCGGTACCACTGCGCAGCTCACCCATACGTTTCATAACGTTGTTGCCTTCGATCCGCCAAACATTGCGCAATGCCAAACTCGCGTCATTACTGATAATCATCGTATCAGACGGTCCAATATCTTTGTTCAAATCGATTTTACTTATCCGAACCTCTGTATCATCAACTACTACAGTCGGTGTTGCCGAAAAACGAGAAAGCGGGTCATCCATTATACTTTCCTTCCCAACGAAATTACCCAGTGTCTGACCGTTCAGGTCAGCAACACTCAAAACTACAACATTACTGCCGCTGATACTATCAGCACTGCTGCCGTCAAAAGCTTTGTCATAACCAACAGTAATGTATTGTTCTTCCATACTGCTGCCAGATGCCAGCTTAGCAAAATTAAATCTGTCCGATTTGTTATTTGCCAGGTCTGTCGTTACCCTAAATTCATTACTGCCTGACAGCTGCAGGGTGCCGCCGGTAACCTTCCTGTCGGCACTGGTACCGCTGAAGCCAAGGGTAGCATTGTTCAAAGATGTCAGTACATTATTATCCGGTGTTGAAGCTCCGTCACTGGTATTCAGCTCGGCATTACTGCCAAATAGAACTGTACCTTTATCGGCATAAACTGCGTAGGCTTCGTTAGTCACACTACCAGCGGCAGCTTTAGCACCGATCTTGATAGTGTCGCCGCTTTTCGCACTCAAATCGATTACCGCCCCCTGATTGGCATACACACCATAAGCTTTCGCTTCTTTTCCAGCGGCTCCGTCACTGCCTGATGTAGCGACACCACTATCATAACCATCATTAGAACTAGTAGCTCCTGCACCGCCAGCACCAGCAACAGCTTCTGCACTAATCTTATCTGCAACGATCACAGTACGGCTGCTGCCACTGCCAAAAACACCGTAAGCATTGGCACTGCCGCCATCACCGCCGTCACCGCCTGTACCTGCAGCAACGTAAGAGGAACCATCTGATTTATCTACGCCACCGCCTGCGCCGCCAGTGCCGCCGTTAGCACTGATCGTAATTTTAGCCACTGTTACGCCGGCACTGCCGCCGCTGTTACTGACGCCATAGGCAGCAGCAGCCCCGCCTTTACCGCCCTTGCCGCCGGTTACTCCAGCCCCGGTAGCATTTACAAAACCACTGCGAGGTTTTTGGCTGGTACCACCGGTAGCCTGCACTGTAATTTCAGCCACTGTCAAATTTTCTGCTAATCCGCCTAAAACATTGATACCGTAAGCGGCCGCAGCTCCACTGTCTGCGCCAGCGCCGCTGATCGTACTATAGGTGCTCAATCCCGCGCCGCCAGCACCACCGGTAGCAGTTATTTCCAGCTTCTGTACATCTGCCGTCAGGCTGCCGTCCGTATTTTGTAAGCCGATAGCTGTCGCCTCGCCGCCTTCGCCGCTTACCCTTTCGGCAGCTAATATTGCCGCATCAGCCTCTGATACGTTTTCTAGTCTATAAGCACTAGTGCCGCCACTGCCACCAATGGCCATGATCTTGATATCTTTAGCTGTAACATTACTGCTGCCGCCCCGGTTATCAATGCCGGCGGCCAATGCCTCGCCGCCTTTGCCTGCAGCAGACTGCACCGCTCCTGTCGCTGTCAGTAAACCTTCACTTTCCAGTTCTAGCCAGTTTAACTTGCCACCGTTACCGGCAGTAGCTTTAATGTCAATTGCCTCCGCAACATTCAGCTGTACTGCTCCGCCTGTACTGCTGATACCGGCTGCATAAACAGCTCCGCCGGCACCGCCGTTGCCACTGATCCTGTTTACAACATCGCTGCTGTCATTACCATTCTTATTCGTAAGTTCAATTTTTATTGTTTTTATGTTACCGTCGGTCTGTCCACCTTCGGCATTGACGCCAAATGCAGTGATCTTTCCGGTATTGCCGGTCTTGCCGGCTGCAGCCGCTGAATTACCGGTACCAGCACCTATACCACCGACGCCGCCATTTATATAGTTACCACTGTATGTTACGTTATCGATGGTTATGTTTTGCAAATCTAAATGAGCTATCCCGCCGTTTACATCAACGCCGTAAGCATAGGCATTGCCACCGTTGCCTCCGTCAACACCTTTACCAGTATTGACCTCTGTCCTTGTGCCGCTGCCATCTGCACCGAGAACCTTATCAAACACTATATCTCCGGTCAGCTTTGCGCTTACCTCGCCGCCATTGACCTGGATACCATAAGCTGCTGCATCACCGCCATCAGACAATTTAGTTCTTTCTGTCGCGATTACATCAACATTTAAATTATAAACTTCACTATCAGCGATAACCTTGATCTTACCGGCAGTAAAATCAACAGTACCGCTGTCCACCTTAAGGCCTACTGCCATCGCTTCGCTATGTTTGTCTCCAGCTATATCCGTTCTACCACCTATTCCCGGAGTATGATAAGTCATTCCAGCTTTTACAGTGATATCAGCCGCTGTAATAGTAAGATCATGCTTAAGCTCGAGCCCGTAAGCCGCTGCCGCGCCGCTAACGCCGGACGTTCCCTGGTAAGCGCTGCCATTCGCTCCTGCGTAAGCACTTACTGCTATATCTCCTGTTGTGACGCTGCTCAGAGTTCCGTCTATCGTTACTTTAGCGATAGCGTCGCCGCCTTTAGCCCCCTGCTTTACTGTTGGGTCGTCGGCATTATCCTCACCACCCTTGCCGCCAGTCGCTTTAATTGAGATGAGCTGACCGGAAAGATCGCTCGTTTTGATCACTCCGGTATAACTTAGATCTTCACCATCAGTAATGCCTCCGCTGGCACTAAAATCATTGCCGGGAGTTCCGCTTTTCGTAAACTCACCGCCGTGCTTAATTTCTTCATTTTCTAGTAATATTTTTTCTGCGGCATACACCTCATTGACGACTATATTGATGCCGCTGGAATAGACGATCGACATCGCCATCAGGGTATGGGCTATTTTCTTGGCTAAACCTGCTTTACGAGACATTTGCATACTTCCTTCCCAAATTCATCATTCATATTTGTCTTTCAAAAAATATTTTAATAAGGCTTCGTAATACGACGCCGATTCGGCATATTTACCCTGCTTATACAGCAGCCGCGCTGTCATCATCACCGTCTGAACACTTTTGCCGTCAACAGGCCGCAGATCGCTCCACAGTGATTTTTTAACGTACTCCCAGTACAATTCTTTGGCGCCACTGTCCATATAATAGATATGCCACGGCTTGATATAATCGATATAATGCACCAGCACTACATCCAGTTCCTCGTTCAGTGTCGTGTTGTTGATGACAATACCGTTATAAATTTTCGGCAGTTCGGTAAACCAGCCATCGATAACGCCGTTGAGTGCGTCCTGGTCGCCCCAGAGTATTTTGGTGTTGCCTACCTGTTCCAGCCATCGGAACAGCTTCTGCGTCAGCTTTTGCTGCCGCCACTTTACCAAATCCATTAAAAGCACGCCGGAATTGAAATAACGGCCGTTCTTCAAACCGATACGCCCGCAGCTGCGATCCTCACCCCAGTCACGTACAGCTCCTAAAACTCTGCCCTGCAGATCGGTATGCCACAACGGCAGGATGTCGTCTTTGCAGATGATGTCGGCATCCAGATAGATAAGCCGCTTAACTGATTTTGGCAGCAGATCGACAAACAGATAGCGGTAATACATGGCCTGCGTGATATGACCCGGCGGTACGACAAAGGTCATCCCCTCAGTGCTGGTGATCTGGTAAAAGTGCAGTGTCAGGTTACGGTATAACTGTTCCGTCTTTTTTAATCTGTCCATATCCTCCGGCAATAATTCGTCATAGACGATATGTATGATAAGTTCATTAGCGATATTGTTATGCACCAGCGAGGTGATGGTGATCCCGGCGAATCTGCCGAAGTTTTTGTCGATCCCAAAACCGATATGTATTTGTTCTGCCA
>OJKP01001845.1_pt1 | contig 11092 bp, 13 predicted proteins | sample 1596521 | NCBI WGS metagenome assembly OJKP01 (sample SAMEA4350130, study PRJEB24818) | metagenome | biome: human; feature: gut; material: faeces | place: Denmark | collected 2013-09
GATATACCTTCCATGATAAAGCTATTATCTTTGTGATGGGTTTAGACCTCGTTTGCAAATTAACTTAATGTCATGGGAGGCTATGGAAGTCAGTATGAGTAAAACTCGAAGAGGAAAGTATACTGATAATCGCATTTGCTATATAAGCAAGTGCAAGGGAGACATGCGCCTTTATTTACGAAGAAAAGGAAAACTCCCTTGTTTTAATTACCTTGTGCGAGGGAAATCATTTTCGTTTTATAGAGGAAAGATACAATTTTTTATTGAGAAACTGTTATTTTTACCCCATTATTTTGGGGTGAGAAACTTTAGTGAGTAGTTACATAAGGTCAAATTAAATGTGAATAAAAGTTATTTTTTACATTTTTATTAAGGAAATAATAGATAATTTGAAATTAATTACTAAATTTGCAGTGGCTCTTTAGTCGAAATGCCAAAAATCCAAGAATTGTTCTTGTAAAAAGGCTATAGACTAGCTCACGCCGTGTGGAATGAAGGCAATTTCTAAAGAAATGCACGACATGAAACGGATGCTGGAGGGTAATAGAGCCAAGACATATTGAAAGCGTTTACATGCGCTATGTTCAGCAGACACTCTGAAACGTGAGAAATTTCAAGAAATAATACTGCCTCGAACTTAGCAACGGTAGATGCTCCGGGTGTGATTATTGTATCCATGAAGCTATGGTTGTAGCTTTATGGGAAGATTATCATATCGGCGTGAGCTATACTGTTGTTCGTTCAGCAGTATAGGGCAATTCTCACGGCCTCAGAGTGTGGATCGAGCAACGGATGGTTCACGCTTTTTTTGTGTCCCTGAATTTTAATATGAAGTTTAACCCAAAACTTAAACGATTATGGTTACTGCGTCTAAAGTAATTTGTCTGAAAGACATAACGCCGACCTCTTGTGCTAATTTTACAATTAGCATCTTTCCCAAAAAGTTCTTTGGGGACAGAATGAGTCCAGTTTCTTTCCTAATCATGAAATCAAAGAATATGGCTACTCTTTGCTGCTAAGTGACGTTGACGTTACTATTTGGACTAAGGATTAGAAGAACCATTATAATACATTCAACATGAAACATTGGTACATTTTTATACTTATGCTATTGTTACCTATAGAAACATATTCTAAAGGGCAAAGGCAAAATGATTTCCAAACGCTGGTAGAAAAATACCAGCAAAAACTTGCAACGTCAATAACTATGCTATGTGCTCATAACTATGACAAAGATCCTTTCACAATAAGATTATCTAAGGAACAACTTGATATGATTAAAGATGGATATAAAGCTCGTAACTTGTTGAACCATTTTGTTGGTCGTGGTGGTCGATATAATGTTTCTTCAATTGGTGTTACGACTTCTGCGGTTGTTCATCAAGGACCAATAATAACGATGAAAATCATCAATTCGTCAGGTAGTAAAAAGATTATTAAAAAGACAGCAGAAAAAATGTATGATTACCTTTATAAGGAAAAAATTGCAATAGATAAAATAAAAGTGGATGCCATAGAGGCATTCAAAATCAATGAGGTTAAAAGAAATAAATGGAATGAGACGATTGTCTATTCCAATAAAATTGAGAGATATGAAACAGACTCAAATGAACAGCTCGGCTTTAAAACCGAGAAGTACAGTGAATTAACAACGGTCGTTGGTTTACCTAGTACTGCTTTTCAACTGGAAATCAATGAATATGGTTACTCTTTGTTGCTGAGTGATGTGGAGATTACAGTATGGATAAAATAATCAACTTAAAGTTTTACCTTTAAATATAAAATGGATATGAAAAAGATTCTCGTCATGATGATTGTTGTGTGGTTTGCAATGACAGCAAATGCGCAAGTAAAAAGAGGTGAGTGGTTAGCAGGTCCAGTTATCACTACAACAAACCCTGTTTATTCAGGAGGTGCAGCTTTTTTAGAGGAAATTATTACTGGCTTGGCTTGCGGTGTCAACTATGAAGACGGTACTGCGACCAGAGAATTGCCTGCATCCTCTCAACTATGGATGCCGAACTTTACTTACAAGTGGCACGCCATCAAAAACTTGGAATTAGACGGCGACAAGGCGAAGTTCAGACATAAAATGGACTGGAAGTTGAAAAACTATTCTGTAGGTTATCGCTTAGGCTATATGTCTCGTACTGCACCATTTGGATTTGAACTTCAAGCCAACTACGAACAAGAGAATATGGCTTATAAGTTGGCAAATGATGAAGATTATCGAGACGCAACTAAGACTATGTTTGTCTCTACAGCATTGATAAAAGTCCGCTTTGGAAGTTATACAAAGGGAGCATTTAATCCAACATTGGAATTAGGTGGTAGTTATGACTACACTTTAAGTTTTAAGGAAAAAATTGGAGACGTAACAGTCAAAGGAAAGGATTTAGTAAACAATGGCTTCTCTGGAATTGTTGGTTTGGGATTTACAATCCCTGCTACTCATTTGAGTTGGGCTGTCCGTTATTCACATAAATTCTATAAGTACTATAATGAGGATGCAGAGCTTAATGGTAAGAAGCTGGAACTTAATGAAAAATCAACATTTGGTACATTTATGGTGGTATCATCTTATGCTTTCTGATTATGAAGAAGATATTTAGTCAATTTTTATATGTGTTTCTGTTGTTGATGACAGTTTCGGCTTGTCATGCAGCAAAACATTCCCCAAAAGTGCAAGCTGATTCTTGCTTGGTAAAAGTTTTGGGAGATAGTATTTCTCAAATCGTTACTTCTGCCAAAAGCATAAAGGCTTATGTTTGGAAAAGTGATAATCACAAGGATATAAAGACCAATGCCAAAAGACTGAACAAAAGTCAGCGTAGTATCCTGCATTTTATACTTGCAGATACTAGCATGGTAAAAGGCAATGCCATTGTATATGGCAAGTTCACGCCTTGTTTAGGCTTTGTGCTCAAAAAGTCACACTCCCAAAAAGTCTATATAGATGTAGATTTAGGCTTAGGAAAATGGGCTGTGAGTGATAGAAATGGCAAATTGCTTAAACAGTTCGACATAGAGGGGAAAAACTTGCTGCGTTTCAGTGCAATGCTCTATCCTTCTGATGAGTTTATTATGGGTATATACAATAACAGACAGAGCAAATGAAAAGATTTATACTCATAACTATCATGTTCCTTTTTGCTTGGAATAACATCAGCAATGCACAAAATGGAATAAAAATAGTCGAAGCCTTTGCTAACGATATGCAAATGTGGATTAAAACCGACGATATTTCATATCGTGAGAAACTTGAGGAAATCTGTGTTGGAGGATTCTGTGTAGATGATGAATTGTCAAGACTAATAATCAAAGAGAGTCATCTTGATTCATCAGATCTTATGATAAGTAGCTACTTAAATAAAGTACAGTCTCACATAGCAAACATAAAGATTTCATATAGCAACTTTGAAGCGGTAACGAATTTTGTAGAATTAGCAAGAATGAATTCCAAACATGAGGTAGAATTTATTGCTTGTGACGTACTTATAGAAGGGGCCATCAATCTTTCTATGAAAGAAATCTTCACTGTGCGCAATGGGAAGATAACATGGATCTTCTGCATAAATCAAAAAGATTACAAAGAATGGAAGAAAGTAAAATAAAAAAGTACAACTAAAATATTGACACAAAATGAAAAATATTTTATTAACGTTGGCACTGCTGTTGGTAACAGTTGTGTCGCAAGCTCAAACCATTCATTGGCTCACATTTATTGACACTAAGGACGAGAATGTGGGTGAAGTTGATGTGTTAGGTCGAAAAGTCTTATACGGGAGATATATCAATCTTGTCAATGCTGCTCTTGCCTCAAAGGGTTACACTGCCAAAATTTATGATTATTATGACACACGTCTTTCACCAGAGAACTGTAAGGCAGCCGTACAAAATTTGAGATGTCAACCCAATGACATCATCATGTTCTACTATATCGGTCATGGCGGTCGTGCTCTCAATGACAACTCAACAGTTTATCCACAAATGTGTATGGGACAGTCTTACGATGAAAAGATGATTCCTTTGACTTGGGTGTATAATCAGTTGAAAGCAAAGGGTGCTCGCCTAAATGTAGTTATTGGAATGTGCTGTAACTCTGAAACACGAGGCATGACTTCCAAGATGGCTCCATCTTTTGGACCAAACGAAGGTAATACTTATATGGCAAACGAAGAGGCTGCCAGAATACAGGAACTTTGCCTCAACTACAAGGGTAATATTCTTGTTACATCTGCTTCACCAAAGCAGACTTCTGGTTGTTGTGAGAGCGAATTGGGGCTATTTGACACTTACACTAATGTCTTAGTGCATGTCTTTGATGATTTGATGAAAGGTAAACTCCAACCAACTTGGGGTGCTTTGTTAGCTACAACAAAAGCAACAGTGAATGAAGTGATGAGAAGCAAACAGACTCCTATCTATGAAGTGCATGTTGATAAAGCCAATGCCCCACAGCAAACTTCAAGCCAAGAAGCTCCTAAACCTTCTAAGGCAGAGGAGCCGACACAGACCAGGCAAGAAAATACCAAAGAGGAGAAAGCTAAAGATAATTCAACAGAACAGATGTTGAATGAATTGGCTGGTATTTATGATTTCTTGGCAAATTCAACTAATTCGGAAGAAAAGCGAATCGACTTAGAACAAGCTTTGACCAATAGTTATGGTAAGCTCATTAGTCAAGTAAAAGTTCTGAGCCAAGATAATGACTTTGTTGTCGATAAGGAAAGTTTTGAAGACTTCAATGGCACCATTGCTACTTCACGAAGAATAAGAAAGGTCATACCTTTGGGATTTGGCAAGGGCATTAATGGTAAGGCAGCATTATACGTACAAGAAATTTATAAAAAATAAAGGTTAATATGATGGAAAAAATCAGTAAAAGAATAACGATGCTTTTGCTCGTTATGATGATGATAACGCAAGCCTTCGCTCAAAGTTCTGCAACAGAACAGACAAAGAGAAGAGCAGCAGAAAAAGTCGGTCTCATGAACGATTATATCTCCTACATGGCAAACAAGAAAAAGAGTGAAAAGACACGTCTCTATTATAAGACGAAGGCTCTGAGACTTTTTGCTGGTGGAGGTGACTGTTATGAAGAGAACGGAGTTCAAAAAGAAGGTGTTCAAATGGAAGTTACTTCTATCAACCGCAAGACTAAATCTCGTAGATTGATGAAAAAGTACTTTCAAAGTCTTATCGATTTTAAATATAATGATGTGCAGATAACTTCTACGGATGTAGCAGACATCAAAGTTAGTCAACTTCAACGCATCGGAGAAAATCTCTATGTCTGTACATGTTACTTTGAACAAGCGTTTATCGGTTACATGGATGGAAGACCTGTGTATAAAGACATTACTCATAAGCATGTAAAATGTTACGTCTATGCAGAAGAGACTGAAAGTGGAACTGAATTTATGGTTTTGCTTGGCGATGTCACTGCTGACCAAACTCGCAAATTATGATTAAAATAAGAACAGTGATAGTATTAATCTTGAGCCTTTTCTTTATGAATGGAAAGGCTCAAGATTCCCATGACATAACCTCGGATAGCATTCTGCATAGAAGAATTTGGGAAAGAGTATCTCTGTTGAATGATTATATGACCTATATTTCTAATAGGCATAAACCTTTTGCCACCAGACAATATTATGTCCAAAAGGCAACCTCTCTTTTCATGCCAAATGCCATAGTACATATTCGAGGCTGCAAAGCAGGTCACATAACAAAAATCTCGGTTAAAGAGTTCTTGCGTAGGGGTACGTATGATTCTAAATGTTTTAGAATATATGATTTGGATTCAATTCAAGTTCCTAACTGGAGAAGTGAAAAATTGGCTTCTTCCGACAGTACTATATGGGTAGATGCCAAGGTCTTGAAATTCCATCAAGGGGATGTGTACAATTACTCGGATAGTTTGATGCTTGTAAAAGAAGCAACTGACCTGAGAGAAGAATGGAGACCACTGTTAGGAAACTTATTTTTAAGTTATAAACATATAAAACGGGTGAATGATGATACGAAACAAGATATTACTGCTTCTGCTGTTACCATGGATAGTGTCGGTAACAGCCAATGCACAACTAGTCAACGAACTCAGTCCAGGCATGTACAATGCAAAAGTAAAACTCGTGGACGAGTTCTTCGCACGCTTCAACGGGGTGGAAACAAGAAAGGACATTCCAAGGAGCAAGGACGCAAGGAAGAAGAATCTTCTGATGTTACTCAACCTCGCCAATTACAAGTCGAAGAATGACCCAAAGCTTCTTGTTGCAGACTCCATGATGCAAAAAGTCATGGATAAAAATGTAAAGCTGCATTATGAAGACTCTTTGTGGGTGGCAAAAGTGAAATGTAGAGGGAAATATAAAGGTAAGGTTGTAAACTTTCATCTTGAACTTACTGTAGAACATAGAGATAAAGACATGTATAAATGGGTTATTCAAAAGGCAGATGGCTCTCTATTTGACCTAACTCCAAAAGTGAGAAATGAGCAAATTATGCTGATGCCTGATGACCATGAAACTCGTTTTACGTCTTTGCATCGTGTAACAAGTGATTACCAAGAATGTGTCACTAATTTTGCAGACAAACATTATCAAGTTGATCCTATAACTGTCTTTTATACAATGGTACAAACTGGTTTGCTTAAAATAGATTTTGTTGATGATGTCAAGTTCACCTTCTTGCAAGTTCCTAGCTATGCTTTCTCTGTTCGATATTTTGACAGAGAAGGAAACAACTCAGGGTGGCTAGTGGATAATATTTGGAAGATGAATGATGATGAAAAAAGACAATTTCTGGACAATGTTTATAAAAAATAAAAAGAATATGAAGAAATGTATCTTGCTTTATGGAATGCTTTTCTTTGCATTTGTATCTCATGCCCAAACAGGCGTATCGACCATCCAAAAATATAGTGGTTACTTGAAAACTTGGATGGATGAAGATAATATAGAAATGCGAGAGAATATTACCCAGATGTGTGAGGGAAAGAAAAGCTGTCGTGTAGATGACCAATTGTTGAAGGAGTTCATGCGCTTATCCAAAAAGTCCTTGGCTGATGGGGATAAGATAATGGACACTTATCTTAATGGTTTCGAAAGTCTTGATGGGAAAACAAAGGTTGCATTAAGCAACATAAGACTATTGAGCGAGGAAGATGTACCGACCATCAAGGCCAAAAAGAACGAAATTCCTAGACAGTATGTAACAGCAGACATAACTGTTGACAACAAGAACTTGAAGTTCTTTGGCTCTGATTTGTTTTGGGTACGAGGAAACATGATTACCAATATCCTTGATAATAGTGATGATGTGTCCATAGGTAAGGCCGTTCGTTTGTATTCGCAACGAAAGTACAATGAGGCATTCAAGATGTTTCGTGCTCTTGCCTATCAAGATGTATTCAACTATGAAGCCCAATATTATATGGTGGTAATGGAAATAAAAAAGCAGGGCTGTGATTTTCTTGCTCCACAAATTAGAGATGCAGAATGTCTTTGGTTTTGCACCAAGCCATTTATTGTCTCCAACAAATCGGAAAGTTGTAACGATATGCAGTCGCTTTATCAGCGATTCTCTATGGATGAGCGTAAAAATGTATATTATGGGACTGAGAGATATAAATGGTCTTTCTTGTTCTATAAACCGATGAACAATGGTTTGATACCTTTTAAAAAAGTCAAAGGTAACTATTATAAGTTTGGTTTCATGAATGAGGGTGGACAGGTTGTTGTACAGCCAGAATATGATTTTGTTTTGCCTTTTGGACGAAATGGGTTGGCTCTTGTCAACAAAAAAGGAAAATATGGATTTATTGATACAACAGGCAATATGGTGATACCATTCGGAACGTATGACTCATATTGCCGTGGTTTTGAGAATGGCAACAACATCGTAGGTATCGGAAAGACCGCCTACCTAATAAATAAAGAAGGAAGTATCATCAAACCTCTTGTTATAGGAAATGACAAGATATATTGCTCAACAGATTATTACGGTGATTATTTAGTCGTGAATGAAGGAACAGGGGGCGGCATGAAATACATTTATGACTCAGAAGGAAACTTATTTTGGAAAGGTAATGCTGTCGGTTATAGAGTTGACCATATTAGTGGTACTATAGCTATGGGGGCTGGTACAACCAATACCAAAGTGATAAAAGAAACAGAAGTTCCTTATAAGTGGTAAACTTTAATAATAGGAAAGTACTCTATGGAGATAAAAAAGTTAAAAAGCATAGTCAAATCATTAGCGAAGGCTATAAAAAAGCACGATTATGATGAAGCATTGATACTTGTTGGGATGTTGGAACAATATATAAAAGATGAAGGTTCCTCACCGTCCATGTTAAAACGAGCAGTGGTAGGTCATTTTCCCTTAGTAGAAATACCCATTGCTCCAACGGCATCGTCTTTTATCGGTATAAAAAGCCTTTTATCGAAGGAAATAGCTTCATCTTTTAGTAATAAAAGTTATCTTTATGTGAAGAAGCGAAATCGCAATTATTCGAAAAAGCTTCAGATTATAGAGAAGAATCTTGCAAAAGTAGAAATTGATGGAAAAATACGTAAATATTGAAGATGTTCGGGAAAATCTAAAAATATTCAACGAACATATTGAAAGGTTGTCTAAACGATTTAACCAACAGGCTGGTTATATCGTCTGTGCTTTGTTTGCTTCTGCATGGGCTTCTATGTTTGCTTCTAATCCCCCTTTGGTTAAAGATCGAGATTTGTTGTTTCTTGTAATTGTAACAGCAGTAATATTCTTTACATTAGAATTGGTTTATTTATATTTAATGGTGGTTAAGGCGCAGAAAATAGTGCGAAAGATTCATGACAAGCCAGAGCAGTGCAATGCAGCAACAAGGGGTTGGAACATTTTTGTAAGTAAAAAGACTTGTTTCATGATTGCCAAACTTTTGTTGATTTTATCTATGGTTATAGAATTGGCTATTTATTATTTTTTATAATAACAACTCAGCCAATAAAGTCTTCGGCCACGAGACGCATTTCTTGTCGTTTCGTGGCTGAATATTCTTATTTTCTTAATGCCTCAATTCTTTCCTTGATGAGTCGTTGGGAAGGCGGTTATTGGATTTCAACAAACGTTCAAGTGCGGATGCCATTTCTTCCTTTTCGATTATGCCTTCTTTGGTCAATAAATCGGTGATATACAATACACCTGAAACTTTTATATTTTCCATCATGGCTTTGTCCCTTAGTTTCTATCTAATGAAGGATGGGCAGATTTGTGATGCCGTATCCCATAAAGATCGGGCTCTGGGTGTCATCTTTGATGAAACAAATGAGCAAATCCGGTTTTTGCCTGTCTTTGATATAGCCTGTTATCAAAGTTATAGCTTACAGGAAATCATTGATATTGCTGAAGCGTATGATCAGAAACATGGCAATAGGTATTTGCATTGGAGCATTCCTTCTTTGACTAACTGGAAATTGATCATATCCCGATTAGGAGAAACTCAGGTTCTGCATGGGGAAGAACTCTGTTTTAATGATCGGATGGAGGAGTGGGAGGAGTTTGATAGCGCCATTGCTATAGAGAATCTCAAGAAATTCGGTCTTTCTCCAGAGCTTACCTATTGGACTTGTTCGCAAGGTTATGATGACGAGATGTTCCTCCTGGATCTTGAATCGGGAACCATTGAGGCTTATCCTGTAGGGATGATGGGGAGAAATACGATTATGCCTTATGACTTTATGGATGTTATAATCGTGGAAGAGGTGTTTAATAAGCATGAAGACAAAGGGTGTTAAAGATCATACGCTTTGCAATTATAGATTGAAGGAGAGTTGCTTTCACTTCCTTATTTTGTAAACGGCTCCGCATTTATATTTCGCATAATTAGTAAAGTCCAAATGACTTGTTTGCGACTCGTATCTCTGAAAGATAGAAATCTGTGCTTCGGGTTTACGGGTGGTGTCTGACTTGTGCACCATTGCGCTTCTCGGGGGCACAAAAGTGCTCTTATCCGAGCACAAAGGTGCCCTTGCCTTGGCACAATAGTGCCCTTCCTTAGGCGCTTTGCAAACTTGGCGAAACAAGAATATCTGCTTGGCATTCTGTTCTCATATTTTCTTAATTATAGAAAATGTTTGTTGCGGTCTTTATATAAAAATAAATGTGGTAGATTTTAGAAAAATCTTTATAGCATAGAAAATTTAAAATCGAAAAATGATTTTTCCCTTCACCCTTCACCTGTTCGCCAGAAAAGCCGATAAATACTGGGGATTCGTGGGTGAATGGTAAAATTTAACCCTTCACCACCCTTCACCGCCCTTCATCTTTTTTGCCGTTTTTAGCCTTTTTTAGCTTGGATTGACGGGTTCTTCGTTTTATTTGAAATTTGGCTGATTATGAAAAATATATATATTTCCGTTTAAATCCGATGAGAAAAATTGCATCATGGACTTATGACACACACTCTCTCTTGATCTTAATAGACGACTGCTCTTGGTCTTAATAGACGACCAGTTTTAGCCTTCATAGTAGGTTTTTAGTGTAAATGCGATTTTTAGATTGAGGTGATGGGAGGTGAAGGGTGGTGAAGGGTGGTTTTTAGTTGTTTTGTCTATAACTATCTGTATGCCAGATATTTATATTGATAGGGTGAAGGGTGAAGGCTTTTTCTCGTTTCGCGTTTCAAATTTCCAATCCTATTATGTTTATGCCTGTGTATGCGTACCAGTGTGCAGGTGCAGGAATGCGTATGTATATTATAATGTGCACTTGCATTAATTATCTCTCAATATGTAATCAAATGTTAAAATTGCGCTGTTTTTGAAACTTTTTTCTTGAAATATTTGGTGGAATGAAAAATAGTTAGTACTTTTGCACTCGCTTTTGAGAAATCAAGCATTCCTCAAGGTGATAAAGAAAGAGTTCTTTGAAAGATTTTACATAAACAGACAAGTAGTACAAGAAGCGGTTAATTTCTTAGAAATAAGAAAGTTGACTGGGTAAAAGAAACGAACCGTCAAGAAATTGACAAGTCAGGTTTACTAAGCTTCAATAAACGAAAAAGGATATTCGTCCTAAGTACAGACAACAAACACTTCGC
>OJKP01001846.1_pt1 | contig 11091 bp, 9 predicted proteins | sample 1596521 | NCBI WGS metagenome assembly OJKP01 (sample SAMEA4350130, study PRJEB24818) | metagenome | biome: human; feature: gut; material: faeces | place: Denmark | collected 2013-09
CTGATGAGCAGAAAGATGGCAGACAGCATGAGTATTGTTCCAAACACAATGCCGAACCGCTTGTCGGTGAAGAAGGATACAATAGGATTCTCTCCGCTGCTTTTCTGCTTTTGTTTCCGGTTGCGTTTCTTTTCTTTGTCTTTGTTCCCCGGTATGTTTAAAGGCGTGCCTTCCACTTCAACCATCTCTTGCTCTTGATTGCCGTAGACGGGGCCTCTGTAATCTTCTGTATTTAAGCTCACTGTATGATTGTTTAATTGTTTGAAAAAGTATCTACAAAAATACTAAAAATGCTACTTACTCCAAAATGCTTTGGTCAATAAAATCATCACTGCGGAGAACTCCAGACGGCCTACAAGCATAAGGAATGAAAGCACCCACTTCCCGTATGGGTTGATGTCGGCGAAATTCTGTCCAGTGAATCCATAGCCGAGTCCGTTGTTGCTCAGGCACGACATGGATGTGAAGATGGCGTCAAACAGATTGATGCCCGACAATGACAGAGCCAGAGAGCCGATAAACAGCGACAGCGCGAAGAGCAGCAGAAAGGCGCATACTTTGGCGGTCATGTCGTTTGACAGCACTTTGCCGTTGACGCGCACTGGATTGATTGCGTTGGGAAAAAGTATGCGGTACATCTCGTTCTTTAGATTCTTCACAATCAGCACCAGACGGTCGATTTTGATACCGCCGGTGGTCGATCCCGCGCAGGCTCCAATCATCATCAGGGCTATGGCAATCATTATCGAACCGTGGTGCCACAGGTTTATGTCGGTGGCGTTGAAGCCTGAGGATGTGATGTCGGAGATGGTTTGAAACGGGATGTCGACGACAAGCTGGCTTAGCGGTTCGTCGCTTTGGACGTATTCGATGGCTGTAATCGCCGCTGCCGCGCCTATGGCAATGAAGAAATACCAGCGTGCCACGTCGTTTTTTATCAGGCTTTTGAAGTCGCCTTTCGAAACGCGGTAGATGAGGCTGAAGCTGATGCCGGCGATAAACATGAAAATCGTCATCACGATTTTTATGTAATTGGAGTTGAAGTCGGCGATGCTGCTGTCGCGGGTGGAGAATCCACCGGTGGCGATTGTCGACATTCCATGACATATTGCCTCAAACAGGTTCATCGGCCCTGCCCATAGCAGTATGATCAAGATGATGTTGAGCGCAGTGTAGATTTGTCCACAGGGTTTTCGCGGTGTTGCTGATGCGTGGACGGATTTTCTCGTGTGTCAGACCGGTCACCTCGGCGTTGAAAAGCTGCAGTCCGCTCTGTTTGTTGAGCATAGGGATGACGGCAAGCGTGAACAGGATGATTCCCATACCGCCGATGAAATGGGTGACGGCACGCCATAGAAGAATGCCGTGCGACTGGTTTTCAACCGATTCCATTGTCGATGCTCCGGTGGTGGTGAGTCCCGACATTGTTTCGAAGAAGGCGTCTGGAACAGGCAGCCCGCACGGGTCGAAGATGAACGGCAGCATGCCGAAGAATGAAAACACCACCCATGTGAGGCTGGTGAGCAGAAAGCCTTCCCGTCTGCCCATGTCGTGGTTTCTTACGGGGAGCAGGAAGCCCAACGCTCCGGCTCCGACGGTGATGGCGATGGAGTAGATGAAACTCCACATTGCCGCGGTTTCGTGGTAGGCGAAACTGACGATGGCTGACGGAAGCATGAATGCGGCTTCTATGAGCAGCAGCATTCCGAGCAGTTTTACCACCACGGCAAAGTTTAGATTATTGTTTTTTGCGAATATCATCATCTGTTGTCAATGAAACATCTTTTCGATTTTGTGGATGGCGCCCGACAGGCAGAACACCAACACGTGGTCGCCAGGCTGAATCTGAGTCTGGCCGTTTACGAGCATTCCGCGTCCGTTGCGTGTCAGTCCGCCGATGGTCATGTCGTGCGACAGTTTCAGGTCCTTTACTGGCGCTTTGGTTATTTTCGACTTCTCGCTTGCCGTGATTTCAGCCACTTCGGCGTCGGCAAGTGCCAGGCATTTGGCGTTTGACGAGTCGAAATCGAGCAGAATTTGGAAAATTTTGCTCGAGGCAAGCAGTTTCTTGTTGATTACGGTGCCGATGTTCAAGTTCTCTGCTTCGGCGATAAACTGGATGTTTTCAACCTCGGCTATCGATTTCCAGACACCGAACTCTTTTGCCGTCAGGCAGGCAAGGATGTTTGTCTCCGAGCTGTCGGTGAGTGCGATGAAGGCGTCGTAGTCGGCTATTCCTTCTTCGCGCAGCAGGTCGATGTCGCGCGCGTCGCCGTTTGCCACCGAGCAGTAGGCGGGAATCCGCTCAACGAGTTTGTAGCATTTCTCGCGGTCGTTTTCAATGAATTTTATCTTATAGGAGTCGTCGAGCATGTTGGCAAGTTGCACACCAATGCGGCTTCCTCCCATGATTAGAATTTTCTTTATTGATTTCTCCCGCTTGCCGCATATCTGCATAATGTATTTCATGCTGTCGGGCTGATAGATGAAGTAGGTTATGTCGTTGAGTTCCAGATGGTCGTCGCCTCGCGGAATGATGGTCTCGTGTTGGCGTCTGATTGCGCAGATGTGAAACGGATGCCCCTCCATTGCCAGGTCTTTGAGCTTCATTCCTACGATTTGGCAGTTCTCGCGCAGTTTTATGCCGGTCAGTATCAGCTCGCCATTGTAAAGCTCAAACCAGTTGCGCGCCCAGGAGTGCTGCAGCGCGGTTCTGATTTCAAGGGAAGCGAAATTTTCCGGATAAATCAGGTCGTCAACGCCCATCTCGGCAAAATATTGCTGATACTCGGGTTTAAGAAACTCATAGTTGTCGATGCGTGCCACCGTTTTCCGTGCTCCGAGTTTCTTGGCAAACGAGCACGACACGATGTTGCGCGTCTCGAATGGCGTTACGGCGATAAACAGGTCGCATTTGTCTACTTTGGCATTTTTCAGCACTTTGAAAGCGGTAGGGCTTCCGGTCATTGTCATAAGATTGTAGTTGGCATCGATGGCGTGCAGTTTGTTCTCATCGTTGTCAATCAGAATTATGTCGAGGCCTTCTTTTGAAAGCAGTTTCGCCAGGTGTGTGCCAACTTCGCCTGCGCCTGCAATGACTATTTTCATTTTTTGCTGTCTCCTGCTAAGCTTATGATTAATTCTTTAATGCTCTCACTGTCCATTCCGCATTGTTTGTAGAGCTGCGCCACGGTGCCTTGCTTCACAAACCTGTCGGGGATGCCGACACGATGCACGATGGACTGCAGTCCGTTTTTGTTGACGCATTCCATCACTGCAGTGCCGAGACCTCCGGTGATGCAGCCGTCTTCAACGGTGATGATGTGCTTGAACTTCGTTGCCACATCCTTTACCAGCTCTTCGTCGAGAGGCTTCAGAAACACCATGTCGTAGTGGGCTGCGCTTATGCCGTCTTTCTCGGCGGCGTCGATGGCTTTTGCCGCATCGTTGCCGATGGGGCCGAGCGACAGCACGGCGATGTCGTTGCCGTTTTTAAGCATTCTTCCCTTGCCGATGCTGATTTCCTGCATCTCGCTTTGCCAGTCGGTATGCTCGCATTTGCCGCGCGGATAGCGGATGGCAAATGGGCCGTGGTCGCCGTTTTGGGCGGTGAACATCAGGTTGCGCAACGCATGCTCGTCGAGAGGCGAGGCGATTGTCATATTGGGAATCTCGCGCAGGTATGCGAGGTCGAATTGTCCGTGATGGGTCACGCCGTCCTCGCCGACGATGCCGGCGCGGTCGATGCAGAAAGTGACAGGGAGGTTTTGGATTGCCACGTCGTGGATAATCTCGTCAAAGCCCCGCTGCAGGAAGGTTGAGTAGATGCAGCAGAACGGGCGGGCGCCGTCTTTGGCCAGTCCGCCGGAGAATGTAACGGCATGCCCCTCGGAGATGCCCACGTCGAACGTGCGTTTGGGGAACCGTTCCTGCATGAACGTCATCGAGCATCCGGTCGGCATAGCGGCTGTTATGCCCACAATGGCTTGGTTTTTCTCAGCCAGTTCCACCAGCGTCTTTCCAAACACGTCCTGGTATTTCAGACGTCCGTCGTCGGCCGACTTTATCAAGTCGCCGGTCTCTTTGTTGAATTTGCCGGGAGCATGCCATAAGCATGGATTCTCTTCGGCGGGGGCGTAGCCTTTGCCCTTCACCGTGCGCAGATGGAGCAGTATCGGGCCGTCCATCGCCTTGAGGTCGGAAAACACACGCACCAGGCGGACGACGTCGTGTCCGTCGTATGGCCCGAAATAGCGTATGTTCAATCCCTCGAATATGTTTTGTTGTCGTGAAATCAGTGATTTCAGACTGTTGTTGAACCTAAGTATTATTCCGCGGTGACTCTCAGTTATAAGGTGGAACTTGCGGAAGAATCGATACACCTTGTAGCGCAGCGTGTTGTAGCTTTTCGATGTGGTGATGTTCACCAGGTATTTGTTGAGCGACCCGACGTTGTTAGCGATTGCCATATCGTTGTCGTTCAGCACGATGAGCAGGTTGCTCTTGGATGCGGCTGCGTTGTTGAGTCCCTCAAACGCCAAGCCTCCGGCTATTGAGGCGTCGCCAATCACGGCAATTACATTGCGGCGAGGCTCGCCCTTGATGCGCGACGCTATCGCCATGCCGAGAGCCGCGGATATTGAATTGGAGGCGTGGCCGGCAATGAAGCTGTCGTATTCACTCTCCTCAGGATTCGGAAATCCGCTCAGACCTCCCATTTTGCGGTTTGTGGCAAACGCATCGCGGCGGCCGGTAAGAATCTTATGGCTGTAGGCTTGGTGTCCAACGTCCCACACGACGCGGTCGTAAGGGGTGTCGAACACGTAGTGGAGTGCAACGGTGATTTCCACAGCGCCCATGCTCGATGCAAAGTGTCCTGGGTTGTCCGACAGCGAGTCGATTAGAAACGACCGCAACTCCCGGCATACGGCTGGCAACTCTGTCACCGGCAGTCTGCGCAGGTCTGCAGGCGAATTTATTTTCGACAGCAGCGGATATGTATCAGTTTTCTTTTCCACGTTTGTATTTCTTATAAATAGGAACGAATATAACTATGCCGGAGGCAATGATGGCGAAGACAACACGGAAGTCGACAACCTGACTCCTGGTGATTAATATGTAGCACAGTGCAAGCCACAGCAGCACTACGCATGCAAATCTGAAAATGTTATATTTGCTCATTGTTTCTTTTCCTTTTATTGTATGTATGCAAAGATAGTGCAAGTCGAGAGCGGAAAGACAAACGTTGTTTGATCTTTAGGCCGAGACGCCGCCTATCTTATGCAAAGATAGAGCAAGTCGAGAGCGGAAAGACAAACGTTGTTTGATCTTTAGGCCGAGACGCCGCCTATCTTATGCAAAGATAGTGCAAGCGGTGCGAAAAGAAAAGAAAATCATTTGGAAAATCGACGGTGGAGGGGGCATGGCTGTGTGTATAAAAGAAAAACGTCCAACTTTCGTTGAACGCTTTCTCAAGTTGTCCAGGAAGGACTCGAACCCTCACAGGCGGAACCAGAATCCGAAGTGCTACCATTACACCACTGGACAATTTCTTTCGTTTTGGTAGTGCAAAGGTAATACCTTTATTTTAAACTGCAAATTATTTTGGGCATTTTTTTTAGGCAAAAAAAGAGTGCGAATAATAATTCGCACTCTTTCAGTATTGTATGCTCCGAAAAATTATTTGAACTGAGCGTCGATAAATTTGCGGAGTTGGTCGTTAGGCTTGGCTGTGTATGCTTTTTCGTAGTGCTCCTTAGCCTTTGCCATATTGTTTTCAGCCACCTGAGCGTATGTTGCGATGTAGAGGTTTGCCTCATAAGCGATGCTGCTCTTGAGTTGCTCGCTCATGTTGGCATCTTTTGCCATAGCGTCAAGAGCTTCCTGATAAGTCTTGGCGCACTCCTCGTTTACGTTTGCACCGTAGTATCCGTTCATCAAGCTTGCCTTGCGTTGAAGCACAACAGCGTAGTTTGAAGTCTTGTCAGCTTTCTCATCGATGGCTTTGAACACTTCCATACCTCTGTCGAACATAGCCTTCTTCAATTCCGGGTCTTTGACAAACGCAGCAGCGTTGGTGTAGCGTGAAAGCAGGGTGAGAAGGTTGTTGAGGTCGTAATCCTTGCCGTATTCCTGACCGTCGATAAATTTCTGGTATGCTTCGGCTGCCTTTACGAAAGGCTCTGGATTATGGGCAGAAGCAGCCTTTATGCAAGCGAGACTGAGCTGCTGGTACAGGCTGTACTGTTTTGGGTTCACCTTGATGGCCTTCTCGTAGGCGTCTACTGCCAAAGAGTCGAGACCGAGTTTTTTCAGCACGTCAGCGTATGTAGTGTAGTCGTTGACAGTGAATGTGTAAGTCTTGTCTTCAGGCATAGTGAAGAATGACTGAGCGGCAGCTGCAGCGTCTTCCATTTCGCCCAATTCAGCCTTGTTGAGGAAGAGCATACGTTTCATCAAGAACGGACGGAAGTTCTTTGCAAGAAGTTTTTCTGCCCATTCGATTGACTGAGTGTAGTCTTTTGCAAAATAGAGAAGCACGGCATAGCGCGACTCGTCGCTCTCGAAGTGGTTGGGGTTCTCAATCACCTTCTTGTACTGCTCAACGGCTTTTGTCCATTGGTTGTTCTCGTAGTATTTCTCGGCGAGCTCACGCTGCGAGAGCAGAGAGTTTGGCTTCTGGTCGGCGATTGTTTTCAATTTCTCAATAGCCACAGCTGGAGCGATGTGGAAATATGTGTTGGCATACTTCACGTAAGCGATAGGGTCTTCAGGGTTGAAGTTGATAGCCATTTCGTAGTAACCGGCAGAGTTGCCATAGTCTTTTTGGTTGGCAAGCATGTCGCCCTCGAAAAGGTAGATGTTGCCTTCGTTTTTGTTTTTCTTCTTAGCGTCCTTCAAGAATGTCTGATATTCTTTTTTGTAGACGATAGAGTCTGTGTTGTAGTAAGTGCGTGCGATTTCTACTTTCACTTTGGCAGCTTCTTTCTTGCCGAATTTGTCGGCTTGTTTGAAGAAGTCCTTTGCTGCGTTGGCGTTGTTTTCCTTGAGCGCTACCGCACCTTTGCCGATGTAGTTGAAGGCGTATTGAGCGTCGTTCTGGATGCCGAGGTCAAAATATTTTGAGGCTTGAGCCTTGTTGCCCTCGCTAAGGGCGATGTTGCCAAGATAGTAGTAAGCTACGGCTTTGTTTGTCTCCGGGTCGTTGATAGTCTGGTCGAGCACGATCTTTGCGTTTTCTCCCTGACCAACCTGGTAGTATTCAACACCATCTTGGTATCCATCGGCGAAACCGGTGACTGCGGTTCCTGCGAGGACAGCTGCTGAAAGAATAAATTTGAATTTCATCATTGTAAGTTGTTAATCTGTTTATAATTATTTGAAATTTATTTCTAATTTTCGATTACTACGGCGCGTTGCGGCGGCACGTTGGCTGGCATTACGCCTGTGTTGAGTATCACTTTCTGTCCAGGGATGCTCGTTATGAAACGGCAGAATGCGTGCTGTTTGCTGCTCGTCGGGCTGGTGCACACGGCATAGATGGTGCGGAACAGAGGATAGTTGCCGGTGTAGATGTCGTATTGATACGGCTTGTAGGCGTAGGGCGAGTCGTTTTTGCGTATCGGCACCACTTTTATCGCCTGACTGTAGTCGGCTTCTGTCTGTTCGGAATACATGTCGTGGTTCACTTCGGCTGCCGTTTCCATTTCGTTGAGTTCGCTTTTCGAGTAGTTTGCCACTATGGCAATGTTGTTGAGGTCGCGGCTGAGCCAGCTGACGCCGATTATTCCGATGGCGTTCTTGTGGGTGCGTACCATCTCGAAAACGTCCTTATTGGTCTTTTGGGCATACACGTTTTTGCAGAACGGCTTGCGGTTGGTGACATTCTGCATCATGTATTTCACCGTGCTTGAGTTTTGGTTGTCGAACACTACCGATATGTCGCCGAGTTTCGATGGTGAGATTTCGTTCCAGTTTTTGGTTTTCCCGGTGAGGATGTCGCTGAGTTGCTGTATGGAGAGCTCGGCGATGTCGTTGCCGGTGTGGGTGATTACGGCTATTGCGTCGACAGCCACGGGCACGCAGTATGTGTTGCGGTGGTTGGCTTCGAGAAATCTGCGGCGCTCGTATGTCATCTCTGTTGCGGTGATGTATACGCCGCGGGTGAGATTCATGATTGAGTCGTCGATGGCTTTCTCGTCGACGTAGTGGGCGTGGATGCGCACGTCGGGGTATTTCAGCTCGTAAACCTGCACTTCCTGGCGGATTATGTTTTCAACCGATTCATCGCACATCAATTTGAATTCCGTTTCTTTCGGCTCTTTGTTGGAGTTGCCGCAGGCGGAAAGCGCGGCGACAGCCGCCAGAAGTATTATGTTTTTTAACGTTGTCTTCATTGTCAGTCTCGTCTGTATGTGTAGTCGATACCTTTGTATTGCCTGTATCCGCGGAAAATTCCGTATGCGATAAATACGATTCCGAGGGTCAGCGACACGTAGCGCGGCACCTCAAAAAAGTTGGCGAGCATCAAGTAACCCATTCCAAAATAGATGATTATCATAATGATGCCAAACACTGCGCGCATAATTTTTGCCGCCGTCCATCGGCTGCTGGCGCTTTCTGTTGTCGACTTTATGTCTTCGTTGTTAGTTTTCATATAGTAAAGGTATATAAAAAAATCAATTCTAAGGCGCTGAAATCCGTGTTTTTTAAATTCTTAACCATTATAGCCTTACTTTTACGAAAAAAACGAAGCCGCCTGTTTGTTGGCGACTTCGTCTGGAGCCTGAAAAGGGACTCGAACCCTTGACCTTTTCGTTACGAATGAAATGCTCTACCGACTGAGCTATTCAGGCTTGGTTTTGCCTTCCTGTTAAAGACGCTGCAAAGGTAGCGTTTTTATTTGAATCGGCAATTATTTGCTGTAATTTTTTTTGCTGAATGTTGCCACGATTTTTGGTTTGCCGATTTTCGCCATCGCTGGTGTCGACAATTGCGGAATCATGTCGGTGAGCGTTTTTTTGATGTTGCCGAGGTAGTCTCTTGATTGGATGAATGTGGCATCGACGGGGATGAGGTAGAAGTCCTCGATTCCGTCTTCGCCGGCAAACTCGCCGTCGAGCACCGATTTGACGTATGGACGCAGTCCGGTAAACGAGTATGTTTTTGTCGTCTTGTTGTATTCGGTGTAGAATGACGTTTTGTTGTCGGGCAGCGTGCTGTTGGCGAAAAACTTGTCTTTGTCTGACGCTTTCACCAGAAGCATATACTGTGGCGGCGCGATGCCTGCGCTGTTGGCTATCTCTGTGACCGGAACGGTGAGCGTGACGGTGTTGAGCACAATCTGTCCCTCCGTCTCGAGTTTGGTGAAGCGGTTGAGGATGTCGTTGACGGGCATGTTGATTTTCACGTTGTAGCCTGCTGGCGACACTACGACAGGTTCGCCGGCGTCGGCCATCGCTTTGATTTCTGCCGACGGAGTATAGCGGATGTTGTTGTTGGTCACTACTTCAGGGGCAGTTCCGAGATAGTTTGCCGAGCGTTCGTAGATCGTGTCGCTGCCGTTGTCTTTTGTGCCGTGCTTGCGGTAGTAGACGCGCATCATCGTTGAGCTGATTTTGGTGACGCGTCCGTTGCCGTAGCTTGTGGTGGCGTAGATGCCGGGGAAATACTGCTTGAACGATTCCGGGTCTCTGAGCACTGAAGGGTTTGTAGTGTACAGGTTATACAATCCTGTGCCTATCGACTTTGGCATTGACACTGCTATTTGATAGTATGTGTCGGTGTTGCCTGTAGATGAGTTGTATTCAGCAAGCAGGATGCTGTCCTGGTTTACGGATGTCATTGAGTAGGAGCGCGAGCCGAGCAGGTCGGATTTGTAATAATAATCCTTTGTGTCGAAGTCGCTGTAGATTGGGAACGGAAGGCTTTTGTGGAGCTTGTACACGTCAACCTTCATCGGCACGATGGAGTCGCCGACATATTGTCCCATCGGCACTTTGAGCAGAAGGCGTACGGAGTCGATGTCGTTGAGACCAACCCCGACTGTGTCGATTTCGCTCGACGGCATGAATTCGGTCACAAAGTCGGATTCGAGAGTTCCGTATTCTTTCACGTTGATGGCGCCGAGCAGGTGCGTGAGCGAGCGCGGTGTCATTTTATTGTTTATTTCAGGGGAGCACACCACGGTGAATGTGGAGTCGACAACAACACTTGCCTCTGTGTCGAGGATGGATGTGCCGACGTTGTTCTCGTCGCAAGCTGTCGCCACGATCAGCACCGCCAATGTGGCCACTACCCAATTTATGAGTTTAAGCATTTCTGATTGTAGATTTTATAATGTCTTGTAGAATTCGGCATATTTGTCCACGTCGAAACTGCCTTCGTAAGGAAGACATGGAATCTTGTTCTCTTTGATGAAGTCGAGCAATTCCTGGGCGACGGTCTCTGTGTGGATAATCACGCCGTCGGAGTGGGCGAGCGCCAGTTTTGCAAGAGCGGTGAAGTCTACGGGGCGTCCGGCGATTGATTTCAGGTCGTCGTCGCTGAAGCCTTCCATTCTCAGTTTTTCTTCAAAGCGAGGGTCGAGCTGTCCGTTGAAGGAAGAGCCGTAGAGTGAATATACCACTTTCGAGCCTCTGAACGAGGGGTCGTCGGCATACACTTTCTTCACGTAGAGCGGAGTCAGTGCCGACAGCCATCCTTGGCAATGCACGATGCTTGCCTCCCAACGCAGTTTCTTTACGGTTTCTATTGTGCCGCGCACAAAGAATATGCAACGCTCGTCGTTGAGTTCGGGCGATTCTTCGGTTTCAAGTCCTTTTCCGGGATTGCGCTGGAAATAGTCTTCGTTGTAGATGAAATAAACCTGCATGCGCGCCGGCTGCAAGGTTGCCACTTTGATGATTAGCGGATGGTCGGTATCGTCGATGATCAAGTTCATGCCCGACAGGCGGATCACTTCGTGCAGTTGGTTTCTACGCTCGTTGATACAACCGTATTTAGGCATAAATGTGCGCACTTCATAGCCTCTTTCCTGTATGCCCTTTGGCAGGTCAAGCCCGGCTTTCGACATTTCCGATTCCGGAATAT
>OJKP01001850.1_pt1 | contig 11080 bp, 5 predicted proteins | sample 1596521 | NCBI WGS metagenome assembly OJKP01 (sample SAMEA4350130, study PRJEB24818) | metagenome | biome: human; feature: gut; material: faeces | place: Denmark | collected 2013-09
TCACTGGGCTTCCAGCCAACATCCAGATGATGCACCGCCACAAGTCGGGACTGAACGTTGGTGCCCGCTCCCATTTTCGCCGTGCTTCCAAGCAAAATTCGCACATCGCCAGAGCGCACTTTGGAGAACAATGCCGCCTTTTTCGCTTCGGTGTCGGCGTTGTGGATAAACTCGATTTCGTTTTCCGGCACACCGGCAGCAACCAGCTTTTTGCGAATGTCATCGTAGACGTTGAAATTGCCATCGTTCTTTGGTGTCGAGAGGTCGCAGAACAAAAGCTGGGTCAACTTCTGGTCTTTGCCTTCCTCCCAGATCTTCAGCACGTTCTGAACGCATACGTTCAGCTTGCTGTTGGGGTCGTCCGGCAGCATGGGGTTCATCAGGCGCACATCCAAGCCGATCTTTCTGCCGTCGTTTGTGACGCAGAGCATATTGTCCACGGAGGCATCTACTGCACCGGAGTGGATTTCTGCAGCACGTTTGCTCAGTTCCTGCACCATTTCCTTTTGAATTTCGGACGGCTTTGCCACCACGGTTTCAAACTTTGCGACCGGCACAGGCAGATGAAGCTGGTCAGATGTTTTAATGTCCGCAACCTCCTTGAACATGGACATCAGTTCCGGCAGATTGAAAAACTTGGCAAATCTCGTTCTCGCCCGATAGCCTGTACCTTCGGGATGGACTTCGTCAAGAGGTTTTCGGTAATTTTTCTAAATTCATCAGGTTGTCTGCAAGGAAGTCCCTTGTGACCTCATGTCTGCACATATCCTTGAACATCTTTTCAATCGGCTTTTTGGCGGTTTCGGACTGCTTCACGCACACAATAAAGGTGGTTTTGCCAATCTGCACCGAATAACTCGAATTCTGATTCTCCATTCGATTTCTCCTTTTATCGTCATTTTCAGAATTTGGCTGGCAGACTGGCAACTGTGGGTGTACCATGATTTTCTTGCCAGCCAAAATTTTTTGCCAGCCAAATGGCTTATTCCATCCAAAAGACCTTTTTGCGGCCTTCCACGATCTTGCTTTTCAGGGCATCGCCCAGTTCACGTTTGGCATCTCGGACGGTTCTGCCGGGGATGCCCCTTTCCAGAGCCGCCTTGTCGATGTCCTCGCTGAGCACCTGCTTTCCTCCGGCAAGCAGGGTGCAGATCAGGTCTTTGGCTTGCTGGGTCTTGGTTTCCCGCTGCGGCTCGATGCCGGACAGCATCTCGTCTGCGGTAATGTCGTACTCGCCGACCCAGCGGAAGCCACCCTCGTCCCCCAGAGAGAACGCCAGTGACACGCCCGGCGGGGCAAGGGAGCTTTTTTCATGGGTCAGGATGCGCATGGTGGGGTCGTGTTTCAGCTTGCCGATGAATATGACGCTGCGGACGGCGGCGGCAATGTCGATGGAGCCGAGGCCCCGTTGCAGGCTCTGCATTCCGGCGGCTTTGTTCAGGTGCCCAATCAGCAAAATAGCGCAGCCTGTTCGCTGCGCTACCTGTCCCAGCCGCATGAAGATTGGACGGACTTCGTTCGCCCGGTTCATGTCCACATCGGCACCGAGATACGCCTGGATCGGGTCGATGATGACCAGTCGGGCGTTGTTCTCGACAATGGCTTTTTCAATTCGTTCATCGGAGAGTGTCAGCTGCACATCGCTGTCATCAATGACCAGCACCCGGTCAAGGTCTGCCCCGGCTTCGATCAGGCGGGGCTTGACCGTATCGCCCAGACCGTCCTCTGCGGTCTGGTAGATCACGTTGAAGGGCTCCATGCGCTCCATGTTAGGCAGCAGCTTTCCGTTGGTGCAGGCAGCGGCAAGGTGCATGGCAAAGTAGGTCTTGCCCTCGCCCGGATTTCCTTGCAGCACACTGAGCTTTCCAAAGGGCAGATACGGTTTCCAGAGCCATTCCACCGGGGTCAGCTCCACATCGCTCATGCGGATGATCTTCACCGTTTCCGGTTTTGACGGCTCTTTCAGCACAATGCTTTTGAAATAATTGCGGTTCGGGATCTCTGCCCGGTGCACCAGAACATCGTTCCAGTCCTTCATACAGGGCTGGATGCGGGTTACGCTCACGGTGTCCGGTAGCAGCCCCGCCAGCCGCTTGCAGGCATCCTCTCCGGCTTTGTCGGCATCCAGACAGAGAAACACCTGCTCTACGTCCGGGCGTTCCGAGAGAAACTGCTGCAATGCCCTTGCCGACACGCCGCCCAGCGACAGATAATTATGCTGCTGCCAGTTTTTCGGGAACAGTTCGATGAAGGACAACAGGTCGATGGGGGCTTCAAAGACCAGCAACTGTTTGTCGGTGCCATGATGAGCAAAGCCAAACGCCTTTTCTGCGCCGGCTGCATCCTGCCGGAACTTCTCATTGATCCCACGGCTGCTTGCGTAGCGGGGATGCCCGTCTGCATCCCGCCCCACAAAGACCACGTTGTGGTGGGAGGAATCCTCGTAAATATCTCCGGCGGCGATGTAAGCGGCCCCACCGCCCGGTGGGGTGCTCTGCCGGGGCTGCTACGGTCAGGTTCGGCAGATAGTGGTCGTTGACAAGGGTGTAGTTCAGACCGTTGTTGCTGTCGTGGAGCGTGTTCTTTAAGGTAGTCATGCTGCATTATCCTCCTTTGGTTTCGGCGTTGGGGTTGCTTCTGGGTCAGGTTTTGGATTTCCTTTTTTCTTGTGATAGAATTCCAAGGTTTTCCTGTTGTGGTTAATTCTCCTGCACTCATCGGAACAAAATTCCTGCTGGCTGTGTGTAGGCCAGTAGGAGTGACCGCACACGGCACAGGTGCGCTGCCGGTAGTAGTGAGTTCCTCTCTCGGCTTCTCTATCCGCCTTCTTTTGCTCCTGTCTTGCCTGATTCCAGCATTCCCTTGAGCAGAAAAGCTGTCGGTTGCTCGTAGGTGTAAACACTTTCCCGCAGTGCGGACACGTTTTGGTTTTAATGATCTCGCCACCGTTTTCAGCGATTTTCTTTGCCTTTCGCTTTTCTCGGTAGGCTTTTTCACGTTTGCGCTGCTTTTCCATGCGCTGCCGTTCTTCCTGCTCCTTCTGCGCTTTCAGTTCGGCAAATTCTTCCTCGGTATAAGCAATATCGACTTGGCCGACATAGTTGAAATAAATGTCAACCTTTTGTGTGCGGGCATTGCCTGCACCCTCGGCTTCATAAACAACGATTTTATCGACAAGTTCGTTAAACATTGAATCGGAGATTTCTGTTGGATTTTTGCACTTACGAATCAGCGAAATGAAATGTTGAATATCAGTAGAACTTGATTTATCTTCGGCAATTTCGGATTTCATCGTTTCCATCTGCGATTCCAATTCTGCTTGCTCGCTATCATACTGTGCCATCAGCTGCTTGTACTGTCGTTCGGGCAACAGTCCAGCCATAAGATTTTCGTACAGGCTACGAATAAGGGCAGAAAGCTCATCATAGCGTTTTTGACAACGTTTCAATTCCGATTGGTTCTGCTTCGGCTTTTCTTCACGTTTCTCTTTCCAAAGTGATTGCAGTTCCAAAGCGAAGGTTTCCTCATCTTTTAGAACAAATCTCGAAAAGCGTTTGACCGATGCCAATATCAGGGCTTCAACATTATCGGCACTGATTGAATGGGCAGTACAGCCATTCACCCGACTTGCATATCCACCACAACGATAAGAATATTGAGTAGACCCATCCTTTTTACTGTAGTGTGTTTGCAAGGTCAATCTTCTGCCGCAGTCGGCACAATACAGATACCCGCTTAAACGGTTGGTGTGCGTTCCCCAAGCAGAAGCGCGATTCACTCGGCATCTGCGTTTCTGAACACTATCCCAAAGTTCTTGCGATATAATCGGTTCATGCGTGTTCTGGAAAACGTACTGTTCATCTTCATCTGTTTCTTTTCTCTTGTGAAGTTTGAAATTTGTGCTTACAGATTTTCGTAAAACGGTGTGTCCCAGATATTCCTGCCGACCTAAAATCGTTCTTACGGAGGAGGTGCCCCACAGGTACGGATTGGAGAACTTTGTCCCATTGTACTGCTCCGGGTGATATTTCTTTGCGTATGCAGCAGGAATCAGGACTTTTTCCTCTGTCAACAGTTCTGCGATTGTCCGTGGGCTTTTTCCTTCGTTCGCAAGAAGAAAAATGCGCTTTACGACTTCGGATGCCACCGGATCAACAACAAGTGTCTGCTTGTCGTTCGGCAAACGGTTATATCCATACGGAATAGAGCCGCTGCAACGTTTTCCATCTTTCATCCGGGCATCGAACACAGCCTTGATTTTATTACTCGTGTCTTTGGCATACCATTCGTTCATAATATTCAAAAACGGAGCAAAATCATTGTCTGAAGCATTGTTGCTGTCGATGCTGTTGTTGATTGCAAGGAATCGGACGTTTTTCTGTGGGAACAGAACTTCCGTATAAAAACCGACTTGCAGATAATTTCGTCCTAAGCGGCTCATGTCCTTAACAATCAGCGTTTCGACATTTCCTGCTTCTACCTCTTTTATTAGAGATTGAAAGCCGGGACGATTGAAATTCACACCTGAAAAGCCATCGTCTGTAAAATGGCGGATGTTCTTAAAGCCGTTCTTTTGGGCGTAATCTTCCAGATATTTCTTTTGGTTGGTGATGGAATTCGATTCACCAGCAAGATCATCATCTCTTGACAAACGCTCATAGAGTGCGGTGATTTTTGGTTCTTTAGGCATTTGTTCTACCTCCTTTCTTATGGAATCTTTCAATTTAGGACAATCAAGTTTATCGTCCTATTAAAGTATAGCCCTCCGGGGCAAGTTCGATGGCCGTGGTCGTCTCGCCAAAGGTAGATGCCCAGCAGTCGAAGTGGGTCAGCTTTTTCTGTTGCAAGGTGCTGTATTGCAAGTACCGCATGACCGTGTACAACTCGGTCATGGAATTGCTCACGGGCGTGCCCGTGGCGAACACCACGCCCCGCCCGCCGGTGATCTCATCCAGATAGCGACACTTGCCGAACATATCGCTGGATTTCTGCGCTTCGCTGGTGGATAATCCTGCGACATTCCGCATTTTTGTGGTCAAAAAGAGGTTCTTGTAAAAATGGCTCTCGTCCACAAAAAGCCTGTCAACGCCCAGTTGTTCAAAGGTAATTACATCGTCTTTACGCTCATCGGAGCGCAGTTTTTCCAGCTTGGTTTCCAGCGTTTTCCGGGTCTTTTCCATCTGCTTGATGGAGAAATTCTCACCGGCGTGGACTTTCAGCTCATTGATGGCGGCAAGCGTTTCATAAATTTGCTCCTGAATGATACGTTCCTGCCGCTCAAAGGACAGCGGGATGCGCTCAAACTGGCTATGCCCGATGATGACGGCATCGTAGTCGCCGGTGGCGATGCGGGCGCAGAATTTTTTGCGGTTGGCAGTCTCAAAGTCCTTGCGCCGTGCCACCAAAAGTTTGGCGTTAGGGTAGAGGTTCAAAAACTCCGATGCCCACTGCTCCGTCAGGTGATTGGGCACGACAAAAAGACTTTTCTGGCACAGTCCCAGCCGTTTGACTTCCATGGCGGATGCAGCCATTTCGTAGGTTTTGCCCGCACCAACTTCGTGTGCAAGCAGCGTATTACCGCCATAAAGCACATGAGCGATGGCGTTGCGCTGGTGCTCCCGGAGGGTGATCTCCGGGTTCATACCGACAAAATGGATGTGGGAGCCATCGTATTCACGGGGGCGGGTAGAGTTGAACAGCTCGTTGTACTGCCGAACCAGCGCAATGCGCCGCTGGGGGTCCTGCCAGACCCAGTTGGCAAAAGCGTCCTTGATGACCTGCTGTTTCTGCTGTGCCAGCATGGTCTCCCGTTTGTTCAGCACACGTTTGGGCTTGCCCTCGGCTTCCTCAATGGTGTCGTAGATGCGGACATCTTTCAGGTTCAAGGTTTCTTCCAGAATCTTATAGGCGTTGGCACGGCTGGTGCCGTAGGTTTCGGAAGAGATAATGTCGCTCCGACCTGTGGCCGTTTTGCCCTCAACACGCCATTCGGCGGTATACGGAGAATATCTCACCTTGACCGCGTGGCGCAGATAGTAGGGGATCTGGAAGGTCTCGGTCATAAATTTTTGAATGATTTCAGGTGCAAGCCATGTGGCACCCAGCCGTACATCAATTTCAGATGCTTCCAGTTCTCTGGGCTGTGCCTTGGTCAGCGCATCCACATTGACGGCAAATTCCGGGTTGGTCTCTGCCGCAAACTGCGCCATCCGCAGCTTTGCCCGGACATCGCCGGAAAGGTACTCGTCTGCCATCTGCCAGCCGGCTTCCGGGTCGGTGGGGTCGGCGGCAGGGTCCTTGAAAATCACACCGGAGAGTTCGGCGGTAATGCGCCCGTACTCGCCGGGTGTGCCTAGCAACTCCGCCATATAGGGCAAGTCCACCTTGCCGTGTTCCCCGATGGACACCGCCAACGCTTCGCTGGGGGTGTCCACACTGGTGACGGTGCGCTCCGGGCGAATGGTGCGCTTGGTGAACATCGCTGCCTTGGATTTAAGCTGCCCCTGCTCGTCCAGATTTTCCAGTGAACACAGCAGATAATAGGAAGAATCCTGCTCAAATAGCCGCCCGTTTTTGCGGTCGTTCAGCAAGCCATATTTTGAGGTAAAAGCATCGTAGGCGGCGTTCAAACGCTCCTGCGTTGCCTTGATGTCCTCGTCCGGGTAGTCGTTCAACTGCTGGTCAATCAGTTCGTTGACAATCTGGCGCAGTTCCACCATGCCGGTGACGCGCCCCTTGGCGGTGTCGGACAGTTCCACCCGCGTCATCACGGAGTTTTCCCGGTAGAACACCTCACCGTCCACCACCGTGTAGGAGAAGTTCTTTACCTCTGGGTCGGCAGGCAGAGTGCGCCGGGTGGCTTCTTCTTCAGCAATGTCGGGAGCATCCACCTCGGCGGCGGTGTACTGCCCCTCGATATGCTGCACCGCCTCGGCAAGCTGGTCTGCAAGGTTTGCACCCTCGATGGGAGCAACGGTCAATTCCTCTCGTCCATACTGGGTGCTTTCGGTGGAGAGTACGCCCAGAACCATCTCCGGGCGGTCTGCGAAATACTGGTTGATGGCAAAGCCATCCTCGGTCTTGCCAAGCTGCACCCAGTCCGGCTCGTGGTCGATGGGGCGGTCACGCTTCTGCAGGAAGATAATGTCGCTGACAACATCCGTACCAGCGTTGGCACGGAAAGCGTTGTTGGGCAGACGAATGGCCCCCAACAGGTCAGCACGCTCTGCCATGTGTTTGCGGGCAGTGCTGTCCTTGCTGTCCATGGTGTAGCGGCTGGTCACAAAGGCAATTACGCCGCCCGGTCTGATCTGGTCAATGGCTTTCGCAAAGAAATAATTGTGGATACTAAATCCCAGCTTGTTGTACGCCTTATCGTTGACCTTGTACTGACCAAAGGGAACATTGCCCACTGCTAAATCGTAGAAATCACGTCGGTCGGTGGTCTCAAAACCGGCTACGGTAATGTCAGCCTGCGGGTACAGTTTTTTCGCGATGCGCCCGGTGATGCTGTCCAGTTCTACACCATACAGGCGGCTGCTCTGCATAGAATCTGGTAACATACCAAAAAAGTTGCCCACGCCCATAGACGGTTCCAAGATGTTTCCCGACTGGAAGCCCATCTTTTCCACAGCATCATAGATGGCGCGAATTACCACCGGAGAGGTATAGTGGGCATTCAGAGTGGAAGCGCGGGCGGCGGCATACTCCTCTTCGGTGAGCAACCCTTTCAGTTGGGTGTACTCGGCAGACCAGTTTTCCTTGTTGGGGTCAAAGACATCTGCAAGACCGCCCCAGCCTACATACTGCGAAAGCACCTGCTGCTCCTCGGCGGTGGCACCGCGATGCTCCTGCTCCAAAGTGCGCAAGGTCTGGATGGCTTCAATATTGCGGGCGAATTTCTGCTTGGGGCCTCCGACACCCAAATTATCATCCGTGATGTGAAAATTTCCTGCGGCTTCCGGCATCGGTTCAGCGTTCAGGGCTTCGTCTGCGGCAGCAGCATCCGGAAAGGTCTGCCACTCGCCATTGACCTCCACAGAGATAGGCAACTTGTCCAGTTCCTCATCAGGTGTAGGTTCATCCCGCCGCAGACCGTCCTCGAATTGCTGCTTGTTGAGTACCTCGTTATCCCACGACTGCCCATGCGCGCTGGTGTCGATGCGCACATCGGTTTCGCCAACATAGCCGATTTTGCCTTCGATGGTTCGGGTGGGAAGGTCAACAACAACTTCGTCACCGACCTTGTAATCAACAGCCTTTTCAGGAGAAACGTCAATAATTTCATCCTGCTGCTGTTCATACAGTTCCCGGATATTGGGCAACCGTTCAACCCGGAAGATGGGCTGTCCGCTGTTGGTCAAGTCCATGTCCTGCAAGCTGACGGATTTGAACATGAAGTTGACGTGATCCACACGGAAATCCCGGCCATCTAGCTTGATGATGATGCCGATCGGCAGATAATCTTCCTCTCGCAGATATTTTGTCTGATGGTGGGTACCATCTCCGCCCTGTCCGGCTAGATAGATGCTGTTGCCCTCGGCCCACAGCTTCTGCGATTTTGCTACCCACTCTCTGCGCAAAAAGCCGGTCACTTTGACTTTTCCCAGCGCATTTTCCTGTGACAGCAAATTAGAACGAAAAACTTCCTTTACAGTGATTGCATCTTTGTCATAGAACAGAAAGTATCCGCCCAGTTCAAAGCCAATCAGGGTATTGGGGTACTGCTCTTTCAGAGCATTGTATTCGGCAGCGGCATCACCATCCAGCATTGGGAGCTGTCGTTCCGCTTCCTGCACGGCGGCACGATGCTCTTTTTCCTTATCGGTCAGGTAGCGGTCAGACTGAATCATCAGGTCGATGTATTTCTCGACCTGTGTCCAGCTTAACGTAACCTTTTGATGATCCGGGTAGTGGTCAAATTCAAGTCCTTTTCCATCATGATTTACAAAACCGCTGCTGCCATCCAGAAAATCCTGCGAATGTCCGCCGATGCCGTACTCTTTCGCCAATGCTTTAGCGCGGAATTTGCGGTCGGGCTGTGTCTGGTACAGTTCGATGATTCGCTGCTTGCCATCCTGAAAACCGGAACCATGCTTGCGCAGTTCATTCTCAATTTCAGCCTGCGACAAAACAAAAGCGGAGGGCGATTTTTCGCTCTCCGCTCGGTCGATATGTTCAATTTGCTGGGCTTCGGTGGGGATGACGGCATCCAGAAAACTTAGCTGTAGATCAGTTCCGTCCGAATCACTTCCTCGACCTGCTCCTGTAGGCTGTTCATGTGCTGTACCCACGCCATCTGATTCTTCTCCTTGTCCGGGGCCGGGTTCTTCGCCAGCAGATCGGCCATCAGTTGCTTCTTCATCGCTGCTGCGGTCTGCTCCAGTTCGGTCAGGGTCGGGTACAGGCTCCCGTTCAGGAGCATCGTGTGGTACAGAACCGGGTGCTGCTGTTTCAGAAAGTTCAGGCGCATCCTGCCGTACTTGCCCAGCGGGTTCTTCGGCTGATGCAGGGTCAGGTTCGGGAGAAGATAATCCCCGGTCTGCGTATAACTCAGATTGCTGCTCATATTTATGCTGGCTCCTTTCATTGTTTCGGCGGCGAATGGTTGTTTTGACTGCCCGCTCGATGGTGCGCAGGACTTCGCGGCTGATGTCGCTGACTGCGGCACCGAGTGTGTAGACAGTGTCCGGGGTAGAAAAATCGTAGATGGCCTGAAAACTGTCTTTGTCAAAATAGCCATCCGGTTCAAATCCACAGCGTTCCAGCAGCGTGTAGGTGACGCTAATGGCGGCGGCAGACTTGAACTGCATCTCCACCCCGGCTTCATCATAATCCATCAGCAGCGAACCGTCAACGATGGCGCTGATGTCCTCGCTGTTGTTGTCCCAGTAATCCGCCACCAGTTTCCCGGCAACATCCGCAAGCTGCTGGCTGACACGCTCTCCGCTGATGCCGTAGGTGGCGGCGAGCATTTCTGAAACCGGCTGTTTCAGGTCATCGTTGTACTGCCACAGGTCGGGGTCACGGGAATTACGGCGCACCCCGGTGTCCGACACATCGAAAACGTAGTGCAGGCGCTGGAATCCGCTGGATTCATCCAGCAGGGCGATGCCCTTAGAACCGCGCCGGACATAACGGTTCATCCGGTTGTTCCAGATGTCATAGTCGGCGCAGGCGGTGGCATCGGGCCGCTGGGCGTAGATCATCAGCTGGTCTGCAAAGGGGTACTTGTACAGCCGGGATGCGGTGGTCAGATAGTCCGTCCAGCTTTCCCAGTATCGGGTCAAGCCGTTGGCCGTGCGCTGAGCAAGGGCAAGATATTCTTCGGTTTTGCTTGGCATAGCGTTCCTCCTTTTTCGGATTTTAGGGTATAAAAAGAGCGGGCAACCGTTTTGAGGGTCGCCCGCAGAAGGTGTGTAATAATTTGATAGTCCGTCAAACAGGAATTGATTTACTTTGTTTGTAAATCTTCCAGAAAGAAAATTCCCTCTGTTAGGTTGACAAACATTTCCTTGTCCTTGATTACATGAATTTTATTGTTCCACCAGACAGTAGTGTTATTAGCGGAGATTGTTTTGCTTGTTCCATCCTTGAGAAAATAAGTAATTGTAATAGCGGGTTCTTCTTCGCTATTCACTTCCCCAAATAAATCATATTTCAGAAATCCCGTTAGCTTTAAGGCTAACTCAATGTCCTCACTGCTCGAAATTTCTTTAACATCATCCGTGACACTCGGATACGTGATATTTACAGACTGAATATCATTTATGCGGGGCAATCCCCAAAGATACATACCATTAGTAAATATGTTGATCCCAACAATCAAAACAGTCATAACTATCACTTCTATCAAAAATCGAATAAGACCTTTGAAAATCTTGTTCACCAACTTATCCTCCAATCTCAATTTCTCCTACTCCCTCGATTCCGATTTATTGAGTTGAGCATATCACATAAGCGAACACTCCAACCCTACAGCTCGGTTTCCACTGCAAGCTGCTCCTGCTTCTCTTTTTCGTCAGCGATTTGGACATCAACATCTTCGCGCATCTTTTTCAGAAGTGCGAGGACACGCTTG
>OJKP01001851.1_pt1 | contig 11080 bp, 6 predicted proteins | sample 1596521 | NCBI WGS metagenome assembly OJKP01 (sample SAMEA4350130, study PRJEB24818) | metagenome | biome: human; feature: gut; material: faeces | place: Denmark | collected 2013-09
TTTTTGATTGTCTTCACCTTGGCCGGTGACTCTACAATTACTAAATATTTTGCCATATGCACTCCCATCTATCCGTCTGTCTACGGACCTACGGCATCCGGTTCCCGCCTCTTTGCCGTATTTTCCCCTGCTTTGAGTAATCGTGAACCACTATACAACAAAAAAATGGGAATGGCAAGAAGATTTTTCATTTGCCCAGCCCCAGACAGTATAAAAAAAGAGCCAAAAAGCAATTTTCTATGCTTTCCGACACTTTTCAGGGTTGGGCTATTCTATTAAAGAATAAGCAGCTGATAGGGGAATCGAACCCCTGTTTTCGCCGTGAGAGGGCGACGTCTTAACCGCTTGACCAATCAGCCATAGGTTACTTACGAACCTTGTTCAGTATAATACATTCTTTTGAAAATTGCAAGTATTTTTTGAAAAATTTCTACAATTTTCAAAGAGCAGCTGATAGGGGAATCGAACCCCTGTTTTCGCCGTGAGAGGGCGACGTCTTAACCGCTTGACCAATCAGCCAAAAAAACCGTACTTGCATAGTATAATGGAGTTGTCGAAAAAATGCAAGAGGTTTTTTAAAAAATTTTACGCAGCTGAGCTGTTACACCAGATCGAAGATGCTGATCTGGTTCGACTCCGGCAGGTCTCCTAATAATCCTAACGAATCCATAAGGTCAATTATCGTCTTGGAAACCTTAGTTCTTTGGCGAAAGTCATCTTTTGACAGGAAGGGACCGTCTTTTGCCGCTTCCACAATGGCATCTGCCGCCTTCTCTCCCAATCCGTCAATACTGTTCAGGGAAGGCATCAGCTTCCCATCCACGATCTGGAACGATCTGGACTGGGCCCGGAAGATATCAATAGGCTCAAACTCAAAGCCTCGCGCATACATCTCCTGCACGATACGCATATCGCCCATAGCATCTTTTTCCTTATTAGAGAGAGTATCCTGTCGTTTTTTGTACTCTGCCATCACGCTCTCCAAGTGTTTCTGCCCCTGACACATGATCTCGTAGGAAAATGCCTTGGCGCGGATACTGAAAAACGCACCATAATAAGCTAACGGATAATGGATCTTGCAATAAGCGATACGCCATGCCATCATAACGTACGCCGCCGCATGTGCCTTCGGGAACATATACTCGATCTTCTGGCAGGATTCGATATACCACTGGGGTACGTCATGCGCCAGCATATCCGCTTTCCATTCTTCCCACATGGCACATTTTCCCTTCGCCACCATACCCTTACGTACTGCCTCCATGATCTTGAAGGACTTCTCCGACTCCACGCCCATCTGGATCAGATACAGCATGATATCATCACGGGTACAGATTGCCGTGGAAATGGTCGCCACGCCGCTCATGATCAGATCCTGTGCATTGCCCAGCCATACGTTGGTACCGTGGGACAGACCGGAGATACGCACCAGATCGGAAAACGCCTTTGGTTTCGCATCGATAACCATCTGCATAGCAAAGTCCGTACCGAACTCCGGAATGCCTAATGCTCCTAACTTTGTTCCGCCGATCTGTTCCGGGGTGATGCCTAACGCGTCCGTGTTCTGGAACAGGCTCATAACATCCTGTCCATCCAGCGGAATCGTCAGAGGATCTCTCCCCGTCAGATCCTGCAGCATACGGATCATGGTAGGATCATCGTGTCCCAGAATATCCAGCTTCAACAGATTATGATCGATGGAATGGTAGTCAAAGTGTGTCGTTATGGTATCCGTGGTCATATCATTCGCGGGATGCTGCACCGGGGTAAAGGAGTTGATATCCTGTCCGAGCGGCAGCACGACGATTCCACCGGGATGCTGGCCGGTACTGCGTCGTACACCGGTACATCCGGAAGCAATACGGTCGATCTCGCTGGTCCGCTTATGAATGCCACGTTCTTCAAAATAATTCTTCACATAGCCGAAGGCGGTCTTATCCGCCAGGGTTGCAATGGTTCCGGCACGGAAGGTCTGACCCGCACCGAAAATAACCTCCGTGTATTTATGCGCTTTGGACTGGTACTCACCGGAGAAGTTCAGGTCGATATCCGGCTCCTTATCTCCCTTAAATCCCAGGAATGTCTCGAAAGGAATATCAAAGCCATCCTTATGAAGCTTCTCTCCACACACCGGGCACACCTTGTCCGGCATATCGATTCCCGCTTTACCGGCGTAAGCTTTGACCTCTTCACTGTCGAAATCCACATAATGGCACTTGCTGCAATAATAATGGGGGCTTAAGGGATTGACCTCCGTGATTCCCGCCATGGTCGCCACGAAGGAGCTTCCTACGGATCCACGGGAACCTACCAGATATCCATCCTCCACCGACTTCCATACCAGCTTCTGCGCAATGATATACATTACGGCAAATCCGTTTTTGATAATGGAATTCAGTTCCTTCTCCAGTCTTGCCTCTACGATCCTGGGCAGATTGGGTCCATAAATCTCATGGGCCCTATTATAGCAGATCTCCGTCAGTGTCTTATCACTGTCCGGGATGACCGGGGGACATTTATCCGGACGCACCGGCGCAATGGTCTCGATCATATCGGCGATCATATTCGTATTGGTAATGACGATCTCTTCCGCCTTGTCACTGCCCAGATAGGAGAACTCTTCCAGCATTTCCTCCGTAGTATGTAAATACAGCGGGGCCTGATCATCCGCATCATCAAACCCCCGTCCTGCCATGATGATACGACGGTAGATCTCATCCTCCGGATCCAGGAAATGCACATCGCAGGTAGCTACCACCGGCTTATGGAACTGCTCTCCCAGCTCCACAATCCTGCGGTTGATATTCTGAATATCCTCGATGGAATTCACATTTCGGACACGCTCCGAAGCGATCATGAACTTATTGTTGCCGCAGGGCTGAATCTCCAAATAATCATAGAATTTTACCAGCCTTGCGATCTGCGCATCCGACTGCCCGTCAAGCAATGCCCGGTACAGTTCTCCCGCCTCACAGGCACTTCCTAAGATCAGGCCTTCCCTGTACTTCATCACCAGACTCTTGGGAATCCTGGGATGTTTGTTAAAATAGGTCAGGTGTGACTGGGACACCAGTCGGTAGAGATTGATGCGTCCCAGATCATTTTTTGCCAAAATAATGGCATGGTAGGAGGGCATTTTTTTCACAGCATCCACACTGGATGCCCCCAGTGCATTGACTTCCGTCAGATTATGGATATCCTGCTCCTCCAGCATTTTAATAAATTTCACAAAAATATGTGCCGTACACTCTGCATCATCCACGGCTCTGTGATGGTTCTCCAGAGATATCCCCAAAGTCTTCGCTACCGCATCCAGGGTATGCTTTGACTGATTCTTCAACAATACTCTGGAGATGCCCACGGTATCCACATAGGTAAACTCCTGCGGATATCCCAGTCTTCTGCAATTCTCCATAATAAAGCTCATATCGAAGCTGGCATTGTGTGCCACCATGATACATCCCTCACAAAACTGCAAAAATTGCGGCAGGATCACATCGATCTGCGGATAATCCATAACATCCTCATCCCGGATACTTGTCAGCTTCTCAATTTCAAAAGGAATGGGTACATCCGGATTGACGAAAGTGGAAAAACGATCCACGATCTCACCGCCGGACACCTTGACCGCACCGATCTCGATGATCCGGTTATTCACCGGGGAGAATCCTGTGGTCTCGATATCGAACACCACATAATCCTCGTGCAGACTCTGTCCCTTATCATTGGTCACGATCTCCTTCAGATCATCTACCAGATAAGCCTCCACACCATAGATAATTTTGAAAAAATCCTGCTTGTCCGGATTCTCGTCTCCGGCATCCTTACGTTTGCCCTTTTCCGCCTTCCACAGATCGTCCCAGACATGATTGGCATCGGTAAAACTCTGTACCACACCGTGATCTGTGATGGCGATGGCGCGATGCCCCCATTTATAGGCGCGTTTTACAATATCTTTGGCTTCCGAGACGCCGTCCATATCACTCATTTTGGTATGGCAGTGCAGTTCCACACGTTTTCGGGCGGAAGTATCCATTCTTGTATTGGTAAAATCAGGGATCTTCTTGATTCCGGCGATGGAGCCGATGGCAAGCTCATGGTCGAACTTATCCATCATACAGATTCCCTTTACCTTTAAAAAGGCTCCCGGCTTAATATCCCCGGTCACTTCCTTCACCTGTTCGGTACGCACGAACATTTTGATAGTCATGGTATCGGTAAAATCGGACATATTGAAGATAATGATGGTCTTTTCATTCTTAATATCCCTGGTATCCACGGACAGTACTTTCCCACGGATGGTCACTTCACCCATATCACCGATCAGTTCCTCGATCTTCATGGCTTCCTCTTCAAAATCTCTGCCATAGATCACATCGGGATTGTCCGATCTCTTCAGGGCACCTTTTTCAAAATTGCCACCCTTACGAAACTCTCCTTTTTTGAATTCGCCACGCTTGAATTCGCCACGGCCGCCCCCTTGGAAGCTCTTGGTTACGCCACCTGCCGGTTCGCTTTTTGCCTTGCCGGAATCGTCTGCCTTTTTCGACTCCGGGCTCTGTGTATTTTCCTGCTCCGTGTTCTGTGCAGGCGCTGTGCTGTCCACAGCCTCTTCCTTCCTGCCTCTGGTGCGGCTGTAGATGGCGTCTACCTTCATGCGGATCTTGGCTTCCTCTTCCTCCTTGAATCTTCCGATTTCTTTTTCCACATAGGCTGCATGTATCTTCACAGAGAATCCACAGCGTTCCACCAGTATCTTCTCAAGGATCTGTAATATCTCTCCTTCCATACTGCGGTTCAGCACCGTATCCTCCATCGTTATCAGCATTTCATTCTCCGCAGGATACTCGATCTTGGCCGTCTTCAAGGCGTTGTACTGGATATGACTGTATTCCCGAAATTCCTCCAAAATACTTTCTTTATAGATATCCATCAGCTTTTCCGGATTGTATTGGGAAGAAAGTTCAAATTTTTCGTATATTTTTACTGTCAGATTGGCATCCGGAAACAACTGCTTTTTAATCTCCTGTTCCGCGGTCCAGATATCTGTTTTCTGAATCAGACGGGTACTTTTTAAATACACCCGAAGAAAGTCTCTGCGCTTTGTCGCCGAGACTCTCTCTACTTCTGTCTGACCCATCAGGTCATGAATATCCGTATTCAACTGTAAATTCGGAAATACTTCAAAAAAAGGTTTACTCATCTATTTTAACTCCAATGATCCAATTCCTCTTTTAAGGCGGGGAGCAGCTGATCCTCCGGAAGCTTTTTCACGATCTCACCATGTTTGATCAACAGTCCTTCTCCGATACCGCCCGCTACTCCCAGATCCGCTTCCTTCGCTTCTCCGGGTCCGTTCACTACGCAGCCCATTACTGCCACCTTAATATCTAACGGATAATCCTCCACCAGCTTTTCCACCCTGGTCGCCAGTCCGATCAGGTCGATCTGGGTTCTGCCACAGGTAGGGCAGGATACGACTTCGATGCCGCCCTTTCTGAGTCCCAGGGTACGCAGGATCAGCTTTGCGGATTTGATCTCCTCTACGGGATCTCCTGTCAGGGATACCCGGATGGTGTCACCGATGCCCTGGCTTAAGATCAGGGACAGACCGATGGCTGACTTGATATTACCGCTGTTCACAGTACCGGATTCGGTAATGCCCACATGCAGAGGGTACACCGTACGGCCTGCCAGCAGTTCATGGGCTTTCACGCACATCAGCACATCCGAAGATTTGATACTGATGACCAGCTTGTCATATCCCAGATCTTCGATCATGTGTACCTTGTCCAGTGCGCTCTCCACAATGCCCTCGGCTGTCACACCACCGTATTTCTCTATTAACGGCTTCTCCAGGGAGCCGCTGTTGACACCGACACGTATGGGGATATTCCGCTCCTTCGCCGCATCCACCACAGCCTTCACCCGCTCCGTACTTCCGATATTGCCGGGGTTGATACGGATCTTGTCCGCACCGTTCTCGATGGCAGCCAGAGCCATACGGTAGTCAAAATGAATATCCGCCACCAGCGGAATATGAATCTGCTTCTTGATCTCACGGATGGCTGCTGCCGCCTCTAATGTGGGCACCGTACAGCGGATGATCTCACAGCCTGCCTTCTCCAGACGTAAAATCTGCTCCACCGTAGCCTTCACATCCTCCGTCTTCGTATTGGTCATGGACTGAATGGCGATCGGATTCCCGCCACCGATCTTCCGGCCTCCGATCTGTATCACTTTCGTATGCATTCTGTAAGTATCTTTATCGTTCATAAGGGGTACCTGACCTTTCTCATCATTCTCATGTATGACTATTACTATACCCCTTTTTTCAAATCCTTGTCAATTCGCAGAAGTGCCAAAATACCCCGGGCTGCTTTGTCTCACATACCCGGAAAGTTCCAGCTCCATCAGTGCCCGGTGTAATGCGGCAATGTCAAGATATTCTCCCTTTTCCCACAGCTCTGCAAGAATCGTCTCCGCAGTCTTCGGCACGGGAGTCAGTCTCTCATACACCTTTTTCAGAGGCTCCTTCAATTGCAGATTTTTATTTTTTCTGTGCTTTTTCTTTCTTTTATAAATATCGCTCTCCACAGGAAGCTCCTGTCTCTCTTCCCAGCTTTGCAAAAATTCCTCCAGAAACTGTTCCGGCGAAAGCATCACTCCCGCGCCCTGGTTTAGCAACCGGTTACAGCCATCACTGAGTCTGTCCGTGATTCTGCCCGGCACCACATACACATCTCTTCCCTGTTCCAATGCCATATCCACAGTGATCAGTGTCCCGCTCTTCTGCCTGGCTTCAATGACGATCAGCGCATCCGACAGTCCGCTGACAATGCGGTTTCTGGGCGGAAAATATGCCGGCATGGCGCGGATCCCCGGCGCATAGGTGGAGAGCAGTCCTCCCTCCCTGCCCAGTTCTTCATACAATCTTCTGTTCTGGCTGGGGTAGCAGATATCCACGCCGCATCCCAGTACCCCGTAGGAGGTGCCTCCCGCTGACAATGCCGCCTGCTGACTGATTCCGTCAATGCCTCTCGCCATACCGCTGATGACCTGGATTCTATGTGTGCCAAGATACCTCCCCAGTTCCTCCGCCACATATCTGCCATACTCCGAACATTCTCTGGCTCCGATGACCGCCACCGAAGGAATGGTATCCTCCGGGAGCCGTCCTTTATAAAAAAATCCATACGGTGGATCCGGTATAGTCAATAACTTTTTCGGAAATCCTTCTTCCCAGGGAAACACCAAATGGATCTGTTTCTCTGCAAGCTGTGCATATTCCTGCCTCCATGCATCCTCTTTTTTCTGCCTGTCCATATACTCCGCAATGGATTCACTCACGCATTCTCTCCAACCGGTTACTCCGGCCTCATATATCCCCTGCGGTGAGCCGAACCGCTCTTCGAGCTGTCCCGCACGTACACCACCGATCATGGGAATGCTGCATAGAAAATACGCATACATTCTCTCTGTTTCCATCCTATTCATACCGTATATATTCCTTTCCTTCATCCCTTAATTCCAATATTCCTCCGAAGGTCTGTAACAGGCTGCCTCCAGCAGATGATCCTTCGTGATCTCCCCATATCCCTCCAGGTCGGCGATGGTGCGCGCCGTTTTTAAGATCCTGTGATATGCCCTCGCACTCAAGGAAAGTGTATGATACATCTGTCCCATCACCTTTTTTTCTTCCGTTCCGAGCACACAGTATTTTTCCGCATCTGCGGAAGAGACATCTCCATTGAACCGGTAGTCGGTGCCTGCATATCGTTTTTCCTGCATTTTTCGTGCCGCACCTATTTTCTCCCGCATCTCTTCGCTGCTCTCTCCGGATCCGTTTTCCTGTAAATGCAGGATATCCACAGGCTGCAGCTCCACACACAGATCAATACGGTCTAACAGCGGTCCTGACACTTTTCCTAAGTATTTATCGATCTGGGGCTGTGTGCAGCGGCATTTGTTCCGATCCGGATAATATCCGCAGGGGCAGGGATTCATGGCTGCCACCAGCATAAAATCGGAAGGATAGGTGATCAGTCCCGCACTTCTTGCAATCTGTACCCTGCGTTCTTCCAGGGGCTGACGCATGCTGTCGAGCACCACCCTCTGAAACTGTGGGAGTTCATCCAAAAACAGCACACCCCGATGCGCCAACGACACCATTCCCGGTCGCGGCACCGCCGCTCCTCCACCGATCAGAGCCGCCAAAGTGACGTTTTGATGAGGTGCATAAAAAGGTCTCTCTGTAATCAGCGCCTGCTCCGGTGGCAGAAGCCCTGCCACACTGTAGATGCTGGTGACCTCCAGGCTTTCCTCCAGCGTAAGCGGTGGTAAGATTCCGGGAATCCTTCCGGCGATCATGGACTTGCCAACACCGGGCGGTCCCATCATTAACAGATTATGAAAGCCTGCTGCCGCGATCAGCGCACCTCTCCTGGCACTCTCCTGACCCGCCACTTCCCGGAAATCCCCTCTTCTGTCTCCCCCGCTGCATTTCAGCAGATCCTCCGGGCAGACTCTCGGTCTGTATATTTTCTCTTCATCCTCCCCTGGATGTAACAGTGCCGTAAACAGTTCTCCCAAATTCCCAACGCCCCATACTGTCACTCCCGGGATTACCGCTGCCTCCAGGGCATTTTCCCTGGGGACAATGACCCTGTGAATTCCCCGGCGGGTCGCCTCTCTTACAATCGGCAGTACTCCTTTTGCTTTTTTGATCTCACCGTTTAATCCCAGTTCCCCTAAAAACAGCGTGTCTTTCACCGCGTCCTCTTTCAGAAGCTCCATATCCTGCAATAGTCCGATGGCTATGGGCAAATCAAATGCGGTACCGTCCTTCCGTCTGTCCGCCGGTGCCAGATTCACGGTAATGTGGCCGGTCGGAATCTGAAAACCTGAATTTTTCATGGCAACACATACTCTTTCCCTGGATTCTCTCACTTCACTGCCCAGAGAACCCACCATCAAAAAAGCCGGCAATCCTCCCGCCAGATCCACCTCCACGCGGATCAGATATGCCTGCAGACCGCAGACCGCGCCGGAATAAATTGTAGAAAACATAAACTACCTCCTTTATTTTTGTTATTTTTATAAATAATGAAAAATGGAAAACGATTGCAGAAATTCTGCGGAATGTCCCGAAGGACAGTTGCTTGAAAAAACTTTGATAATACTTAGAAAAAAGAAGAAAAACAAATACCTATGCCCCGGCGGCCCACGATACCGTAAGCTGCCGGAGTCTTTTATTACCTCTTGATCAGATCTTATTCTCCATGCTGTCAGGATCCTGTGCAAACTGGATCGCATGCTCTCTGTCGATCTTACCTTCAAAATAGAGCTGGACAATGGCTTCGTCCATGGTGATCATGCCAAGCTTCCGGTTCGTCTGCATGACACTAGCCAACTGATGGGATTTGCCCTCACGGATCAGATTGCGGACCGCATGATTGGCATGCATGACCTCAAAAGCTGCCACACGGTGCTTGCCGTCCGCTGTCGGGATCAGCTGCTGGGATATGACTGCTTCCAGTGTGTTGGACAGCTGGACACGGATCTGTTGCTGCTGATGTGGTGGGAAGACATCGATCACACGGTCTACGGTGCTGGCTGCACCGATCGTATGCAGGGTGGACAATACCAGATGTCCGGTCTCCGCTGCCGTAATAGCTACACTGATGGTCTCGAAGTCACGCATCTCTCCGACCAGAATGACATCGGGATCTTCACGGAGTGCCGCTCTTAAAGCATTGGCATAATTATTGGAATCTATGCCGATCTCACGCTGGTTGACCATGGACATCTTATGCTGATGCAGATACTCGATAGGGTCCTCCAGAGTGATGACATGGGCATCTCTGTTGTTGTTGATCTTGTCGATGATGGCGGCAAGCGTCGTGGATTTACCGCTTCCGGTAGGTCCGGTGACCAGTACCAGACCACGTTTGCGCTGATATAGTTCCACCACGGATTCCGGTACACCCAGCTCTTCCGGAGAAGGCACCACGGTTCCTACCAGTCGGAACGCCAGAGCCACGGAACCTCTCTGCTTGTAGGCATTGACACGGTAACGTCCGCAGTTGGGAATAGAGAAAGACATATCGTATTCTCCCCGTTCCTCAAAACGTTCTCTCTGCACTTCCGTCATGATATTGACTAGTACTTCCAGCGTGTCTGCCGGAAGCATCCTGGGATAATCCATGGTGATCAGATTGCCGTTTACACGCATTTTGGGTGGGATACCTACCGTCAGATGTACATCACTTGCTCCCGCTTCCTTGGCGGCTCTGAGTATTTCTTCGATTGTTGGCATAATTGCTCCTCACTATTTATTGAATATGTACCGGTTGTCCATGGTCTTCATGACATCCACGATCTGGATGTCCTCATTCCCGGGAAGGGACAGATTCAGGATACTGTTATCCCGGAAGCTTACCACTGTCGGCCGCAGTACACTTTCTTCATTTTCATTCAATACCAGTGCTTTCTCTCCCGTACTGAGTTCCACGCTGGCACCGGGCGGAAGGATATTGATGGAACGGATCAATGCCCGTACCGTCTCCGGATCATATACCTCCGGGTGCTCCAGAAGTTCCTGAAGAGCCTTCACCTCAGACTGTGCCGTTCCCTGTAATGTCATGGCCGTGATCTCATCATAACGGTTCGCCACCAGCAATACATTGGCTCCGTCCAGCATTTTATACCTGTTCTTCTCTCCGTCTTCCGGGAACAGGTCCAGCTGTTTTCTGGCTGCCTGCTGGCAGATCCTGCGGATGCCGGATCCGTCGGGGGCAAAAGCCTCCTCGATGATACCGTAGGCCTCTTCCTGTGTCTCGCAGTTCCGCAGCATATCCTCTCTGGTATAAGGTGCCCCGTAATACACGTCATCATGTTTTTTCACTTTTCCCATATCGTGAAGGATGGCAGCACATACGGTATGATACTGTTCTTCCCGTCTGATATTCATCACATGGGTAATCATGGCACAGAGTATTGCCACGTTCAGGGAATGTCTGGAGAAATAATCCTCCCGGCTTCTCAGATTCTGGTAGAAATTGATTTTCTCATCCAAGTG
>OJKP01001866.1_pt1 | contig 10963 bp, 9 predicted proteins | sample 1596521 | NCBI WGS metagenome assembly OJKP01 (sample SAMEA4350130, study PRJEB24818) | metagenome | biome: human; feature: gut; material: faeces | place: Denmark | collected 2013-09
GCAGGGTCCAGGGATTCCGGGCGGTTCGTCGCCGCCAGGATGACGACGCCCTTCGTGGCGTCAAAGCCGTCCATCTCGGTCAGCAGCTGGTTCAGCGTCTGCTCGCGCTCATCGTTGCCGCCGAAGCGGCTGCCGTCCCGGGATTTGCCGATGGTGTCGATCTCGTCGATAAAGATGATGCAGGGAGCGACCTTGGCGGCCTCCTTGAACAGGTCACGGACGCGGCTGGCGCCCACGCCCACGAACATCTCCACAAAGTCGGAACCGGAGATGGAGAAGAAGGGGACGCCGGCCTCGCCGGCCACAGCCTTGGCCAGCAGGGTCTTGCCGGTACCGGGGGAGCCCACCAGCAGCGCGCCCTTAGGCAGCTTGGCACCGATGGCGGTGTATTTGCCGGGATTGTGCAGGAAGTCGATGATCTCCTCCAAAGACTCCTTGGCCTCGTCCTGACCGGCCACATCCTTGAAGGTGACGCCGGTGGACTTCTCCATGTAGACCTTGGCGTTGGCCTTGCCCACGCTGCCGATGCCGCCGAAGCCGCCGCCTCCGGATTTGCTCATCAGACGCATGACCAGCATGAACGCGCCCACGATGAAGATGGTGGGCAGAATATACTGGATCATGATCATCAGGAAGGGGCTCATCTCGGCCTTGTAGAAGCCGGTATAGGCCACATTGTGCGCCTCCAGCAGGGGGAGCAGGTCGGCGTTGGAGAGGTACACGGTGTACAGCGTCAGGCCGGAGTCCTTGGACTGGGTGTAGGTTTTTGTCTCCGTCTTGCTGCCGGAGGTGACCTCCTCGGTGAAGACGTAGCCGTCCACGGGGGTGACATAGATGGTGCTGTCCTTGAACAGGACCTCCTTCACCTGATCCTTTTCGATCATGGAGATCATGTCACTGTATTTGATCTCGTAACTGGTGCTCTTATTGGCGGCGTTGTTGTTGTAGGCGTTGAAATACTGGAACGCCACCGTCAGCACCAGTGCCCACGCGATCAGCGTGAGAACGCCGCGGAAACCGCCGTTTTTGCCGTTCTTGCCGCCGCGGTTGCTATTGTTGCTGCTGTTGTTATTGGACATATGTTTATCCTCCGTTTGACTTGTGAGGGGAATATAGTTTCCAAACAGTATACCACACCTGCTCAAAAGTCTCAAGGCAAAGGCAGAGGGTTTTCCTGTAAAATTTCTATGAATGTGCCTTTATATTGACGAAAGGATGTGGTATACTGATGACAATTATATGGATCGCGAGGTATGCCCCATGAGAGAGATAAAGGACACCGAGAACAGACGGCCGCTGCCCGACGCCGAGGCGGACGGCATCATCGAGGGCCGCAACGCGGTCATCGAGGCCCTGCGGACGGAGACGGCCATCGACAAGATCTACATCGCCAAGGGCGAGACGGATAAGACGCTGGGGCACATCGCCTCCAAGGCCCGGGACGCGGGCATCGTGGTGGTGGAGGCCGACCGCCGCAAGCTGGACGGTATGTCCCGCACCCACGCCCATCAGGGCGTTATCGCGCTGGCCGCCGTCCGGGAATACGCCACGGTGGAGAGCATTCTGGCCGCCGCTGCGGAAAAGGGCGAGCCGCCTCTGCTGGTGGTGTGCGACGAGATCTCCGACCCCCACAATCTGGGCGCCATCCTCCGCACCGCCGAGTGCGCCGGGGCCCACGGGGTCATCATCCCCAAGCGCCGCTCTGCCGGTCTGACCGCCGTGGTGGCCAAGACCTCCGCCGGTGCGGTGAGCTATATCCCCGTGGCGCGGGTGGCCAACATCCCCTCCCTGCTGAAGGAGCTGAAAAAGCAGGGCGTCTGGGTGTTCGGCACCGCCGCCGACGGCACCACCGACCTTTACGGCGCGGATCTGAAGGGCCCCGCCGCCATCGTCATCGGCTCCGAGGGCAGCGGCATGACCCGCCTCGTCTCCGAGAGCTGTGATTTTCTGGTAAGCATCCCCATGAAGGGCCGCATCTCCTCCCTGAACGCCTCCGCCGCCGCAGCCATCCTGCTGTACGAGGCGGTGCGCCAGCGGGGATGACCGGCGCTTCCCGTTTGATCTTTCGATCTGAGGTACTATGAGCAGGCGCGACCAACGACCCACCTATACGCCGCCCGTCCCGGACGACGAGCTTTCCCTGGAGGCCATCCTTGCCGAATACGGCAGGGGTGGGCGTCAGCCTGCCCCGGACACCGCGTCTGCGGCGGAGCCTGCGCCTGCTGCCCCGTCCGTTCCGGAGTCCGTACCTGACCCGAAACCCGCGCCTGCGGCAGAGCCGGAACCTGTCCCCGAACCGAAACCCACCGTTGAGCCGGAGTCTGTACCCGAACCGAAGGATACGCCCCTTTCCGACGTGCCGGATCGCGTCAGTCTGAAGGACGTGATGAGCCAGACGGTGGAATCCGTGCTGGAGGAATCGGAGGACGGCGTTCTCGATGAGCCTGTCCCGCTGGGTCAGCGGCTGGCCGCACTGCTGCACCGCTTTACGGAGCGCGGCGATGACCGGCGGCGCGGCCTTTCACAGGAGACGGAGCAGCTTTTTGACGAGCCGGAGGACGAGCCGGAGCCGGAGGAGCCGGAAGAACCGGAGGAGCCGGAGCCCCGCATGGACGACGCCCTGCGGGAGGAAAAGCGCCGGTGCAACCGGCTGCGCCGCGGGCTGGCGCTGGGTGCGTTCCCCGCGCTGCTGCTGGTGGTAGCCGCCGTTTTGCAGGAGCTGGAGGTATTGCCCCCCGCGTGGCTGGACGCCGCGCTGCTGCGCTGCGCCGTGCTGGGCGGCGGGCTGCTGCTGACGGCGCTGCTGTGTCTGCCGGTGTGGCAGATGGCTTACCGGATGCTGCGGGACGGCCGTGTGGGCTGCGAGCTGTGCGCCGGTGTGACGGTGCTGGCGGATCTTTTGTGCTGCGTCAGCGGCATCGTCACCGGCAGCACCCTGTCCCCGCCCTACGCCGCCGCTGGCGCTCTTCTGATCCTGAGCTGTCAGCTGGGCCTGTACCTGACGGCTGAGACCCGCCGCATCGCCTTCCATCTGGCGGATGTCAACGGCGTACCGCCCTATGTGGTGTCTGTGCTGCCCGCCGGTGTCTGCAAGCAGCGGGGCGTGCTGGAGGGCTTTTACCGTACGACCATGCGCCCCGACCCCGCCCGTCAGTGGCAGAACTATGTGCTGCCGCTGCTGCTGAGCGTCGCGGTGGTGCTGTCCGGTGTGGTGTGCTTCACCGCCCGGCCCATGGAGGAATTCCCCTGGGTGCTGGCCGTCCTTACCGGCGCCGGTGTCCAGCTATCCCTGCCCCTGACAGGGGCGCTGCCCCTGTACTACCTGTCCCGCCGGCTGGAGCGCAGCGGCGCGGCCGCCGCCGGGTACGCCGGTGCAAAAGCCGTGGCCCGCGCCGGACGCATCGTCCTCACCGACGATGATCTGTTTCCCGCCGGTACTGTGACCCTCAACGGCTATAAGGTCTATGGCGAGGAGCGCGTGCGCGCCGTGTCCTACGCCGCCGCCGTATCCAAGGCCGCCGGCAGCAGCCTTGCGCCGCTGCTGGATCGGCAGCTCACGGTGGAGGGCGGCTACCCCATGCGGGTGGACGAGCTGCGCTACTGCGAGGAGGGCGGCGTGGAGGCCGCTATCCGAGGTGAGACGGTGCTGATGGGCAGCGCCTATTTCATGAAAAAGCGCCGGGTGGCGCTGCCGCGGGATCTGAAGCTTCAAACCGGCCTCTTTCTGGCGGTGGACGGCGTGCTGACGGCGGTGTTCGCCGTGAAGTACCAGCCCTCCCGCAACGCGGAGTGGGCGCTGCGGGCTATGCGCCGCAGCCGTATCACGCCGGTGCTGGCTGTCCGCAGCAGCAATGTGACCCCCGGCCTTATCAAGCGAAAGTTCGGCGTGGACGCCAAGGTGGTCTATCCCGATGTGTCCACCCGGCTGGCGCTGGCACAGCTGGCGTCGCAGCAGGGCGACGCCCCCAACGTCATCGTCTGCCGCGAGGGGCTTCTCCCGCTGGCGGAGTCGGTGGTGGGAAGCCGCCGCATGGTGCAGGCTGTCCGCACCGCCACCGTCCTCAGCTATATCGGCTCCCTGTGCGGCATCCTGCTGGCCTACTACCTGACCTCCGTGGGCAATTTCACGGTGCTGACGCCGGTAGCCATGGTGCTGTTCCTGCTGCTGTGGCTGCTGCCCACCCTGCTCATCGCCGGACTTGTCCGCCACTTCTGATCTAACAAAAAAGGGAACGGAGAGCGCTGCTCTCCGTTCCCTTTTTGTCTCTATGCGTTTTTCTCTTTTTTTACGCCTCTGCCGGTACAGGCTCCGGCAGCTTCTCCGGCCATCCGGGCCAGCTCTGGCGGATGAGATCCGCCACCTCGCCCCGCTCCGTACCCAGCACGGCGGCCAGCTCGCCATACAGCTGATCCTCGGCGCGCTTGAGATAGCGCTCGTCCATCTGGCTGACCTTTTTGCCGTGGCGCACCGCCCACGCCCGCTTGCGGCACACATTGTGGATCATGGCAGCCAGCTCGCCGCACTCGCAGCGCATCACCACCTGATGGTAGAAATCCCGGGCAGCCCGGACGCCCGCCTGCTCCGGCTTGCAGGGCGGCAGCATGGGGATAGACGCGATCAGCGCCAGCGCCGCCTCCCTCGTGATAACGGGGCGCATCAAAATGCCGGTGTCCACCGGCGTCAGCACCGTGCCGCTGCGGTACAGCGGCGTCAGATGATAGTAGAGCCGGCCGCCGTCGTCATAGGCCATCCCGGACGGGCCAACACGCTCCACCCGGCAGACGCCCTCGCCGCCATACACCACCAGGTCACCTGCTGCAAACATTTTTTCACACTCCTTACACAAACACACAAAGCATGGAAACGCCGCACGTCCGCTCTTCCCCAGCCGTGCGGCTCTTTACTCACTGTGAGAATTATACCACACTATGTCAAAAAATGTAAGGGCGATTTTTAAGAAATTTTGCCGGAAACGCTGGTTATCCGGAAAAAACGTGGTACAATGTGGAAAAACACTGAAAGGATCCTTTTCCCATGAAAAAGCCCGATATCCATCCCTCCGTTTTTGTGGCGCCCGGCGCCGTCGTCCGGGGCGACGTACAGCTGGCCGCCGGCAGCAGCGTGTTCTATAACGCGGTGCTGCGGGGCGACCGCGCCGCCATCTCCATCGGCGAGGGTACCAACATTCAGGACAACTGCGTGGTCCATGTGGAGTACGACCTGCCGGTGACGGTGGGTAAGAATGTCACCGTGGGACACGGCGCCATCCTCCACGGCTGCACCATCGGCGACGAGACCCTCATCGGCATGGGTGCCATCGTCCTCAACGGCGCAAAAATCGGCAAGAACTGTCTCATCGGCGCCGGCGCGCTGGTGACCCAGAACGCCGTCATCCCCGACGGCAGCATGGTCATCGGCTCTCCCGCCAAGGTAAAGCGCCCGCTGACGGAGGCGGAGATGGCCTCTGTCCGCCAGTCCGCCGCCGACTACCGGCAGGAGGCACAGGAGTGCAAGGCGTTGGAGGAAGCGCTGTAAGCAAAAAAGAAAGCCGCAGGCATCTGCGGCTTTCTTTTTTTGTTTATTTCTGCGCGGCGGCCTTCTCCCGGTCCGCTTGGATCAGCAGCTTCAGCGCCTCCACGCCCACCTGCACGGCGGCGGTGGTGTCCTCGCTCATGTCCTGATCCAGCCCGGCCTTCTCCCGCTCCTGGTTCCACACCACATGGAAGCAGGAGCCGCAGCGGCACTGGAGTGCGTCCGCCACCACGAACAGTGCGGCAGACTCCATCTCGCTGGCCTTGACGTGCAGGCGCTTCCACGCCTCCCACTTGTTCAGCAGCTCGTAGGATACCGGCATCCTTGCGGGGCTGTGCTGGCCGTAGAACGCATCCTTGCACTGGACGATGCCCACCTGCGTCCGCTTGCCCAGCGCCTTGGCTGCCTGCACCAGCGCGGTGGTCACCTCGAAGTCCGCCACGGCGGGGTACTCGATGGGCGCGTACTCCCGGCTGGTATGCTCGAAGCGGATGGCGCCGGTGGCCACCACCACGTCGCCGCTGCGGACGTCCAGATCGATGCCGCCGCAGGTGCCTACGCGGAGGAACGTGTCCGCGCCGATGTTGTGCAGCTCCTCCATGGCGATGGAGGCGGACGGCCCGCCGATGCCGGTGGAGCAGACGGACACCTTCTCCCCCAGCAGCGTGCCGGTGTAGACGGTGTACTCCCGGTTGCTGGACACAAAATGCGCGTCGTCAAACAGCGCGGCGATCTTCTCGCAGCGGCCCGGGTCGCCGGGCAGGATCACATAGCGGCCTACGTCGCCCTCCTCGCAGTGGATATGGTATTGTTTTTCCAGATTTTGCATGATTTGACCTCCTGTCAGCTATACGGTCGGTCATATCCGCCGCATACATTACGTTTCGTAATCGTTTTTGCGTATCTTTGAATGAGTATTGTACCATACGCAGGTGCAAAAGGCAACGTTTCTGCGGCAAAAGCCAAAAAATGCACATTCCGCCAGTATTCCTCACGGCTATGAACGCCGCCGCAGACGGATACTAACTGCGGCGCAACGCGCACAACGAGCAAGGGAGGTTTTTGCATCATGAGACGATTTTCCGCGATCCTCGCGGTGCTGGTACTGGCATTGGTGCTGACGGCCTGCGGCAAGGACGATGACCGGAACAACGGCGGCAATCCCAGCCGCCCCGATACCAACCAGAGCCAGAACGCCCCGCAGGATAACGGCAGCGGCGGCAGCTGGCAGAACGGCACCGACACGCCCACCCAGCCCGGCGCCGGAGAAAACCGGCGAAACGGGGAGGATACGCTGCCCGGCACGCAGGCGGAGGGACGTATGGGACGCCGCGCCCTGCGGCGCGGCGCGGACAGCACCGCCACCTTCCGGCGCGGCGCGGACAGCACCGCCACCTTCCGGCAGATGCTGGAAAACGGCTACGTCCACGACAGCGACGGTTTTCTCAACGACGGAGAGAACACCAGCTGGTAGCGGACACATACGCCGCTATGGGGCGCAGGGAGATAGTTTTTCCCTGCGCCCACTTGCATTTTTGGGAAAAAGGGATATGATATGAGAGAAAGACTATGTGCCGCCGCAGGCGGCAGAGAAAAGAAGGTTTTACTATGACAAAGATCGATATCGTATCCGGCTTTCTGGGCGCAGGCAAGACCACGCTCATCAAGAAGCTGCTGGCGGAGGCCTTTCAGGGCGAGAAGCTGGTGCTCATCGAAAATGAATTCGGCGAGATCAGCATCGACGGCGGCTTTCTGAAGGAATCCGGCGTCCAGATCAGCGAGATGTCCTCCGGCTGCATCTGCTGCTCGCTGGTGGGCGACTTCAACAAGGCGCTGAAGGACGTGCATCAGCAGTTCGCCCCCGATCGCATCCTCATCGAGCCCTCCGGCGTGGGCAAGCTCAGCGACGTGATCGTGGCGGTGGAGAACACCGTTAAGGACGTGCCGGACATGAAGCTCAACAGCTTCGTCACCGTGGCCGACGCCACCAAGGTGAAGGTCTACATGAAGAACTTCGGCGAGTTCTACAACAACCAGATCGAGTCCGCCGGCACCATCATCCTCTCCCGCACCCAACGGCTGAGCCAGGAGAAGCTGGAGGCCGCCGTGGCGCTGCTGCGGGAGAAGAACCCCAATGCCGCCATTCTCACCACACCCTGGGACCAGCTGGATGGCATGACCATTCTCAGCGCCATCGAAAAGGTCTCTCTGGCGGACGAGCTGCTGGCGCATATGCGCGCTGAGCACGAGGCGGATGAGGCGGAGCACGAGCATGAGCACCACCATCACCACCATGACGAGGATGAGCACGATCATGACCATTGCTGCCATCACCATGACCATGATGACGACGGTGACGATGACGACGACCACGACCATGAGCACTGCTGCCATCATCACCACGATGAGGACGAGCATGACCACGATCATCACCACCATCACCACGACGGCGAGGAATGCGATGATCCCCACTGCGGCTGCCACCATCACCATCATCACGCCGACGAGGTATTCACCAGCTGGGGCACGGAGACGGTGAAGGCCTACTCCGAAGCGGAGCTGGAGCACATCCTGACGGCGCTGGACAGCGGCGAATACGGCGCGATCCTGCGGGCCAAGGGTATCGTGGCTGCCGCCGACGGCGGCCAGTGGCTGCACTATGACTTTGTGCCCGAGGAGCACCAGGTGCGGCGCGGTCCGGCGGACTACACCGGCCGTATCTGTGTGATCGGCTCCCAGCTGAAAGAGGATAAGCTCTCTCAGCTGTTCGGACTGTAAGGAGTGGCTGGCATGGATATTCCTGTTTATCTTATTGCCGGATTTCTGGACGCCGGCAAGACCGAATTCATCAACGGCATCCTGCGGGACGGTTTTGCCTCCGAGGACCGGACGCTGCTGCTGTGCTGCGAGGAGGGTGAGAACGGCTATGATCCCAAGGTACTGGGCAATGTATTCACCTATACCGTGGAGGACGAGGCGCAACTGACACCGGACTTTCTGAAGAAGCTGGAAAAGCAGTACCGGCCCAAGCAAGTCATCGTGGAGTACAACGGCATGTGGAGCATGGAGAAGCTGTACCGCGAGGGGCTGCCCGCCAACTGGATACTCTATCAGATCATGTGCCTGGTGGACGCCACGACCTTCGAGATGTATTTGAAGAACATGGGGCAGCTGATGATGGAGAAGATCACCAACTGCGATATGCTGATCTTCAACCGCTGCAATGAGCAGCTGCGCGCCCAGCTTCGCAGCCGCAACCTGCGGATGGCCAACCGCAGGGCGGATATCTACCTGGAAAACGAGGACGGCACCAGCGAGGAGTACGTCACGCCGGAGATGTCGCCCTTCGACCTGACCGGCGGCAAGCTGGAGGTGCCGGACGAGGACTACGGCATCTGGTATGTGGACATGATGGACAACCCGGGACGCTACGAGGGCGTGGAGGTGTCCTTCAAGGCGCTGATGTGCCACTCCAAAAAGTTCAAGGGCGTGCACTGCCCGGGGCGCTTCGCCATGGTGTGCTGCGACAAGGATATGCAGTTCCTGGCCCTGGTGTGCCGCGGCGAAGGGCTGGAGCAGTATAAGGACAAGCAGTGGGTGAAGATACACGCCACAGTGAAGAAGGAGGCCTGTGACGCCTATCAGGGCGAAGGCCCCGTGCTGTACGTCACCTCCATCGCCGCCACCACAAAGCCTGACCCGGAGATGGTGTCCTTCTGATCGCGATCTGTATATTTTCACCGCACAATTGCAGCGTGTATAGAAAAAGACCCGCCGATGGCGGGTCTTTTCAACTTGTTTCGGCCTCAGCGGACCAGCTGGATGGCAGCGGGGAGGTTTTCGATCTCCACGCGGGGCGCGCTGGGGCAGTATTCACCGTCCAGGGACCAGGGGAGGTTCTCCTCGGTGGTCAAGGTAACGCGCTGGACATGGCGCAGTATCACGCCGGGATAGTTGTACTGCATACGGGTCATGGCGGTAATGAGGTTCTGCAGATCCAGTGCCGTCTTTGGCATACGGAGCAGCAGCAGTTCGAATTTTCCGTCGTCCATCCGTACGCGGGAGGGATCCAGCTTCACCAGGCCGCCCAGGGAGGTGGAATTGCACACAGCGCCGAAAATGAACTCCCCCTCAAAGCGCTCACCATCGGCATCCACCGCGCAGCGGTAGGGCCGCAGGGAGTCCAGATCGCCCAGCCCCTCCAGAATGTAGGCAAAATGACCCAGAGCATTCTTGGCCGCCTGGGTGGCGGAGTAGGAGGACCGGGTAAAGGCCCCAAAGGAGGCTACATAGGCGAAATAGCGGTCGTTATGCCGCCCCACGTCCAGGGGGCAGGGCGTGCCGGTGGCGGCCGCCTCTGCCGCGGCGGGCAGCATGGGGTGAAGATGCAGGCTCATGGCAAAGTCGTTGGTGCTGCCGCAGGGCAGATAGCCCAGCAGGGGCCGCTGTTCCAGCTGCATAAGCCCGGAGAGCGTCTCGTTCAGCGTGCCGTCGCCTCCGGCACAGACCACCATGTCGTACTGGCCCCCCCACCCGGCGGTGATATCGCGGGCCTGGCCGCCCGCCTCGGTGATATAGACCCGTACCAGATAGCCGGCACGGGAGAACTGCGCCACGGCGTCGAACAGCGGGGCGCGGGATTTTGTCTTTCCCGCACGGGGATTGACGATAAACAAGAGCTTTTTCATAGGGACACCCTTCCATACCATCGTAATTCTCGCATTTTGCGCGGGGTTGTCCGAGTATGATACCACAGTTGCGGCGGGATTGCAATACACATTCCGCCGCAGGTGTTTGTGTTCGAAAATTGTTGCAAAATGCCGCGCATACGGGTATGATAGAAAAAACAGCAGTTGGAGGTCCTGCCATGAAGCGAACGCAGTATTTCAAATGGGGACTGACGGCCTTTTTGACCGTATGTGCCGTTCTGGTGTTCTACGACACCTTCTATCAGGCGGGAACGCTGCAGCAGTTCGTGTCCAAGCTGGCATCCATCCTGGCGCCGGTGCTGTACGGCTTTGCCATCGCCTATCTGCTGACGCCCATCATGTCCTGTCTGGAACGGGCCATCGCGGCGCTGTGGAAAAAGCTCTTCAAAAAAGAGCTGAAGCAGCCGTCAGGCGCGCTGCGGCTGGTGAGCATCCTGCTGACCGAGGCCGTGGTCATCTTCCTGCTGTATCTGCTGATGAGCGTGCTGGTGCCCCAGGTGGTGGACAGCGTGACCACCCTCATCAACAACGCCGAGTCCTACTACCGCAAGGTCTATCGCTGGGCCAACGACCTGCTGGAGGGCGACAGTGGGATCGGTGTCTGGCTGGCGGGGCTTGTAACCGAGCGCTATACCGCCGGCATGAGCGTTTTGACCGACAAGGGGCTGCCCTGGGCCCAGCAGGCTCTGGTGCCCCTGTCCAACGTTATCTGGAGCGGCTT
>OJKP01001875.1_pt1 | contig 10900 bp, 13 predicted proteins | sample 1596521 | NCBI WGS metagenome assembly OJKP01 (sample SAMEA4350130, study PRJEB24818) | metagenome | biome: human; feature: gut; material: faeces | place: Denmark | collected 2013-09
GAAAGTCCCGTAACAGAGTCTTTCAAGTCCTTTACGCCATCGCCAATCCCAGATACGGTGTCGCCGATTTTCTTGGTTGTGTCTTCTCCTATGACGGCATCGCTGACTATGCCTACTACGCTTTTGTCTGTAGTAAGTTTCTCCCAGCCAATGTAACCGAGGCTTCCTCCAACCACTGCGCTTTTAGTGGCAGTACCTACGCCTTTCAAGGTCTGTTGTGGATGAAGCACTGCACCGCCCAATGTGTGTGCAGTTGCGCTGGTCATCCTTCCTCCAAGACGGAGTGTTGCTTTCAAAAATGAACCCCAACCCATATTGATGTATTTTATTAAAATATTGTTGTACTTATTGTTAGTATTTTGGAATAAACAATTTCTTTAAGGTCTTGCATTCCTTCGCCAGCGCTCCTTGCATCGCTGAACGATGGTAGGCTTGTCTGCCTCAGTCCTGGCTCCGTAGTCTATTTCTGCCCATACGTCAGACAACCTGGTGTACTTCACAGCACGTATCAATCGTTTGAGTCTTTGGTTCATCTGCTTGAGTTTTGGACGTATGCCAAAGATTGTTTCCAGACGTTGTTTCTCGGTCATCTTGGTGTTGGAGAGGCATACTTGCCTAACGTCATTGACTATCTCCACACTACTCATGATAAGCTCACGGTAGAATTTGTTGCGATTGGAGGATAGGGCTACTGCCAGAGCATTGGTTGTCTGGTGACTGAGCTGATGGCTATACGTTCCAAGTTGCGCTACCAGGCGGTCTATCTCGTGATAGAAACCGTAGATTTGAGCTGCATAGCTGATGATGCTGTTAAATTGGTCCAGATAGTTGTTAAACTCTTTATGCAGGTTGGTGGTTGCTTCCACTTCTTCCTTTATCCATATATGGCCAGTGGACTCCAGAAGCATCATCTCTTCCTGCTGCTTCAACTCTTTCTTGGCTTTGTCGGTGTAGAGAAGTATCATTCCTGCCAATACAGGGTCATTGCCTTGGGCACGTAGAAAACTCCCATCCTGCCCATCAAAGGGAAGGATGAGAGAAAAGAGAAGTAGTATGAGAGCATAGAAACGTTTCATAAATGTTATCCTGAAATAAATCTTTTTTATGGTGTTACAACTCTGGCACATCTACGCCATCTGCCAAGGGCTTGTCCAGCTATCTCGGCATTGCTACGGTCGAGCATTCCTGCCGTGACATTGTTCCAAACATCGGCCATCGTGTAGTATTTTATGCTGAGACATAGCCTTGACAGCTTCTTGTTGAACTGCGCCAGGCGATCGTTCAGTTCCCAGAGGGTTTTGCTTCGTTCTGCACCAGTGAGCATGTTTTCTTTACCGCCCTTTGCTATGGCATCCTTTAGTGTGGTATATACCGTGACAAGCTCTGTGGCAGTCTCGATGTAGAGGTTGTTCATGTTCATAGTGGCTACAATGCCCTGTGGGTTGTTTGATATGGCTTTCTTCAGATGGCACAGGTTGATGAAGATTCTCACACCATCATCGTATAGTGAGGTGCAGGCTTTAAGCGTGGATGCATAGCCAGATGCCGTTTTCAGATAGTTGTTGTACTTCTTTTCCCATTTATGTATCTGGGTGAACTCGGCTGCGATGGTGTTCTGGAGGAGTGCCGTCTTTTGTTGGTCTTCTATCTGATGCTTAATCTGACCATTGATAAGTTCGTTCCCCTCTGCCAAGGCGACATATTCCAATGGGTTGCTGGAAACTATCTGTGCATGCAATCTCTCTGATGGCAGCACCAATGCCAAAGCAATGGCTGAAAAGATTGTCCATCTTCTGTTATCTGTTAGTGATTTCATATATGCCTTTCCTCCTTTTGTTGTATTCTACTCGTTCACGTATAATCTTCACAACGTCCAACTTTTCCTTTACACCATAAATGTCCAGTTGGGGATTTGTACGGTCGCCACTGAATATTCCCACCGTTTTTAGTCCGAAGAGTTGTTCCATAATACTACGATTCTCACAGAAATCCACCACTCGGTATAGCTCGATGTAGTCACTGGTTCTGTTCAATACTCCATGTTGGATGATGAGCTGCTCTGAGGTGATGATGTATCTCAGTTTGTGAAGATACAGACATTCGTAGAGCATGAAGCATATCATTACGGAACCAAATGCCACAAATGGCATCTTGTAGGTAATGCAGTCGTGACCGGCAATTAGAAACATGGCGCAACTAATGATGAATAACATTCCTTGCGAGATGATATACTGCGCCCAGTGTGGGCGAATGGTTACGATATTGAATCTTCTGATTGGGTCTGTCATATCTATTATCGCTTAAATCCATGATGTTTGGTTTCTTCATTTTCTTCTTGGCGTTCAAAAGTCAAGTCCATACCATTCTCATCAAACGCTGTTTCTACAACATCGGTCAATGAGAATTGCTTCTTGTCAAGCAGTTCATCGTTGAAATCCTTGTAGTCTTGCGACGGAAGTTCACGGACAATATTCACTGTTTCGAGGTTCTGACCTTCCTGCAGATGGAGTCTGTCCAAAAATGCTTCTTTGAAATCTTTCCAGGCCATACGCATCTTGTCCACTGCATCTTGCTTGTCTTCTTTACAGATGAAGTGAGATTCGTGATATTCCAAAGCCAAATCATTTGCTCTGTCAAATGTCAGATACAGTTCTCGTAAGTCATCGGGTAGCAAGTCGTAATTATCGTCATCGAAATCAAGCAATTCCTTTGTTGTCTTCGGTAGTTTATCGAAGCTTTCCATAAACTCTCTCATTTCGTGCGGTACATTCTCAGGTGCCACTATACTCCTTTTGTTGGCTATATCTATGAAGTTTGCCACAAACACTCTTCCTGCAGCATCTCTATCGAAGCCGAGATGGAAGGAGGCTTGTGGTGCAGCTTTCAAAAGACCTTGTATCTGACCATAGCTTGGACTACCTCCTGTTGAGACATAAACGGCTTCTTTCAGATCTTGCCGTCCTTCCTTGTCAAGTCCTGATTCTTGGCGCATTTGGATCTGATAAAATGCCATGGCATCGTATGCACTTTCAAAGACATATACTCGTTTGGCATCTTTTAGGGCTGTGTTCTTAGGACTTGCTATCCAAACACCTTCACTGGCGTTAGTGCCAGCTGCCATGCCTTTTCGTGCGGAACCATCCTTGTGTGGATAGCCTCTTTCTTCAAAACCTACACATTTTTCTGGTTGCCCAGGAATGTACATTGGGAAGGAAAGATTCTTATAGGTGTTGCCCTCTTTGGTGCTTCTTGATGCAAGGACAAAGCTGTCTTGAAAGGCGCAGCGTGTGGCGAAATCTATGCCTCTTGACTTGAAAAAAGCATAGAACGGCTTCTGTGACTCGAAATCTTTAGGATTGAAACGTTCAATCTTATATTCCTTGATGTCAAATGGTTTGTTACGAGCAATTGAATTCTGGATGCTCCGATTCTTATGTTCGACTTGAATATTGAGCAGACGCTGGCAAACCTTATGCACAAGGGCAGACTCCTTCATTCCAAATTCGTACTCGTCGAATAATTGCGGATGCTCCCAAATGAAGGAGGTCACGGAATACAATTTGATTTGTGGTGGTTGGAAACAGCAGTTCTTGTTGGGCATGACAATGAACTTGTCACCTCTAATTCTCTGGCCATTATTGTCCAAACCTACATACGCAGGATAGCGCAAGCCATCACGCTTATAAAACGTGTAGCCTGCGTCCTCCAATACTTCTTTGATGTTTATACGGCTTCTGTAGTCTGCAAATGTCTGTTCGTCTGTCATCTCTCTTATGTGTATATAGTTGTTTATCTGCCATGACCTAAGCCTACACCGTGTTCTCCTGCGTTGAGTCCTGCGTCGAAAGCTCTTGAAGCAAGATCTTGCGGTGAATCTACACTGCTCTTGAAATAGACATGTGGCCTGTGGGCATGGTGGTGTTCAATGAAGATGGATGGTGCAGAACGGTCTCTGCCCAGTTCGCTCATCACGGCAAGTCCTGCAAGGAGGGCTCCTCCAATCTGCGCACCGATGTTCTTTCCTTCTCCTGGGATGTTTTTCATATCCACCTCCTTGAAGATGTGGGAGAAGAGTTTCATGCGGTGATAGTCATCGATGGCCATGAACTTGTCATACTGCTTTTGGGTAATCTCATGGCTGATGCTTTCTCCGTTGATTATGGCTGTCATGCGGAACTTGGCATTGCCTTTCTCGTCCTTTTGGATTTCACCTTGCTCATTACGCACAGGTTCAACCTTGATGTCGTCAACTTGAACCTCTCTGCCATGCTAGCCTTCACGGAACCAACCCTTGTTTTCGTTCTGCTCATAAAGGCTGTTGCCATCTACATGGGCTACGCTACGATCTTCTGGCTCTATAGTTATTTGGTCACCGTCGAGTGCAATAGGCTGCTCTTGCACCATCTGTTGGCGATTGTTGAGTTCTGCCTCTACTTCAGGATTTAGTTTCAAGCTGATTTGCTCTTTTGAATTGAGCATATCCATCGTCAACTTATCCTGAAAATCATTTTTGATGACATTGTTTATAATATCAATGCGATTCTGGACAGGAACTTCCTTTATGGAGTTGTTGGTCAGCTTCTTTACTTCCTCTTCTGTGAGGTCATAGACAAAATCCTGCTTTGTGGCTGTGGACTGAATTGTCAAAGTCTTGTTGGCAGCATCAACGATGATACCGTGTGAAGACAGACATTCCTGCCACTTGGCATTGCTGAAATATACCTTGGAGGTGATAAGCTCGTTGTATGGCTTGGCTGGTTCCTTTGGACGTGGACGAACCTCCACGGGAGTAATGACAGATTGCAAGTCTGCCAACACATCCTGCGAAGGTTGCTGTACCATGTTTTGCTGACCGCCTTTATAGTAGAAGCCGTAGCCACCATTCTGCATTTCGCCTGGCTTCATTCTGCCGTCAGGACGCTCTGGTACTATAGGAGCACCTTGCATGAACATTGCTCCTCCGACTCTTCGCATGTGAAATCCTTCCTGGCATCGTGGAGTCCAACCGAGGAATCTTCCGTGATACGGATCCATCATCATGTGGGCGCAACGTCTGTTCCAAGGTAGTCTTCCATATTCGCCAACGCCTATGCGGTAGCCATGAAGTCCCATGGCAACACGGCCATTGGCATTTCGGGCATGAACGTAGTCGCGTGGCATGTAGAAATCGTTCTTTACGAGTTCTGCCACAGTGTTGTAGGCTCGCTTGTTGGCTGAGTTTGCTCCCCAATCAACCAATGCCCTATGTTGCTGTGGCGTGATGGCGTATGTGAGCAAAGGAGAATCGTGGCCTTGAACAGCTAACTGATAACCTTCTCCTTGTCTGATGATATGTGCTTGCATACCATTCTTGCGAAGTATAGCTTGTAGTTCAGGGGCCAAATCTCTGCCTACTGGTAATGCATTTGATCTGATAGACATATTCTAATGCTGATTGTTGTTTGTTACTGTGTGGTTATTCGCCAACTTCAATCTGTTCACCTTTCCAATCGACAAATTCTTCTGCCGATTCCTCGTTGACTATGAGGTTCCTTTCTTTACAGAAAGCGGTGTATTCTTCCTGCCATTCTGGTGAGTGATGGTTGATGTAATCAAGCCAGCCATATTCTCCGCTCTGAAATTTCTCCACGAGCACATCTTCTGGATAGTACTTCACATTTGCCATGAGATCTTGTTTTATGGGTTAATACTTTGGGTTATCGCTGCATCATGCGCATACCCAGTTTCTTCTGTTCGTTCCACATTTCTTCGGTGTAGTTCTCTTCTGGGATGTAATCGAGATTGCCATTCTCGTCCATTGTCCAACAACCGAAGATGCCGAAGTTGAATTTATCCCAGTCACGCTTTGCTTCTCGCTTCCAGACAAGTTCGTTACCTGCTGCAAAACGGATGCCAGTGTTGGAATTGAGGTCGATGCCAATGGTCTGTTCCTCATCGTCCTCTACGATGGTGAGGATGTCACCATTCTGCAACTTCTGCATTTCTGCACCAGTGAGGTGGTAGCGGTCTGCTACATACTGGATGTTTCTGCCGATGACTGGTGTTGGAACACTAAGAACTTGTTTGCTTTCAGGGTCAAGCTGGAAGAAACATTTGCTTCCGAGTTCGTTGCCAACCTCGTTGCTCTCCAAATGACCGACAATAGGCTTTCCTGCAATAAGGTTCTTTTCCTGCTGCTCGTTGAAGAGTTTTAAATCAAACTCATCGAGTTGTGGATAGAAAAGCACGTCAACGCCACCTTCGGCTGTTCTCACAAGACTAAATCTTGTACGTGCCTTGACTTCCTCGCCATCGTCGGCTGTTATGTGAACTGGCAAAACGGGTGACTTGCGTCCGTTGTGGATGTTCTGAAGGACATCGGTGGGCAAATCGTCTATCATTGCCTGGGTAAGTCCAAAACGTTCAAGGATGTCATAGGGCATCTCGTTCTCATCGAAATTGTAATTCATTTGCTTTTCTGTTTTATACGTTTTTATTCGGTGGCAACATAATTATTGCTCTATCCTAATTGTATGTATTGCCAACCGTCAACAAAATTACATTGTATATGCAGAAGAAGTTGAAGAATAGTATTGGTATCATTCAAGTTTTATAAATAGTTATGAAAGAAGTATGATTATTCCTCAATTATCATACTATAAACATAAATAAAGTTAGATGGAGAAGGGAAGTGTTTACTCTTTTCGTATAGTTCAGTTGAGACTGATTAACTTTGCTGCATGAAAGCTATAAAGTTACCGATTTTGATACTGACTTTTATATTCAGTACTCCCTTTGCACACGCCCAGTTCAATACTATTGGGTATGTGAAGAAACATCATATCCCTAAAAAGAAAAGTCCACAAGAAACAACAGATGTTGCTCCTGTGGACTCTGTGGTGAAGTCTGATTCTTTGTCTAATGCATCATCGCAAAGTATTCTACCTTATCTGAAGGTTTCGCTTCCATTGAAAAGCATTCGGATAAATTCAAAGTATGGGATGCGTAAACATCCCGTGATGCACAAGACGATTATGCATAACGGTGTGGATCTCGCAGCTCGTTACGAAAAGGTGTTCTCCATGTTGCCTGTGGAGGTTATTGGAGTTGGTCAAGACTTTCGTTCTGGTAAATATGTGATGGTAAGGACAGGTGACTATACTATTAGTTATTGCCATCTATCTTCATTTTGGGTAGCAAAAGGTATGTTTGTCAATGCAGGAGATATGCTTGGGCTATCAGGAAGTTCAGGAATGTCAACTGGTCCTCATCTGCATTTGACAACGAAAAAGGATGGCAAGGTGTTTGACCCGGTCATACTTCTAGAGCATGTGAAATACTTGCTTAGTTTTAAAGTATAATTAGGTTTATTATCATCCATCTTAGTCCATGTGAATGCAGTTTGATTCATTTTAGTTGTTTAGTTATTACCTTTGCACCACAATAAACTTTATATTTAAATAAACATATGAAAATGAAGAGATTTAGTTTTGTTGCTCTCATTTGTGGAGCTCTTTGCTTAACTTCTTGTGGTGCTTTCAAAAGCTATGTTGCCAGCTATTCTGTTGGACTTAGTACTGTAGAGAGCCCTGCTGATGCAAAGCAACAATTTGGTGAAACAAAGGTTGTTACTTTTAATGAAGAAGGAGTCAGTAAGTACCGTTATGAAGACGATTACATTGACATCGTTTGGTTTGTTGGTTCTAAACAATTCAACTTTACCCTCAAAAACAAATCTGGTCATACTCTCAAAATCAATTGGGATGACATCAGTTATGTTGATACTAAAGGTCAGGTGGGTCGAGTTATGCACGCTGGTGTAAAATATACTGATAGAAATAATTCTCAGCCTGCTACTACTGTTCCCAAAGGTGCAAGCATTTCTGATATTCTTCTTCCTACAGAGAATGTCTATTTTGTATCTGGACAATATGGTGGTTGGAGAGAGAACTATCTTATTCCATGTGTTTATAAGACTCCTGAAGATTTTAACTCTGGAGCATCTTCACTTGTCGGTAAAACTATGACTGTAATGATGCCAATCATGATAGAGAACGTTCAGAATGATTACACATTCACTTTCAATATTGACAAACTATTGAATACTGCAACAAAGTAATTATAAATATGGCTGCCTATACATTTGTGTAGACAGCCATATTCTTATTTTGAGTATAATATTATTCTGCGCTGAACAAAGTCCATGTCAAACAATTCAGACCACCGCCACTATTAGTGTTCACATCGGGATTCTCTAGAATTTGAGTCATATCACAATCTATAAGCTCTACTTCATAAGAAGCTCCAAAGGCTTGCTGGATTTGTTGCACAGCTGCTTTGTCGAGTTCATCCCAATCTAATTTTGGAACGATAATATGTTTACCAACTTGTAGAAAATTAATGTATCCCCAACTTTTCGATTTCAAGAGGCTCCACATCTTGGTACCTTTGATTCCTTCAATATCTCCAAAGTGCAGACGTTCAATATCAAAGTATTCTGTCAGTGGCTCACTCAGACGTTCTTCATCGTCCAAATCACAGTAATTTGTAATCAGAACTTTTCCTTCAGTGATATATCTAACCATTCCATCGGCATGTCCAATCGGGTTTTCATCTTTTCCTTCCCATTCGATCAGAATAAGACGAATCTGATTATCAAAGAATTGGTCCCACCAGTCTGTAAGTTCCTCTTTGGATAGATTGTTCTCATTCAATACTTTGCTACACATGATGATTGTTGGCTTACCAAACTTGTCGATAGCTTTGATCACATTGCCTCCATCAAGAACAAGAGGGATTGTAACAAAATCAAGATTAAGCTTGTCGGCCTTGCGAGTATGAACTTTGTGTAGCAACCAGTTTGTGATACAAGCTTTCTGGTCGCAAAGATAATCCGGGCTATAGGTGTAGTTCAGAAAGAAATCTCTCGTCAGCTGCACTGGCATATAATCTCTTGACCAGATGTCACGAGTGTTATACAGATCATAGTGCTTCAAGGTCTTAACAGACTCTTTCAATGTTGCATACATCTTTTCTCTTAACTGAGGATCCAAACCTCTGCTCTCTGCTGGGAGAAGACTGGAATAACAAACCGTATTGGTCATGTTATCCGTTACGAAGTTATCTTTTGATATTATCATACTCTTAGCTTTTTGATAATTCGATATTTAATATCTCACCATGTGTCTTGTAATTACCAATGCTTTCGCCTCGAATTACTTTCTCAGCTTCAAGCATTTCACCTTTTCGTATTCTGTAAACAAGGAGAAGATCATTAACGTGAAGGCTGCTGTTTTCACATAATACAACCTTCAGATAGTTCTTTCCTTCATGCTCAACAACCACAAATGTCAATTTTCGATTAAGATATTGGATTGTTATCTTTGTGTTCAACTCAAGGGCATGAATATAAAGTGTATCATCGTCAAATCCCCAATCACTTACAAGATTCTTTGATGCAGAATACTCTTCCCATGACTTATACCCAACATAGAGGGCTATTGTATTCAATGTATATTCGCTTGCCTTTCTATCATCCTTGATATAATAGAACAAACGCTTTAATGTGGTTACGCCTATAGTACGTCCAGTTTCATCAAAAATGAGGGAAGATAAAATGCTGAAGTCTCCTGCTTTGTCAAACAGGAGACCTGACTTTTCCTTTAGATCCGCAATAATCGCATTATTCAATATCATATTTCAACCTTAATGAAAGAAAAGTTGTCTGAGATAGTATCGGCAATGACATCTAATTCTTCCTTCTTAGAGTCATCATAGCTTAGTGCCTTAGTCATATCTATCTCCTTATGGAAGCCATCCGAACAGAGGACGAAAACATCCCCAGGCTCAATCTCTATTTTCCTGACTGGAGCAACATCTACCGGATCTTCGCCCATGATGGATTTTGTCACGATAGAGGAATACTTCTCATAACTTGATGCCCGTAAAGTCTTGATCTTTGCAAGTTCATTAACGACAGAATGGTCTTCAGTTCTATAAACTTCATGACCATCTCGGTACATATAAATTCTGCTATCGCCAAGCCAGGTGAGATAAGCACTGCCTCCTGTGACAAAAAGTACAGTGATAACACATCCCATCTTCTGTGCTGCCATAGCCATTCGCTTCAACATTAACGCATCGTTTGCAAATGAAATCGCCTCTTTTAAAATTTCTGCAGGAGTGTATTGCAGATAGTTCATCTCAATGAAATCATATATAGCCTCTGAAACTACTTTTGATGCAGTAGCTCCATCCGAATAACCACCCATGCCATCTGCAACGACGAAAACAGCTGAGTTATCGGGAAGGGAACCGTGGATAACGAAATCCTGGTTCTCTTCTCGACTTCCTTTGTTTGTATATTGGAATATTTTCATTACTTAACTGCCTGAATTGTATCACCACCATGCTTAGTAACACGTGGACGAATACTAATCTTTATTGGTCTTTGAGTAATAGCCTTATCCGAAGCCTTGTTAGCCCACAGATATGCTTCACCAGACCCCAAAGCTGCCATCTCTGTTGCTGTAAGGGTCTGTAGTGGGGTAATAGCTTTCTGTACATGCTTCACCCAAGCAGGTGAACTGAATCTATGCATGACTACGATAGAACTCAATTCAATTATTTCTGTTGGAAGACTCATTGGATCCTGACTCGCTATCATGATAGATACACCCTTATGACGCATCTCACGGATAGCTGTAGTAATAGAGCCTACAAGTTCCTTGTTATTCATGTACTTATGTGCTTCATCAAAGACAATGAATTTGTTGAATGCACGTCCATCAACCTTCATGACAGAAGAGAAGATATTGAGCATAACGACGAACAAGCCAAGAGCCTCGTCCTTCTCGATGAACTCATCACGAAGGTCAACAATTATCAATCGTCCTGGTTTCAGATATTGCTGCAGCTTGTT
>OJKP01001882.1_pt1 | contig 10863 bp, 9 predicted proteins | sample 1596521 | NCBI WGS metagenome assembly OJKP01 (sample SAMEA4350130, study PRJEB24818) | metagenome | biome: human; feature: gut; material: faeces | place: Denmark | collected 2013-09
GGTACCGGTCGTGCGGCGCGGCAGGATCTTGCTGCGCTCGGACAGGAAGCGGCGAAGCTTCGCGGTGTCTTTGTAGTCGATATAAGTGCACTTGTCAACACAGAACTGGCAAACTTTTCTGCGTTTGCGGTTCTTGCTCTTATCTCTGTCAAAAGCCAAGACTGTAATCCTCCTTTATCAAAATCAGAACGGCAGGTCGCCGTCATCGTCGTCCAGCTCGGAAAACGCGCTGCCGCCCTGGGGGACATTGTCATATCCGCCATAGCTGCCGCGGTGAGCCGGTGCCGACGCACTCGGCGCTGCCGGGCGAGACGTATCGCCGCCGTCGCGGCGCTTGCTCTCGCCAAAGTAGACATTGTCCGCCACGACCTCCGCGCTGCGGCGCTTGCCGCCCTCACGGTCGGTCCAGTCGCGGATCTGCAGGCGGCCGCTCACAACGGCCATGCTGCCCTTGGTGAAGTACTTGGAGACAAACTCCGCCGTGCTTCTCCACGCGACAATGTCGATGAAGTCCGTCTGCCGCTCGCCGCCGTCACGACCGCCGAAATCACGGTCGACCGCAAGCGAAAACGACGCCACGGGGATCTGGGACTGGGTATAACGAAGCTCGGGGTCACGGGTCAGACGGCCCATGAGCACAATGTGATTCAGCATTGCCGCGCCTCCTTATTCCGGGCGACGGGTGATCAGGGAGCGGAGAATACCGTCCGTGATGCCCAGCACACGATCCAGCTCAGCCGGGAAATCCGGGCCGCTGGTGAACTTGACGAGCACGTAGTAGCCCTCGGAAATGTAGTTGATCTCGTAAGCGAGCTTGCGCTTACCCATCTCCTCCATCTCCTCCAGCGTGCCGTTCTGCTCGACAAGCGCCTTGAACTTCTCGACGACTGCTGCAGTCTCTTCCTCCGACAGGTTGGGGTTGATGATGTACATCAGTTCGTACTTTTCGGTGGTTTTTGCCATTTCAGTTGCACCTCCTTCTGGTCTGATGGCCCTCATCTTAAATGAGAGCAAGGATCACCTGTGTCAGCACACAGGCCATATTATTATACCTGAAAATATGGGAAAGTCAATCTTTTTTTGCACTTTCCGGTGTGTCGAGCACGTGCACGTTCATCTGCGGGTAGGACATGGACACACCGTGGGCATCAAACGCCGCGCCGACGGCCTCCATGAGGTCGTAGTACACCGTCCAGTAATCGGCCGTCTTGCACCAGACCCGCACGACGTAGTCGATATTGCTCTCGCCGTACCCCGACACGCGCACGAACGGCTCCGGCTCCGGCAGGATGCCGGGCACAAGGGAGACGGCATTGTGCAGCGCCGCCTTCACCTGCTCCGGACGGCAGGTATAGTCCGCGCCGAAGGTGAGATCCACGCGCCGCTGCGGCTCACGGTTGTAGTTGACGATCTTGGACGCCGACAGGTCACTGTTCGGCACATAGATGTCCTTATTGTCGATCGTGCACAGCTGCGTGTAGATCAGGCCGATGTCGCGCACCGTGCCGCTGACATTGCCGGCCTCGATGAAATCGCCGTCCTCAAACGGCCGTGTGAGCAGGATGATGATACCGCTCATGGCATTCGAGAGGCAGTTTTGCACCGAGAGCGACAGAGCCAGACCGAGCAGACTGAACACAGCCAGCAGTGCTGTGACATTAAAGCCGAGGCTGTCGGCCACGATGAGGATCGCCATGAATTCCAGCGTGATCTTGAGCACCTTGAGAATGAACCTGCTCAGGCTCTCGGACAGGCGCGAGTGCGACGATATGCGCCGCGCAATGCGCATGATGATCCAGATGCAGACAATGCAGATCACGAGCGTGATGGCGGAGGTGATGAGTTTTTCCAGTGTGAGACTGCCGAGGCTGAAGCCGATGGCTTTGTTCACGTCCTCGATGCTGTCTTTTGTCGATTCGAGCGCGCTCTGATAGGTGTCCGTATTCAAATGGCGGTCTCCCCTTTCGTGAATGATCTGATGTTCAGTATACGCCATACCCCGCCGGTTTTCAACACGTTCCGTCAGGCGGCATCCTGGGCAGGGGCCTCAAAAAGGAGCGTGCCTGTTTGCGCAAAAAGCGCAAAAAGGCGGGGCTGAAATCAGCCCCGCCTGCGTGGGTAGGAAAAATTATGCCTCGTCGTAGAGCTTCTTGAGCTTGAGCAGGTGCTCGTAGCGCTTCTTTGCGTTGGCCTCGGACTTGGCAAACAGCTCCTCGGCACGATCCGGGAACTCGTTGGTCAGGCGGGCGTAACGTGCCTCGTTCATGAGGAAGTCACGGTAGCCGTCGGCCGGCTCCTTGCTGTCGAGCGCGAAGGGCTTCTCTGCGGACGGATCGTAGCGGAACAGGTTCCAGTAGCCGCAGTCGACCGCGCGCTTCATCTCGCCCTGGCAGTTGGTCATGCCGCCCTTCTTGATGCTGTGCATCTCGCAGGGAGCGTAGCCGATGATCAGGGACGGGCCGGGGTAAGCTTCCGCTTCCTTGATGGCCTTGATGGTCTGCGCCGGGTTTGCACCCATGGCGACCTGCGCCACGTAGATGTAGCCGTAGCTCATGGCGATCTCGGCAAGGCTCTTGCTCTTGAGCTCCTTACCGGCAGCCGCGAACTGCGCGACCTGACCGATGTTGGAGGCCTTGGACGCCTGTCCGCCGGTGTTGGAGTAGACCTCGGTGTTGAAGACGAACACGTTCACGTCCTCGTCCTGCGCCAGGACATGGTCCAGGCCGCCGAAGCCGATGTCGTAGGCCCAGCCGTCGCCGCCGAAGATCCAGCAGCTCTTCTTGTTGAGGAAGTCCTTGCCGGCCATGATGCGCTGGTAGCGCTCGCAGTCACAGGCGGGCTTGGCCTCCATCACAGCGAGGAACTCCGCCGTGGCGGTCTGGTTGGCCTCGCCGTCGTTGTAGGTCTCGAGGTACTTCTTGGCAGCCGCGACCTTGTCGGGATCCTTGCCGTTTTCGGCGATGTAGCGGATGTCCTCCGCGAGGTCGTCGCGGATCTTCTTCTGGCCGAGGTACATGCCGAGGCCGTGCTCCGCGTTATCCTCGAACAGGGAGTTGGCCCAGGCGGGACCCTTGCCTTCCTTGTTGACGGTGTACGGGCTGGTGGCAGCCGGGCCGCCCCAGATGGACGAGCAGCCGGTCGCGTTGGAGATCATCATGTGATCGCCGAACAGCTGCGTGATCAGGCGGGCATAGCTCGTCTCGGCGCAGCCGGCGCAGGAGCCGGAGAACTCGAGCATGGGCTGACGGAACTGGCTTCCCTTGACGGTGAAGTCCTGAAGCTCCTTCTTCTCGGCAACAGCGGAGACCATGTAGTCAAACACGGGCTGCTGCACTTCCTGGCCCTCCAGCGGCTGCATCGTCAGCGCGCCGACCGGGCAGACGTGCGTGCAGACGCCGCAGCCCATGCAGTCGAGCGGAGAGATGGCCATGGAGAACTTGTAAACGCCCTTGCCGGCGCCGACCTTGAAGTCGACCGCCTTGGTCTGAGCGGGCGCGGCGGCCAGCTCGTCGGCAGTGAGCGCGAACGGACGGATGGTCGCATGCGGGCAGACATAGGCGCACTGGTTGCACTGGATGCACTTGGCGCTGTCCCACTCGGGCACGGAGACGGCCACACCGCGCTTCTCATACGCGGAGGCGCCGAGCTCGAACGTGCCGTCGGCATGGTCGACGAACGCGGAGACAGGCAGGCTGTCGCCGTCCATCTTGTCGACCGGGGTGAGAATGTCGCGCACCATCTTGACGGTGGCCGGACGGCCGGTCAGCTCCTTGGCGGGCGCATCGTCCACGGCGTTGGCCCAGTCGGCCGGAACGTCGATCTTCACATACGCGGTCGCGCCGAGGTCGATGGCCTTGTAGTTCATCTCGACCACGTCCTCGCCCTTCTTCATGTAGGAGGCTTTGGCCTTCTCCTTCATGTAGCGGATGGCGTCCTCTTCCGGCATGATCTTCGCCAGAGAGAAGAATGCGGACTGCAGGATGGTGTTGTTGCGCTTGCCCATACCGATCTGGATGGCCAGGTCAATGGCGTTGATCGTGTAGAGCTGGATGTTGTTCTTGGCAATGTAGCGCTTGGCGGAGGCGTCCAGATGGTGGCTGAGCTCCTCGGGTGTCCACTCGCAGTTGATCATGAACACGCCGCCGGGCTTGACGTCCTGAACCATCTTGAAGCCCTTGGTGATGTAGCTCGGGTTGTGGCAGGCGACGAAGTCGGCCTTATTGATATAGTACGGGCTCTTGATCTCGTGATCGCCGAAGCGCAGGTGGCTGATGGTCACGCCGCCGGTCTTCTTGGAGTCGTACTGGAAGTAGGCCTGCACGAACTTATCGGTGTGGTCGCCGATGATCTTGATGGAGTTCTTGTTGGCGCCGACGGTGCCGTCACCGCCGAGACCCCAGAACTTGCAGGCAATGGTGCCCTCGGCGGAGGTGTCGGGCGCGTCCGTCTCCGGCAGGGAGAGGTTGGTCACGTCGTCAACGATGCCGATGGTGAACTGACGCTTCGGGTTCTCGCTCTTGAGTTCCTCGTAGACCGCGAACACGGAGGCCGGCGGGGTGTCCTTGGAGCCGAGGCCGTAGCGGCCGCCGGTGACGACGATGTCGTTGCGGCCGGCGTTGGCCAGCGCGGTGACGACGTCGAGGTACAGGGGCTCGCCCTGTGCGCCGGGCTCCTTCGTGCGGTCGAGCACGGCGATCTTCTTGCAGGTCGCCGGGATGGCCGCGATGAGCTTGTCGGCACGGAACGGACGGTACAGGCGGACCTTCACGAGGCCGACCTTTTCGCCGTGGGCGTTGAGGTAGTCGATGACCTCCTCGGCCACGTCGCAGATGGAGCCCATGGAGATGATGACACGGTCAGCATCCGGGGCGCCGTAGTAGTTGAACAGCTGGTAGTTGGTACCAATCTTGGCATTGATCTTCGCCATGTACTCCTCGACCAGGTCCGGCACGGCATCGTAGTACTTGTTGGACGCCTCACGGTTCTGGAAGAAGATGTCGCCGTTTTCATGGCTGCCGCGCATCTGCGGATGCTGCGGGTTCAGACCGCGCTGACGGAAGGCATTGACCGCATCCATGTCCACCATATCAGCCAGATCATCATAATCCCAGACGGCGATCTTCTGGATCTCGTGCGAGGTACGGAAGCCGTCGAAGAAGTTCAGGAACGGAACACGGCCCTTGATGGCGGCCAGATGCGCCACAGGGGACAGATCCATGACTTCCTGCACGTTGCCCTCGGCGAGCATGGCGAAGCCGGTCTGGCGGCAGGCCATAACGTCGGACTGGTCACCGAAGATGGACAGGGTGTGCGAAGCGAGTGCGCGCGCCGTCACGTGGAAGACGGCCGGGAGCAGCTCACCTGCCATCTTGTACATGTTCGGGATCATCAGCAGCAGGCCCTGAGAGGCGGTATACGTCGTCGTCAGAGCGCCGGCATTCAGCGAACCGTGGACAGCGCCGGCTGCGCCGGACTCTGCCTGCATTTCCTGCACACGGACCTTCGTGCCGAAGATGTTCTTACGGCCGGCGGCGGACCACTGATCGACCAGGTCGGCCATCGGGCTCGACGGGGTGATCGGGTAAATGGCAGCCACTTCCGTAAAGGCGTAGGACACGTGGGCGGCAGCATTGTTGCCGTCCATCGTAACGAGCTTTCTTGCCATAAACTTCATCTCCTATTTCTCTTATGCGTTAGCCTATATTTGTGCAATGGGTACCTATCAACCCATTCGCGTCAATATGATAACACAGTTGCAAAAAAACGTAAATAATAGTTTTTTAATTCGTATTTCATTTTTCGAAACGTTATTATTGAAAACATGCAATTTTCCGAGGAAAAACCGGCATTTTCACGGAAAACGCCTGCATTTTTCGCTGTTTTTTCGCTTGTGATTTCTCACCTATTGTTATATAATATATCACTGCTGTTAAGAAAGGGGCTGTCTACATGGTCAAAATCGAACAATCGAATGGCACCATCAGCATCACCAACGAAGTATTCACAAACCTTGCAGGCGACGCCGCGACCAGTTGCTTCGGCGTGAAGGGCATGGTCGGCCGCAGCAAGGACAGCGGTCCGTTCCAGCTTCTGCGCAGAGAATCCATGTCCAAGGGCGTCAACGCCACGTTCGCCGACGACGGGAGCATCTCGCTCGAGCTGCACATCGCAGTCGATCACGGCGTGAACATTTCCGCGCTCGCCCACAGCATCATCAACGAGGTCAGCTATAAGGTCAATCAGGCCACCGGCGTGCCCGTTGCGCGTGTGGACGTATTCGTGGATTCCATGTTCCTCGATTGAGCAGGGACATTTCGCATCGCTTCCCCACCCGGGAGCCACGCTTCCGGGCCATTTTCATTTCCCCCGTCGGAGGTGTACAGATTTGAGAGAAATTATTGATGCCGCAGCGCTTCGGGAGATGCTCCTGTGCGCGAATGCGGCACTGGAAGAAAACAAACAACGCATCAACGAGCTCAACGTCTTTCCTGTTCCGGACGGTGACACCGGCACGAACATGAGCCTGACGATGAACTCCGCCGCCATCGAGCTCGGCCGCAAGCAGACCGACACCGTCGGCGCCGTGGCCGACTGCGCCGCAAGCGCCCTGCTGCGCGGTGCGCGCGGCAACTCCGGCGTCATCCTGTCGCTGCTGTTCCGCGGGATCGCCAAGTCCCTCAAGGGCCGCGAGAACGCAAACGCCGCAGAGTTTGCCGCCGCCGTCTCCGCCGGTGTGGACGCCGCCTACAAGGCCGTCATGAAGCCGGCCGAGGGCACGATCCTCACCGTCAGCCGTCTGGGTGCGCAGGCCGCCGTGGAGTTTGCCAAGGAGAGCACGGACTTTGAGGCCATGCTCGAGGCGCTGCTCGCCGCCGCGCGCGAGGCGCTGGCCGATACGCAGAACATCAACCCCGTGCTGCGCCGTGCAGGCGTGGTCGATGCCGGCGGCGAGGGCTTCGTGCTCGTCATGGACGCCATGCTCGGCTACCTGCAGGGCCGCACCGCCGCCCCCGTGACCGCGGCCGCTCCGGCTGCCGCCGCCGCACCGAAAGAGGGCGCGGACTTCTCCGAGTTCGACACCGGAGAGATCACATTCGGCTACTGCACGGAGTTTATCGTGGCGCGTGAAAACAGCAAGAGCCCCGAGCTGCTGCGCTCGTTCCTCAACAACCTCGGCGACTGCGTCGTCGTGGTCGATGACGACGAGATCATCAAGGTGCACGTGCACACGAACGTGCCCGGCGAGGTGCTGACCGAGGCGCTGACCTACGGCCCGCTCCAGACCGTGAAGATCGAAAATATGCGCAACCAGCACACCGCGCTCTCCGGCAGCGACGCCCCCGCCGCACCCGAGGCGGAGCCCGCGCCCGAGGCAGAGCCCGCTGTGGCCGCGCCCGAAAAGCAGTTCGGCGTCGTGGCCGTGTCCGCCGGCGAAGGCATGGCGGACCTCTTCCGCGAGCTGGGCGTCGACCGCGTCGTCACCGGCGGCCAGACCATGAACCCCTCCACGGAGGACATCCTCACTGAGGTCAACAAGACCCCGGCGGAGGTCGTGTTCGTGCTGCCGAACAACAAGAACATCATCATGGCCGCCCAGCAGTGCATCCCGCTGTCGGACAAGAAGGTCATCGTCATTCCGACCAAGACCGTGCCGCAGGGCATCACCGCGATGCTCTCGTTCGACCCGGCAAGCGCTGAGGACGTGATTGAGGCCGAGATGAGTGCCGCGATCGAGAGCGTGCACACCGCGCAGGTCACCTACGCCGCGCGCGACTCCGATTTCGACGGGCACGATATCCACAAGGGCGAGTATCTGGCGCTGATGGACGGTGCGCTGCTCGGCAGCAACGCGGACCTGGACAAGGTGCTGCTTGCGATCGCCGATGCCGCCACGGATCTCGACCCCGAAATCGTCTCCATCTACTACGGTGAGGACGTGAAGGCCGATGCCGCGCAGCACGCAGCCGAGCTGATCGGCGGGCGTCTGCCGATGTCGGACGTGAACGTAGTCGACGGCGGCCAGCCGGTCTATTACTACATGATTTCGTTTGAATAAACCATGCACTACAGCAAACCGCCCCGGTTTTCACCGGGGCGGTTTGCTGAGTCTGTCAAAAAGTATTACTTTTTGACAAAGGGATTTGCGGCCTGACTGCAGCGCACTCGCTGTCCGCCGGAGGCGGACGGCGCGCACGTTTGCAGGCCGAGAAGTATTTTCTTCGCCGCACATGTCGCCGAAGAAAATAATTGGACCTTCTTTGCGCCTGCGGGCGCAAACTCTACGAGGTTCTATGACAAGCTGAGCAAACCGCCCCGGTTTTCACCGGGGCGGTTTGCTCTTTGTGTTCGGTTTTATCGCTCCTGCGCGCGGATCAGGTTCTTGTAGAAATCGACCGCGCCGGGCAGGCAGTTATATTCGATGTTCTCGTCGATGCCGTGCATGCCCTTCATCTGCTCCGGGCCGTAGATCACGGGGGCGAAGCGCAGGCAGTTGCTGCAGATCTCCTGATAGAACTGCGCATCGGTCGCGCCGGTCATGACATAGGGGCTCACGGGCAGGCCCGGGAACGTCTCGCCGATGACCTGCTCCACCTGACGGAAGGCTTCGCCGTGGATATCCACGGTCTCGGAGTAGTCATTGGCGTGGATGACCTCCATCTCCAGGCCGTGCTTTTCGGCAAGGCGGCGGATGATGGCAAGGCTCTCCTGCTCTCCCTGATGCGGGATGAAGCGCATGTTCGCACCCAGCGTTGCCTCCTGCGGCAGGACGTTGTACGCGTCCGCGCCGGACTGCATCGTAAAGGCGATCGTCGTGTGCAGCATCGCGCCTGCCTGCGCCGATACGCGCGGCAGCACGATCTTCATCAGCGGCTGGAACAGCCAGAGGTTGCCCATCACGAGCCGCAGGCCGAACGGCGCATAGGGCGCAAGGCGCGCGAACATGGCCGAGACCTCCGGCAGGAACTTTCTGCGGAACGGATCGTGCTTTTCCACGTCCATCACGAACGCGGACAGGCGCGCGATGGGGCTGTTCGCCATCGGCGCACTGGCGTGGCCGCCGTTGCTGCGGGCGGTGAATTTCACATCCGCCTTGCCCTTTTCAAACACGCCGACCATGGCGAAGTTGCCGGGGATGCCGCCGATGGGCTCGGAGATGATGCCGCCGCCCTCGTCGCAGACGAGAAACGGCCGCACACCGCGGCGCTTGAGCTCGGCAACGATCTTCGGTGCGCCGTCACCCGCCCACTCCTCCGTGCAGGACGAGGAGAGATAGACGTCGTTGGCGGGCTCATAGCCGGCAGTGAGCAGCTCCTCGACCGCCTGGAAAAGCGCCATGAGCGAGGCCTTGGTGTCCGACGCACCGCGTCCCCAGACCTTGCCGTCGGCAATATCGCCGGAAAACGGCGCGTGCGACTACGTGCCCTCGGCGGGCACAACGTCCTGATGGCTCATGAGCACGATCGGGCGGTCATGTGCCTTGCCCTTCCAGCAGAAGAGCAGGTTGCCGTCGATGACCGTGCGCTCGAGCTTTTCGTGCACGAGCGGGAACAGCTGCGCAAGCTGCGCGCGGAAGCGCTCGAAGCGCTCCGGCTCGTAGACGTTGGCATACGACGTGGTGTCGCAGCGGATCATGGCGGCGAGCTTTTCAGCGTAAGCCATGGCGCGGTCTGCATCCGGCTGCGGCTGATAGGCGGATTTTTTCTTCGGCATGAGCACGGCGTGCGCCACCGCCGCTCCCAGCGGGGCCAGCGGTGCGAGCGCGAGATAACCGGGGTGAAATTTCATTACGCTTTGTCCTCCTGATTCTGTTTGCGGTAGAGCGCATAGGCGATGCCGATGGCCAGCGCGCCGCTCGGAACGATCATGAAGCTGGTCGAGCCCGTCAGCGACGGGACGAGCATGAACAGCACGCTCATCATGACCAGCGGTGCAATGGCAACGCGGATGTTCTTGCGGAAATACTGATACGCCATCGCGCCGAAGAGCGCGGGGACGACGTTTGCAAACGCCGGCTGGAGCACGGGGCTCTGCAGCACGGGCTGCAGCGGCACGAGCAGCGCCACGCCGAGCGCGAGCACGACGATGGTCACGAGCGAGCTTGTCGCGATCGAGAGCGTCGAGATGATCTCGTTTTCCGCAGTGCCGGTCTTGGTGCCGGCAATGTCGCGCGCATTGACCGCGCACGGGATCTTCATGTTGATAAGGTTGCCGGTGATGAAGGCAAGGTAGCCGCCGCCCGCGCCGAGCATGGGCGTGTAGATGAGAAACTCCGCCACGCTTGAGACCGCCCACACGACGCCGACGGACAAAAAGCCCTTGCCGACGGCGCCCATGTCGGGCATCGCGCCGAGAAACGTGCCGATGAGAAACGGTGCGCCGACAAGCAGCACCAGCGTGATCACGCACACGGCGCGGCCGAGCACGTGCGTGCGGCGGTTAAACTGTTCCAGATACACTTTGCGTTCGGTTTCGTTCATGATGTTCCCTCCTTACAGGCGCACGAGCACGGCCGCCGCCATGCCGATGAGCATACTGCCGGCGATGGAAAAGCTCTCGAGCCATGCCATATTCTTCTTCTCGGCCAGATACACGAACAGCGCCATCGCCGCCGCCGACACGGCCACGACCACCAGCGGCGTCCAGTCACCGACGCAGGTGAACAGCCCCTCGCCGGACACGAACGCACCGATGTAGCTGCCGATGTACGCGCAGACGAGGCCGATGAACATGGCCGTCATGGCGCTGTCGCCGAAGCCGACGCCGGAGGCGGATTTCGCCCCGTCGTTGCCGAGGCGCCTGAGGTAGCGCTTGTTGAAGAAGATGGACAGGAGCATGCCCCAGATGATACAGAAGCTCATCAGC
>OJKP01001885.1_pt1 | contig 10856 bp, 9 predicted proteins | sample 1596521 | NCBI WGS metagenome assembly OJKP01 (sample SAMEA4350130, study PRJEB24818) | metagenome | biome: human; feature: gut; material: faeces | place: Denmark | collected 2013-09
GTAGTAGACAAGCATGGTGCAGTCGCTATACCCGCGCTTGACGCTGTCGGTATACACGATGGCCGCCTCGTTGATCTCCGCCAGGCCGGTGTCGGTCATGCGGATGGTCATAATGTTCTGCGCGTCGTCGTAAGCCACGGTGAACTTGCCGGAACTTTCATCCCATGTGGTGATCTTGTCGGTGCAGCCGCTATCCTTGAAGAACTCGATAACGACATCGTTCTTGTTATACCGAATACCCTTGCTCATGGTGTCCACATAGGTGTACTCGCTGAGAGCAGATGCTTTAGACGTGATGGTGGGCAGGGTGCTGATGATCTGATAGTCCACAACATCGCCCACGGAGGCGGTAGCAGTGTGAGCGTAACCGTCCTTGATGTCGGTCAGAGTACCGGTATTCTTGCCGGTGGAGTTCTTTGCTTCGCGCACAGTCTTATCCAACGTAGGATTGCCGGTCTGATTCTTGGGGTAAACGGTGACATCGTAGCTCCATGCCGCACCGTCCACGGTGGTCATGGGCAGGGACACGAAGAAGGGATTGCAGGTGGAGGTCACGTTTTCAGGGACGCGGGTCTCTACGATGAGGTACAAACCCTGCTCCATGTCGGATGCAGAGGCGTGGCCGGTGGCATCCGTTTCGGTCATGGCAACACCGCTGTTCTTGACAGCGGCCTCCAGCGCATTTTTCACGGTGGTGGCATTGGCAGTCAGCGCGGTGGACAGCTTGTTGTTGAGCACATCGCTGGTGAAGTAGTCGATGCCATTCTCAGTCTTGTGAGCGTCTGCGTTGGTCAGGCCGATAGCAGACAGCACGGCGTTGGAGCGCTCAGAGCCATCAAAGCCATACAGCACACCGACATGACGCTGACCATCCAGCAGTTCATTGTTCATGGCGATGTCGGCAACACGGAGGTAGGTGAACTCCACGCCTTGGATGGCGTACTTTGCCAGCTTGTCCACAACGGTGTCATCATGTAGGCCGGTAGAAACGTAGGACTCAGCATCCCACGCGCCGTCGCTGTTGGCCGTGGTGATGTCGTATTTGTAGATGGAAAGGGATGCTTTCTTGCCGGAGTCGATGATCGGCTCTGCGAACGCTGTGGTGATGAGGCCCAAAGCCATAACAACGGCCATGAGCAGTGCCAATACGCGATGGATCTTTTTCATTTGGTGTTCTCCTTCATTTCGATTTTTTTGCAAAAACAAACACCCGCCATGAGAGCGAGTGCTGCGAACAGAATATAGGTTGTAAATCCCGTGCCGCCCGTGAACGGCAGGGCAAATCCTGCGTTGTTGCAGGCGGTGATGGTAATATCGCGGTTGCTGCTGTCCAGCGTTCCCGTGAACAGCGGCTCGGTCAGCAGCGTGTACCCTGCTGGAGCTTTGGTTTCCGTTACACGGTACTGTGTGCCGATTTTAAGATTCTCCCACTCGGCAACGCCAGTTTTGTCAGTGGTCACTCTGCCCACCTCCGACCAAGTCTTGCCATCTGCGGAAGTTTCCAGCAGCAGCTCCGCACCAGCAAACGGGGAGCCTGTGGCATCTATCTTGCGGACGGTGATACTGCCCTTCTCCTCCACGGCCATGATCTTAATGTACGCCTTCACGGGGTCGCGCCCCACGCCGGTGTAACCGGCCATCGCCTGATACCGTCCCGTCCGATCATACCAGCAGATCACCGCTCGATCCGGATCGATCTCATAGGCACTGCCGGTGGCCGAGTAAGTTTTCTCGGTGTCGAGATTCTTGGCCGCCGCTGCCGTCGCCGTGATAGTCAGAGTGTCGCCCTTCCGTGTGAAGGTGATGCCGCTCCCGCTGTTGGCGGCGAAATTGTAGTCACACAGCACCTCATTGTCATCCGTGACCGTAGCTGTATAGCTGCCCGCTGCGTTCCTCTTCAGCTCAATGGTGTCGCACCAGCGCGGTGCGTACTCTGCAAAGCTGGGGATCATCGTGGCGTTCTGCATCGCCGCCGCGATCTCGTCATACCACAGCTCGAAGGTCGGGTAGCGGCTCGTATCCACACAGCCATAGAACGGGCTGTATCCCCAATCGTCGTAGGTGTAGGCGTTGCGGTATTCGCAGATCAGCTCCCAGATGATGGCCTGTGTTGCCGCCCACTTTTCCGCGTTGATGATGGCACTGCTGTTCCGGTCGCCGGACGCTGCGCCGTAGTCGGCACTGGGATATCCCAGGGACATTGCCAGCGCGATACCGCTCTGCACAGAGGCTGGAAGATTGTACCAGCTGGCACTGGAGCCCTCCTTGTAGGTGCCGCTGTCATCGGAATGAACGCCCGGCTCGATGCAATAAGCCACCGCGCCATCCGCATATTTCATGTGGTAGAGGGCACTGCCGCTGCCGAGGCCGCTGGTAGCCGAGATGGTCAGATTTGTAATGGACGGCGTTGTGCTTTGGCTATAATCATACTGACGAAATGTGATCTCGTCAGAATAGACGTAGACCCTGTACTTGACCGTCACGCTGGCAGCATAGGCGGTCACCGCCAGTGCTGCCGCCATGACCAACGCCAGCACAAAGGCTGTCATGTGTTTGAATGCTTTCAAATGGCTTCCTCCTCTACAAAAGATAAGACCTCTCTGTTTCCAGAGGGGTCTTGCGTATTGTTTTTTCTCAGCCTGCATAGAGAACATAGATGAGCAGGCTTGCACCATTCTCTACGATGCAGACGTTGCAATGGAAACCCGCGTCCGCGATGCTATCCATGCCCGCCTGCATCATGAGCTGCCGGAAGGTGTAGTCCACCATGTCCCGCGCCTTGGCCTCCAGCACTTCCTGTGAAGCATCCGCTGCCACCGATGCAGGGAAGCGGTAGGCGCTGTTGTCCAGCGTCAGGCTGCCATCTGTGATGACACCGTACTGCGCGGCAGCATAGGCGTTGGCCGCCTCGACAGCCGCCCAGCGGTCTGCCGGTTCGGGTTTCGGCTCCGGTGCAGGGACAGGTTCGGGTGTAGGCGCAGGTTGTTCCTCCTGTTTCTCCTCTGCCGGGGTAGGCACCGGTGTGGGTGCGGGAGCAAGTGTATCCTCCGGTGCAGGCGCGGGTGTTGCCGCCTGTTCAGGGGTAGTGGGCGGTGCCGTTTCAGCGGTTGTAGGCTGCTTTTCTGCGGCGTTATCCGCATTCTCTGATGTCTCCGCCCGCTCGACAGGCCGTGGCGCGTCCGCACTGTCCTCGGTTTTGCTGTTTTCCTCCACCGTCTGCGATGGCAGTAACGCGGTCACCACTTCTGCCGTATCATCGGTTTCCTGCGCCGAGGTCAGTTCTGTCTTTACGGAAATCGGCGTCTGTGTCTTGCCCGATGCTTGCGCTGCACAGCCCGCCATGATCGCCATGCAAAGGATCAGAGCCACGCAGAAAATTGTTCGTTTCATTGTAACATCATCCCTTCGTTTTAAGATACTCTCATTATGTGGTCATAAATATCTGCCGTCAAATTTTTGCTCATCTCTCTACGCTCTGCTCCTGTTTCTTTTCCTGCTGCTGCGGTGCAAGGCCGCGCTGGATGCTGGCGCGCTGTGCAGCGAAGGTCTGCTGGAAGTTGGCAAGCACACTGGTTCTGTCCCGCGCCTCCATCCCATCGAACAGCTCCACAAGATCAGTGACCTTGGGCTTGTCGCAAGGCACACCGTAGCTGCGGCACAGCATATAGCTGACACTGTCCGCACTCAGCATGCAGGACTCCCGACTGTAATAGGGGAAGTTCCCATGATCATGAATACCCGCATGGACGATCTCGCGGCTCAAGGCGCGAAACGCCGCGCTGTCCGAAATATACCCGCTGACGATGATCTGCTGCTGATTGGGGTCATACAGCGCATCCTGCCCACGGGCATCGCCGGTCACAACGGGGACAGGCGACACCACCAGAAGCTGGTACAGCGCCTTGCTCATGGCATCGCTGCCGTCTGTCAACTGACTCTTTGCTGGCTGTCCGCGACCTGCGGTCTGGGAGATATCGAACACACGCCCCACCTTGTAGCCGCGGTACTGTCGTCCGTCCCTGACGTAGGTATCGCCCACGCGGATCTTCATACCCACCTCCTCCCGCATGACGTTGCGGTTCAGGCTGTTCCACCCCTTAACACTATTGAACACCGTCACCTCCGGGTTCTGCTCCATCGCCAGCAGCACATTGGACGCGCTGAAACGCGGGTTGTCCGCCTGTACATCCAAATAGTGCAGGAATGCGCCGGTACTCTCCGTCACACGCAGTGCGGCGGCGTCATTCATCTCATTAAGGCTATCGCGCTCATCTGCCTTCCGCTGCTTCCACTCCTCGGTCTGCTGCTCCTTCTGCCGAATCAATTCACTCAAATTTGCCATAATAATCTCCTATCTCTGTTCATGCTCCGGCGCGGCAATGGTTCTTGCCTGCCGCGCCATCTGTTCGGATACCTTCTTCAGCTCCAGCATTTTCGCCCGCACGGATGGCTTATCCATCTCGGTAGACGTTCTGGCACCATTCCCGCGCTCTCTGAAGCTGTTCTCTGACCGAACGCGGGGGTTCGCTTTTTTTGCGGTGTCATCCTCCCGTACCGGCGCAGGATAGCCCATCCGTTCAAAGATGCGGTTGATCTGTCGGGCGTCCTTGGCTTTCGCCATGATCTCCACTGTGCCGGTTTTCTCCACCCGATTGATAATGGGATAGAACAAAACACCGTACCGCTTGCTCTCCATTTGGAAGCCCCGCAGATCCTCCTGCTTGACGGAGAATATGGCCAACTCCTCGCCGTCCTGGATCAGCCGCTTTAGTCCCGTCTTACCGGACAACTTAGGGTTGTCCTTGGCTACTGCCATCAGCAGAGCCGCCAGATTCTTTGCGCCCAGCCCCGCCAGCTTAACAGCACTCTCCGTGATCTGGATGCTCTCCCGCACCACCATATCGGCGGTTTCCCCGTTGGTCCTCATGCTTTCGCGCCTCCTTTTTCATTTCTCCCCGCCGTTCCGCCTCGGCTTGCTGCACCTGCCGGGATACCAAAGGCACATCCTCCAGTATCCTGCGGCATAGAGCAAGTTCCCTTCGCTTTTCCCGCAGGGCGGCGGTCTGGCGGTCGATCTCTGCACTGCACTGTGCTTTGTACGCCTCATCTTCTGCATCTCTCCTTTCCCGATATAGTGGTTTTCTCTGCTGCTCACCGTTGTATATCTCCCGTTCAAGGGCGGCGATCCGCTGCTCCAAATCCTCCGCCGTGGTCAGGCCGTTCGCCCACAGATACCGAAACTGCCGGTTATACCGCTGTAAGCGGATGACCTCATGCCGCATGGAAAAAGGGACGCGCCGGAAGTTCTTCTTCCGATGCGTCCCTCGCAGCAGGTACAGGTATCTGAGATACAGTGCCTGAAACCCCGTAATTTTCTTTTTTGGCCCGGTAAGGCGCTTTCCTCTGACGCGGTAGCGCTTACCCGTGCGTGTCATGGCCGGTGCAGTCTGTACTCCGCCCTCCCGCTGGGCGGCCAGCCGTCTGCGGATGTCCTGTTCTGTGTAGCCCTCACCCAAGCTATCCAGCCGGATTGCCCGCTTACCGCCCGGCGGCAGCACGGTCACATATTTGCGATCAGGCCGGTTCTGTACCACATACCCGCGCCGCCGCAGCAGCATCAGAAACGTCTCGTATGTATACGCCTCTCCGATGATGCTGTCAATATCACCGCGAATGATACCGCGGATGGTGGGCTTGCCGGTGTTCTCCGCTTTCCATTCGGCGTAGTGTTTCCCCTTGCCCTGCGGCGTGATAGTGGACAGGTCGTTTTCCCAGCACAGAGTGTCGGATGTGCTTCGCACCTCAAAATAATAGCTGCCGGGGCTGCTGTGATATTTTTTGCCGTCCACGAAGGACACAGCGTTCACCACCACATGATTGTGCAGATGGGCCCTATCCAGATGTGTCCCGACGACCACCTCGTAGCGCTCGCCAAACAGGCGCTGGGCAAACGCCACGCCGATGGCGTGAGCCTGCTCCGGCGTCACCTCGCCGGGCGCAAAGGATTGGATGAAATGATACCCCACTACGCTGCCCAGCTTGCCGAATCGCCGCTTCGTGGCCTGCATCTCGGCATAGGCTGTTTCACAGCTCTCACAGTTAAGGACCGACGTAAAGAAATGCTGTTCCGTTTTCTCTGGATTTGCGGCATAAGTAATACCCGTATCCAGCGTAGTCTTTTCTCCGTTGACAGCATAGTTTACCCGCTTATCCAGTCGGTCACGGATGGCGATGATCTTCGTAATGGCCATATCAGAGTTCTTTCACCGCCTGCCAGAGCAGCCCCTGCATCGCCTTGATCTGCGCTATCTCATCCATGCGGACAAAACCACTGGCATTGGCCACCTTGGCGATCTGGTTGATGTTTACGGCCACGCCGGACATCTGGTGCAGCAGCTCCGTCAGCTCGCCGGGCGGACGGGGACGTAGTTCCGCGCCCACAATAAGCCTGCGGATCACCGGCTCCATTTTCAGGCCGGTATCCATGGAGAGCTGCTTCAAATGTGCGTACTCTGTGCTATCCAGCCGCAGAGAGACGCGCTTTGCAATTTCTCTCATGTGTTCTACTCCTTCCGTTTTTTAATGGGGGTTTTAGGGGGCTTTGCCCCTTAACAAGCGCGTTTTGCTGTCAAAATGCTATGCTTGCCAGGACAGCGGCGCTCTGCGCCGCGTCCTGCAATACCTGCCGAAGAAAGAAATCAGCGGGCTTCGCCGCGCTGCGCGTCACGCCGATACCTCAGCAGATCATTGTAGTCTTTTCCCCGCACCGGAGGTCTGTCAATGACCTCGTATCCTCTCAGCAGTTCCTTCAACACCGCCGCTGCTTTCCGTCCCGGCTCATCATTGTCCAGACACAGCACAATGCGGGTAATATGGGGTACGGCCTTCAAATACCGTGAAAGCGCCGGTGGCAGCTGCCGATCTTCCTTCCCGACACCTCCCAGCGACAGTGTGTTTGCCTTGCGCCAGTCCCTCCCCCGCTGCTTCAGCAGCGTCAGGTAAGAAAGGGCGTCAATGGCACCTTCAAAAACACAGAGGGTAGAACTCTCTCCCGGTGTCATCGGCACTGCGAAGGAATACCGCTTGTCGCTGCCGACCACCTCGCCCACAAAACGCTTGTCTTGCAGCGTCCCCCGCTGCATGGCGTAGGCCGGTCTGTCACCGGCAAAGCCTACGAACACGCAGTTGTGATGCTGTGCCGATTCATAGAGCAGGCCGTGTTTGATGCAGTGGTTGATGATCTCCGGGGCGATACCGCGCCCACGCAAGTATGAAAAAACACGCCGGTTGTCGGCGTGTCTGGGCGGCAGGGAAAATGATTTTGTCGGGCGGGCTTTCCGGCGCGGCGGTTCTGCCAAAGGTACGCCGCCAGCGCTCAGGACGCGCTGCACAGCATCCGGCAGAGACAGCCTCCGCACGGTGGTCAGGTAGTCCAGCGCACTGCTGCCGCCAACACCCCGTGACCACCAGTACCATTCCCCGTTGGAGATTTTCAGGCTGTCATGGCTTTTGGTTGCATAAGCATTGCCGCCCACGCTGACCAGTTCATCCGGTTCACAGCACCGCAGATAGGTCAGCAGATCCATCTCACGGGCGCGGGCTAACTGCTCTGGCGGGATAAACGGCATAAAACAGCACCTCCTTTTTCCGTGATCATCTCCTGTTTTGCGTCTGTTGAAATAGGCAGAGCTAAAGACAGCGGGCTGCAATATAGCCCACTGCCTTTAGCTGTTTGGCTGCTTTGATATTAGATGCTGGCCGCAGTCAAGGCATTATCGCCTGCCTTAAAATTGCATTGCTTCGCTATCCTCCAGACCGTGCTGGAAGAACATGATATAGTAGATGGGGATATAGATGATTTTCCCCTTCGTAGAGACTGTTCGCTCATTGGACACAACAAAGGCTTTCTGAATATGATAGTCTTCATTCTTCACGAAGTTATTCAGCGCACTGTGGATGGTATAGTCCTTACCGGACTTTACTTCAATGGGGACGGCGGATAAGGTGGCATAATCGTCGATGAGGAAATCTACTTCACCTTTATGGCGATTATCATAATAGAACAGTTCGTAACCATGCGCGATAAGCTCGCTGGCTACGACGCTTTCATAGACGGAGCCGAGATTGATGCTGGCTTCATCGTCCAGCACAGCTCGGATGTTATTGCCATAAAGGATGCCGGTCAGGACGCCCACATCATTCAGGTATAGCTTCAGCAGGTTTTTCCCTGTGGACTCGACCAGAGGGAATACTGGGTTAGAGATAGCCTGAACATTGAGGGCAATGCCTGCACTGATCAGATACTCGAACTCGTCTTGATAATCTGCGAAGGTCTTCCCCTTCTTATCTTCTATGCTCTGTGCTACGACACGTTTTTTCTTATTCTCCATGTTGGAGGGAATCAGGTCATAGATACGGCGGATCTTCAACTTGCGCTCCTCGTCATACTTGGATGCGTCGGCGGCATAGTAATCATGAATCTCCTGTTGAATCTCACGGACGAACTGAATGTTGTGATTTTCCAGATAGGAATTGACCGCATCCGGCAGACCGCCGACCAACAGATACTTTCGGAAGTAGTCCATCATCTTATTGTGGGTCGGCTCGTCCAGGGCTTCCAGTCGTTCAAATTTCTTCCGCATGGCAGACACGGCAAACTCGTTCAGCCCGTTGGCATAGAGGAATTCCTCGAAGTCCAGAGGGAACATCCGAACTTTACGGATGCTTCCCATGGGGATCGATGTTGTCTGCGACAGAGTCACCCCCAACAGGGAGCCGCTGGCAATATAAGTGAATCGATCATCTTGGGACAGAAACTTCAGCAGCGTCAGCAGATGAGGATATGCCTGGATCTCGTCGATAAAAATCAGGGTGTTGTCTTTCTGCTTCATCTTGCTGCCTTCCAGCATACTGACCTGTAGGTAGAAGTCCTCGACGGTTTTCGTTTCGGCAAATAACCGTGGGCCGATGGAGTCCTCCACCATGTTGATCTCGATGAAGTTTTCAAACAGTTTGTGTCCTACATGTCGGATGATATAGGTTTTTCCGACCTGACGCGCACCGTCTATCAGAAGGATTTTCTTTGAATCGCTTTGCAGATGATCTTCGATAAGAGATTCGATTTTCCGAAACAGCATCATCGTCCCTCCTTGTGCTGACTTTTCAACCGTAGTATACACCGCAAAGAGCAACTTTTCAATATAATTGTGTCGAAGCTGTTGGCACTTTTCAAAGACACAGATGATAAGGTTCTCCCTGATTCGTCGTCATGCCCCTTGTGACAAAACCACACTTTTCCAAATAGGGAACTTTCTGCATTAGTGAGCGCCCGTTTTGTTCCCTATTTTTATTTCGTGAAAAAGGGAACTTCCGTGCAGAAGTTTCCTTTCCCGGCTGCGCGCCCCGCAAGCATACGCAGCACGATCACCATGCGCACCATACCAAAGTCTACGGTTGCTGTCAAACTATTTCACCTTGCCAGCCCTGCCCGTATACGATGCGCGTAGTTTTCCACGCTGTACCGCCGCATATAGGCGTTCTCGCTGGGCGCGGCGCTGTTCAGATCAATGCCCTCCAGCCAGTAATCATCGGGCCGCAGCACTTCCTCCACGGGGATCACGCGAACACGCGCCCTGCTTTTCCACTCGCCACCGAACACGCCGCCCACGCTGTGAAAGCCCCGATCGCCGCACACCCACAGCAGCCGCTTTCCTGCCGGTATACTGCCCAAAGGCTGTTTGAGAACGACTACGGAACGCGGCTCTGCGCCGGCCACACGGTAATAGCCGGTCTGCTCCGCCTTCTCGTATGTGCGTATCAGCTTCTCGAATTTCCACTGCGGCTCAATGTAAAGAAAGCTCTCCTGGTATCCCATATCGACCTACCTTTCTAACTCTGTTGTTTTTCTTTTCAGGGGTTGCTGGCTATTATCCGGTGCTTCCGTTTCGACTACGATCTCCGGCTCTCGCTTGTCCATATTCAACAGGGCGTTCAGCTCCTCCAGCCGCGCCAGCTTCGCTTGCAGCTCCTCCTCGCGGGGGAACGGCTTCAGCACCTCTATCTTTGCCGTTTCCAGCTGGTTACGCAAATCACTCAGCTTTTCCCGGCAAGCCTGCTCCTTGAGTGGCAGCGCTTCCAGCAGATTATCCATGCGCTGGATATTGCCGAACACATCGGTACCCAGCGTCACCACATGGCGCAGCTGCCCGACCATGGTCAGCCGGCACTCCTGTGAAAAGCTGTCAAAGGACAACTCCAGTGTCAGACCACGATAAGAACCTACCTGCGTCGGCTCCGGCGTCAGCATATTTTGGCACATCACCAGCAGCTCCGCGCCAGCTGCCTTTTTCTCGGTGTAGACCTTACCCGCCAGCGTCATGGGCGAAAAGCCGTCCTCATTAGGCGCGGTGTGCGCCTTGACTGCGGCAATATCCGCGCCGTACCCGGTAAGGCGTTCCTGCGTCTCCGCAAGAGACTTGGGGAACGTCTTGCTGATGGCATCCTCCAGTGCGTACCGCTGGCTGAGGTGGCTGCTTTTCAGCAGCTTCAGCCTCGTTACTTCGATATCCAAATCCATTTTCTCTTTAATGAGCGGGTTGCCGCTGGCCAGCGCTTTGATCTCCGCATAGGAGAGTGCCTGTTCGTCCACATCCTCAGCGCTGCGTACTGGCGACTTGCTGGTCATGATCTGCGCGATGAATTTCTGTTTTCGCTCTACCAACTGATAGAGATAGGCGTCAAACGTACCCTCGGTGACATAGCTGTAAATATCCACCTCGCTATTTTCATTGCCCTGCCGAATGATACGGCCTTCCCGCTGCTGGAGGTCAGATGGCCGCCACGGACACTCCAAATGG
>OJKP01001886.1_pt1 | contig 10855 bp, 10 predicted proteins | sample 1596521 | NCBI WGS metagenome assembly OJKP01 (sample SAMEA4350130, study PRJEB24818) | metagenome | biome: human; feature: gut; material: faeces | place: Denmark | collected 2013-09
TCCGGAGCTTTGGGGGCGGGGAGTCCCCCTTTCTCCCCGGCCCCGAGGATTTTGAACCCGCCCTCCCCGGGCTGTTGGCGGGAGATGTGCAGCTGGTGCTGTTCCCCGGGGGCAGCAGGGGTGCCGGCCCCTACCCCGGCACCGCCAGTGCCCGCGCCCGCAGCCCCAAGGTAACAGCGGTGGACACCACCGGCGCGGGGGATGGCTTTATCGGCTCGTTTCTGTGGCAGCTGCAGCGGGACGGCGTGACCGTCGCCGAGCTGCCAAAGCTTTCCCGCAAGCGCCTGACCGAGTATCTGGCCTTTTCCAACCGCTTCTGCGCTATCAGCGTGCAGCACCACGGCGCCATCGACAGCTACCCCACCTTGGAACAGATGGAGCAGCCGGAGGCCGATTTCCCCATGCCTTGAGGGCAAATTTACAGCACATTTTGTATTTTTTAATATTTATATGCTATATTGTATAAAAAATCTGCTCTTTCACCACCCAAAAGGAGGAACCCATGCCCTTTGAGTTTGCTTTTCTGGACTGGCTGTACCAGTTCCGCAACCCGGTAATGAACACGATCTCCATCTTTTTTGATTACGCCGGTGCTCACGGCGAGATCTGGATCGCGTTCACCCTGCTGCTTTTGCTCTTCCGGCGCACCCGCAAAGCAGGCTTTGCCATGGCGGTGGCGCTGGTGCTGTACATGGCGGCGGGGCACTTCTTCCTCAAGCCGCTGTTCGCCCGCCCCCGCCCCTGCGATATCAACACCACCATCACCATGCTGGTGGCGCGACCGCACGGGCATTCCTTCCCCTCCGGGCACACCGCTTCCGGGGTGGCGGCAGCCTATGCGCTCTGGCTGCAAAACCGGAAGCTTGGCGCACCCGCGCTGGTGCTGGCAGCCTTTATCGCCTTTACCCGGCTGTACCTCTATGTGCACTTTCCCACCGATGTCCTTGGCGGCGCAGTGCTGGGCATCGCGCTGGGCACTGCGGCCTCCGCATTCGCAAACTATATGGCGAATCACAAGAAGAAACAACAGATCGTATAAGAAAAGGTCGCTGCACAAATGCGTGCAGCGACCTTTTTTCTCTATTATTCTGCCGGGAGCTGCACTTTCCGGTTCTGTACCGGGTCCCAGCACACCAGCTCCAGCCGACTGCCCGCAGGCAGGGCGGCGTCCGGCTTTGCCGCCTGCCAGCAGCGCTTGAGCGCCGCAGCGGCATCCTCTGCGCCGGGCAGTTCGGTGCACAGCACCGTGCCCTGCCAGCCGTTTTCCGTGTACAGGCTCAGTGCGCCCGCCTTGCCGTCCAGAATGGCGGTGATATCCTGTTGCAGCTGCGTGTAGCCCTCGGCGGTGGCGGCGTACTCGCCGTGCCACTTTTCAAAAAACACCGAGAACTCTCCGCACAGTTCAATCAGCAGATCCTCCGTGCCGGAGGGGCTTTGCACCACCAGCGCCAGATCCTGCTCCTCCATATAGTCAAAGTCCGGGTCATCCCATGTGTGCACGGTGACTTGCTGCCGGCTGAGCAGCATCAGCAGCTCCCCCTGCTTTTCAGCGGTATCAAAATCGCCCTGCGGGCTGTTCCAATCTGTGTTCATCGGTGTTCCTCCGTTTATCCGTTGTGCGGGCAGAATTTCAAGCTGTCTGCTCGCTGTCGTCTGCGTGCTTTTCCGCTGCGGCACGGGCCTTCTGTTCCTTTTTGGCGCAGTAGAGCGCGCGGTCGGCGCGGTCCTTCACTGTGACCACGTCCTCCCCGGAAAAGGCGGCAGAGCCAAGGGAGACCGTCGGCAAAATGGCAAACACCTTGCGCCGCTCTGCCAGCAAAGCTTGCAGCGTTTTTGCGCAGCGGGCTTCGTTTTCCTCGTCCTTCAGCAGCACGCAGAATTCATCGCCGCCGATGCGGTAGCAGTAGCCGCAGCGGGCATAGGCTTTTTTGATGCAGTCTGCGATCTCGGCAAGGCAGACATCTCCCTGCAAATGGCCGTAGCGGTCGTTGATCTGCTTGAAGTCATCCACATCAAACACCACCAGCACCCCGCCGCTGCGGCGCATCTCAGCGGTGCGGTTCAGGTAGCTGTTCTGGTTCAAAAGCCCGGTCAGCGCGTCCAGCTGGTTCCACATTTCGCTGCAATAAATATAGTACAGCACCGACAGCAACGTGACACACAGCCATGTAACGTGCAGCTCCGGCAGCGCGAGCTGGATCACGGTCTCCGCGCCCAGAAACAGGGTCAACGGATAGATCAGCGTGCGGCTGCGGTTCTGAAAGGCCGCCGCCGTGCGCACCGTAGCCACCATAAGGTACAGCATGGCGGCATAGTACATGGCCACATAAATATAGAAGTACGCGCCCCGGGCGTAGAGGTTTTCCCTGCTCACCGAGAACACCAGCCCATAGGGCAGCGTTGCCGCCAGAAAAAGCAGATACGCACCCTCGCAGCACACCGCCGCCTTGAATATACGCCGGATGATGGATTTTTTATCCAGCACATATACCAGACACAGCGGCACCGCCGGTGTCAGTCCAAAGCCAAGATAGTTGGACAAAATATTCAGCCAGCGGTAGCCCGGCGGTGCGCCGTCCACCACGATGGTGATGACCTCCAGCACCGAGATGCACGCAATGAGCGCAAAGGCCAGAAGGAACCCGCGCTTCTGCTTTTTATTTAAAGATTCGCTCAGCCTTGTAAGAAGACACATAAAGCCGAGCACAAAAAGATCAATGGTCGTTAAAATAAAAAAATATCTATCCATTGCAAGTTATACCGTTCTGTGAACTGATGCCCCGGACAGGGCACATACAATATTATTGTATCACTCCACAAAGCTTTTCTCAACCGGGAGCTGCGGATTTACCTTCGCAGTCCATTTGCAGGGAAAATTGCAAAACGTTCTTTTCTCTGCATAAAAGTCCCCGGCAGAGAGGACACGCTAAAAATGCTTCAGCGCCTCCCAGATGGCTTTTTGCGGTGGACATCCAGTTTGGACAATGCACATACCGTCTCAACTTGCAGTTCATTAGTTCTGACAAATAATGCTCCGCTTTCACCATCGTAGGTAACAGGGAAGGTGAAATGGATCGTCTTTATCAGATGCTTGTCATCCCGCTTTTCCGGATACAGCTCTATAAACGAAACCATAGCCTGCAACAATGCCTTTTTATCCTCTGGCGACATGACATCGTAATACTTGCTGAAGCCTTCCAGCATTTCAAAGATGGATTTCTTCGTCATGGCAGATTTTTCAACCATAGCGATTTCCTGATCTACTTCATCAAGTCTTGTCTGTGCATCCTCGATCTTTTCATACAGGTCATCCAGAATACGATTCAGACTGTCTACTTTACTTTGATAGTGCCTATCCGCAATGTCAAGCTCCGTCAGTCTCTTTTCAGTCTGGAGCAGATTGCCGCTATATTTGGTGATCTCATTTCGGATTGCTGTCTGCTTCTTCCGCAGAGAATTTACATCTGTCTGGATATCAATCTTTTGAGAAATAAGCTCTACAAACTCCGGGATTGTCACCATGGAGGATATAACCTCTTTCACCTCGGTTTCCAGTTTGGTGCCGCTGTAATACTTGTTGGCAAGAGAACAGCTGATCCCGTTTCTATCTCTTCCGGATATGCACCGATAGGAAATATATCTCGGATAATAACCTTCTTTTCCGTTTTTCTTTTTCCTTGGCGGCGCAGTATAACCAAAGATGTTTTTTCCGCAGTCTGGACATCTGATCAGGCCAGTCAGTGGATAAACGGTCGTACTGTCACTTCGGGTTTTTCGATGGGCAACATTCTTTTTCAGCCGCTCTGCTGCTTTTGCAAAAGTCTCCTTGCTGACAATCGGTTCATGCACGCCATCCACAAGGATAATCTTGTTTTCATCGTCTTGCTTCACGACCTTCGTTTCGTTGTTCTTTCCCTCAACCTTTACCGTATGGCGGCGACCGTAGGAAATCATGCCTGCATAAACCGGATTACTGAGAATGATACGAACGGTTCTGTCTGTAAAGCCAGAGATTTTTACATTTCCGCGCTGCTCACGCTGGATGTTTTCATCATTAAGTTTCTTTGCAATGTAGCTGATGCTCTGCCCTTCCTCTGTGTAGAGCCGGAAAATTTCCTTGACCGTTTCCGCTTCTTTCTGATATATCATTAGTTTTTTATCCTTCAAAGAATATCCAAACGGGGCCTGCGCTCCGTTCCAGAGACCGTTTCTGGCTTTTTGCTGTCTACCGGCAAGCGTCTGTTCATGAATGTTCTCAAGCTCGACTTCCGCGACAGCTCCCATAATATTTGCAATCATCTTGCCGGTAACGGTTGAAGTGTCGATCCCGTCCTTGATCCCCAAAAGACCAATTCCATAGCTTGAAAGCTCCTGAAGGTACTTTGCGGTGTCACTGGTATTTCTGGCAAAACGGGAAAGCTTAAAAACAAGAACATAACGAATGTTGTCCTTCTTGCTCCGAATATCCTCCATCATCTGCGTAAAGGCAGGACGATGCTCGGCATTCTTTCCGGATTTCCCTTCATCCGTATATTTCCCGACAATATTGATCTTGCGCGCTTCCGCAAAAGCTCTAATTTCTGCTTCCTGTGCCTCAAGAGAAAAACCGTCCACCTGTATCAAAGTTGAAACACGTGTATATATGTATGCATTTTCCATGGACGGTACCTCCTTCATTCTGTTTTGTCAGTAATAAACATCTACTTCAAACAGTATAAACGATGACAAAAAGCTTTTCAATAGCCGCAGTAAAAAAAGAAGAGGGCTGGATGCCCCTTCTTGCATCCAGCCCTCTTGGTCTTCTTCTGTTTCCATAGATTTATACTTCATCAGCAGTTCGGCGATCATCGTAGAACAACGAATGAAGTTTACGTCTCTCATCAATTCATTGTTCATAAGCTATCCTCAACGTTCGTTTTGCAATCCTGTTGTTTTTCTCCTATAAGCAGCTACAATTTCCGGTGGTATGTTGTCTATCAGAGCATGAAGCTCACAAAGCTCCTGCTCCGTTTTTCCGTATTTCAGTCTGTCCGCAATCTTTTCCTTGCTGGCATCTTTTGCTGTTTGTAATTCCGCTTCCAGTGCGCTGTTCTCATCAGAAAGCGCTTTGTACGCCTTATCATACTTTCTGAGCTTCGTCCGCAGAGCTTCTGTTGCCGGAACATATTTGTCCAACAATGCCTCCAGTTCTTCCATTTTCGATTTTTTATTAAGAAGATTGGTATCTGTCATCAGTTTCAGTATCTGCTCCTTCATCCGGTTCAGATGGACAGCCTCCTTGAATACCCGCGGTGGGATATGGTCGCGTCCGGTTTCACCGGCACTCTCGCCGCGCTCCAGATCGGGGTATTTTTTGACCATGTGCTCCCAGAACCTGTCCTGCCACTGCGTCAGCTTCTTCTTGTTGCCGACGATTTCCTTGGCGGAGAGCCGCTTGTCCGCTGTCAGCGGGACAAAGCAAAGGTGCATATGGGGCGTTTTCTCGTCCATATGCACCACGGCGGATATAATGGTTTTGGGATCCTGGTGTTCCCGGATAAAATCCAGCGCCTCCTGAAAATAGGCCTTGATTTCGCCCTTTTTCTTGCCCTTAAAGAACTCCGGGCTGGCAGTCACCAGCGCCTCCACCACGCGCACGCTGTCCGACCGCGTGCGGCAGACTGCCTCCGCGATCTGCTTTTCCGCCTCGGCGCGGTATTTGCGCTGCGGCGTCACCAGATGGAAATTGAGGTGGCTGCGCGCCGTGTCCACGTCGGGGTTGCTGGCGTACTTCTCCTTGGTACGCTCGTTGTGGGACTCGATGTGGCCGATTTCCGGCCCCTTGTACTTGGCAAAGCGGAGAATGGCGTACTGTGCTTTCATCGGCGCTCCCCTCGCTTCACCCACACGATGTCGCAGTCCAGCACGTCGGCCAGTTCCACGACCTCCTTGTAGCGGATGCTCTCCCTTTGCAATTTTGCGGACAGATTGGAAACACTGTCCGACCAGCCATATTCATCATGTAACAGGTCAACAACTTCCTGCATGGTAAAACCGGCGCGAACGATCTGCGCCTTGATCTCATTGCGTACACTCATATTCAAATTCCCTCCAAAATTCAGATGATGAAAAAGCGAAGCCAGCACGCCATTCGGCGCATCCGCTTCGCTGTATCGTGAAAAATTCTATTGTCGTCAAATCCGCTCAGAATCGCCGTTATGATGTCCTGTTCACAGGTGGCACCTATCGACTTTTCTGTTCTGTGTGACTTTACTCTAAAACGTGTGATTCTCCACGCTTCCACGTACCCGCTTTGCTGTTCCGAGAAGCGCGATTCCGTGAAACCATTTCTGCCATCAGGCAAATAATTTACGGATTTCACTTGGCTTGATTTCGTGCCCGAAAATATAGGCTTTGCCGGTCAGAGTTTTTCATATAGCGGCGTTTCAGGAAAGTAAAACGTACATACGTACACGGCGCAGTCGCAGAAAAATCATCGCCAGTCCTCCGGTACGTACGTATACTCTGAAACATCAGAAAACCCGTTTATATTAGGTCTGGCAATCGCTTCAATACCGAAGAAGCCCCATACACGCCGTCCGGCAGCATTGGTGATCTTGTTGCAGTATTCAAGATTGTACTTGCTTTGGTTCGCAATCACACTCTCGCTGAAGCTGCGGCGCTTTAACGGTGTCAGATTATTTTCCTCACACCACATCCGGTAAATTTCGTACAAGTCTTTAGAGCTGATGGTGCAGTCCGCCTTCAGCCGGATATAGCCCTCGGATTCCAGAAAATCAAAGACGTTATTGTTATCTCGCTTCACTGCCTCCCGGTTATCCCGTGTGCGCTGGCTTTCCGTGAATTTGAAGTTGTTGGCGGCAAGCCGCTTCAAGCCCTCAAACGCCCAGAGGAAAATCCCCTCGGCTTCGGCTTTCATCTTTTCGGCAAGGTCAGGATCATCTATCCGTCCCGCAGGCTTTTCCTTGGTAGTCAGCACAAGCTGTCGGCGGTAAAATCCATCGCTCCGGTCATATAGCGCTTGCAGATCGCCGTTGGAGAACGCCAGCAGGCGGGCAAACATCCACCCTTGATAGCTCTGCTTGCCCTTGCGTTCCAGATCCATCTTACCTTGGGCGGTCACGATAGACTTGACATAGTTGGTCTGCCGCAGTGCTTCCATCCGCATATCATCATCCACGCACAGCAGAATGTGTTCCAGGTCGGCGCGGGCAAAGCGGTTTTCAGAAATTTTGCCGATGCTGCCATCCTTCATGTTGCTGCCGAGAAGCGCAACCAGCACAGCACCGATCTGTGATTTTCCTTCACCACCGTTTCCCTTAATCACCATCATGCGTTGCCCCTTATTGCTGGGAATCAGACAATAGCCAATAAACTCCTGTAAGGTTGGAATGTCCTCTGTATAGAGAAGCCCATCCAGAAAAGAAAGCCACCGGACGGGAGCCGGTGCGTCAGGGCGGTATGCCACCGGCAGTCTGCTCCGCACAATGTTCGGTCTGCCCTCGGTAAAGCTGCCGTCCAGCTTCAAAGTACCGTTTGCCAGATGGATTCTATCTGCTTCCGGTGCAAAGTCCTCCACATGAGCCGCCAGCTTCATCACTTCCAGAATGTTGGTGATTTTGCGGGGGATATTGTTCACGGCGCAGTATTTCAGTTTCTCATAGATTTCGCCACGAAGCGGCAGATCGTCGGTCACTCTGCCGTCCGGTGTAAAGAAAGCACCATCGGCAAAGATGATTTTCCGACTGCTCAGAAATTCATCACAGAACAGCGCCTCATTGATATTTGTGCCATCAAACCATATGGGCGCGTCTAAATTAGCCGATTTCCGTTTCGTCACGGGCATCCACCTCCTTTTCCGTCCGTTTCAGGCGTTCTTCCAGCCGGTCAATCATGCCGTCCTTTTGAAGCATATCCACGGTTTTCACGCGAACCTCCAACTCCGCAAAGGTTAAAATATCTGTCAGATCCTCGATATAATCGAGCATCTGGCAGGCTTCCACAAAGTGGTCATCAAGAGTATCATCCGGCGTTTTGGGCGCGTATTGCACCTTCCAATGCGCCAAAAGATGCAGATAATCGCACAATATCCGCTGACAATGCAGCGTCTCATTCTGGAACGCCTTTGCCAGCGGATATTTCGGTTTCCGCAGCGCTGCCGCAGCCGGGGGCTTGTCCGGGTCGATCCCAAAGTCATACGCCAGCTTTTTCGCTGCGTCATAGCTGCTCAGGTTGAACAGCTTTGCCACAAGGTCGATCACATCGCCGTGGGCTCCGCACCCGAAGCAGTAGAAGTAATCCTCATTCAGCTTCATACTGGGTGTACGGTCGGCGTGGAAGGGGCAGCAGACCATGTTGCCACGGTTTACTTCCAATCCGTAGTATTCGGCAGCCTCTTTTACGGAAACTCCCATCTTGATTTGTGTAAATAAATCCATACCTGTTTCCTCCTGTAAAATAATTGAACTTCGCCGTTCTACCCGATGCCGTTCCTGCCCGAGTCCTTACCCCGGCGTTGCCTCTTCCTTGGTACGCGGAATGCGATACTTCTCCGGAAGCATATCCTCATCGGACGATCATGAAATTTTCAAGGTGCTGCGTGGTTTACGTCTAAATTTTAGTAAGAAAACAGGCTCTTTCCCGTATATCCAAGAGGTAGGAAAAGTCGGATGAAAGTAGGATTTTTCCACGCTTTGAGACAAAAACGGAAAAGCATGATATAATACAGAAAAATGGAAAAGGAGACTGCTGTATGCAAGTCAAGCTGACAATCGGAGAGCGGTTGAAAGATTTACGAGTAGAGCGAAAGCTGACGTTGGAGCAGCTTGCCGCCGAGGTGGGTATCTCAAAATCCGCACTCGGCAAATATGAATCGGATAACGGCAAGGACATCAGCCCGTACAGCATTTTGGTGCTGGCTGACTATTACGGTGTTTCCTGCGACTATCTGATGGGGCGGACGGAAACAAAAAATCACCCAAACACAGCTCTGCATGAGCTGCATTTGAGTGATGCTTCGATTGATGTATTAAGAACAGGCAAGTTCAACCACCGGCTGCTGTCGGAGCTGATCTGCCACAAGGATTTCCAGCGGCTTATGCTGGATGCTGAGATTTACGTTGACCGGATCGCAGATATGCGGATCAAGGATATGAATACGGTTCTGGAAGCTACCCGCCAGATGGTTCTGATGGAGCATGGCGAGGAAGCTAACGATCTGTACCTCCATACTCTGAAAGCGGCGCAGATACAAGAGGAAGAATATTTCGGGCATCTCGTTGCGGACGATCTAAGCAATATCCTGCGGGACATCCGTGAGGAACACAGGACAGATGCTCTGACCGCAGACGATGACCTGTCTGCCGCCGCTGTGCAGAAGCAGTTGATGGAGGCCGTACATTTTGAGGGAAGCTCCGAGGAAAAGAAAATCCGCGCGTACCTTGCAACACTGGGTATTGATTACGACACGCTCACGAAAGAAGAGTTTGTTTCGCTGATTGGAATCCTCAAGAAGTCCAAGCACCTAAAAACTCCCATCAGCCAACGCGGGAAAACGACCATGACCCACGGCAAAGGGAAACGAAAGAAGCGCTGAAACAGGAGCATCGCTGCGGCGGGACAAGGGCTGTATATACCTCTGCTTCCTTCTCCGGCCAGTCGGATTTTTCTTTTCAAAAATCCTGCATTTGTGTCACCTTGGTGTCACAAAATCCGCCTGTCCTACTGCCGCAGAAAAGTGTCTGCCTACCGCTATCTGCCCTCATAGCAGATGGCGAAGCCAGCCCCTTTCCCGCGTCAGCCGGAAGCAAAGGTATAACACACTAGACTTTGCAGAGCAAAATCGTGTGCCAACAGGGATGCTGCGCGCCCCTATTGGAAACCCAGCGGCAAAGAGATATTCTCTTTGCAATCCCTCATTTTCCTCGCAGATGCATATACAAACTGCAAAAGCAACAGCTTGAAAATAGAAAAACGCTGTAATCTTCGCCATATAATTGGGCGAAAATTACAGCGTTTTTATCACACTCAATGTAAATAAAAAGTGGGCAGCCGTTTCAACAGCATTGATATAAGATATCCAATCAGCACAAACATCACCATTACGGAGAGATAGTTGATCAGGAAGAGGATTACAGGCTCGGAATAATCGTAGAATACGAAGTGGCTTCTGAGCAGCAGATACAAACTAACGCCTCTGCGTCGGAAAGCGAACGCGCCATACACTGCCCAGAGCCAGCCGATCAGTCGCAGGCTCCATATTCGCATGGATGAAGGCTGCAAGTGTTTGCGCGCCATCGCCAGCATCATGCTCCAGTGAAACCCCAGATGCAGGCTCATACAGACGAAGCCCCAGTAGGCGCAGAGGATATGCACCTGCTGTGCAAGATTATAGCCGCCGTGCTTTGGAAAAAACGCAAATACATAACGGGACAGCACAACGCCGCTAATCATTGAACCGGACATAGAAAGAAAGATGATTCCGACCAACGCCGTCTGAACCATGCGGATGGGCGTGTATTTGCCCTTTCCGACTGCCAACAGCCACTTTCGGTTGAGTATATGGTGTGCCACGAACAGAGCGAACATTCCCATACCGATCCACTCGTGGGCTGCCTCGCCCACAAGACCGTAGGGCATCAAAAGCAACAGCGCGACAGTCATTGCGGCATCGACTGCGAGTTTGATTTTCTGAATTGACCGCATTCCGCCGATGTTACAGTCCCAGCCCTGCGGCCCAATCGCGGACGGTGCTGCTGGACGCGCCGGAGGAGAAGCGCTGACCGCTCTGCCAGGTGCCGCCGTTTGCCATTTCTTCCAGCAGCGTGCCGCTCTGACCCATGCCGGAGGAGGAAGA
>OJKP01001890.1_pt1 | contig 10850 bp, 8 predicted proteins | sample 1596521 | NCBI WGS metagenome assembly OJKP01 (sample SAMEA4350130, study PRJEB24818) | metagenome | biome: human; feature: gut; material: faeces | place: Denmark | collected 2013-09
CTCACCGTCAACACCGGCCCCCAGCTTCTCCTTTGGATCACCCCGCCGGGCGCCCCCCCTGCGCGCGGTCGTCATTACGCCCCCCGCCCCGCATTAAGGCGGCCGTCCGGTGTAGGTGCCCCCCCACTAGGTGGACCCCCTCGTTGAGGTCGGCAACCTCTTGCGCCCCCCGTTTTGAGTAGACATTCGAGCCGATGTCGATTGTGCCCGCCGGCACATTGAGATTCTCGGCGGCAAGCACTTGGCTTATCTGCTCTATCGAAATGCCATAGGCATCGAGTTTGTAAGGGTCGCAAAGCACCTGTATCTCACGGTCGGGGATACCGGAAATCGAGACCGATCCAACGCCCGACACGCGTGCCAGCGGCGTTGCCACCTGGTCGTCGAGAATCTTATACAATCCCGTCATGCTCTCCTTTGCCGACACGGAAAGGATGAGGATAGGGATGTCGTCGGTGCCGAACTTGAACAGAATAGGCTTCTGCGCTCCGTCGGGAAGCGTGGTGACGCGGTCGAGCTTGTCGCGCACGTCGTTGGTGGCTACATCGATGTCGATACCGTATTCAAACGTCAGCGTGATGATGGAGATGTTTTCCTTCGACTGCGACGTGATGTGCTTCAAGTCGCTCACGCCGTTAAGCATATTTTCCAGCGGACGCGTGACATTGGTTTCTATGTCCTCCGCGCTCGCACCTGAATAGGTGGTCATCACCATGATGGAGTTGGTCTCGATGTCGGGATAGAGGTCGATGCTCAACCGCGTCAACGAGAACAGTCCGAAGATGGCGATGCCGAGGAAAATCAGGATTGTTGTGATTGGCCGCTTGACGGCTGTCTGATATATACTCATAGGGCAATCCTTTTGTTATTTCTTCACAATCTTCACTTTGGCGCCGTTTTTCAGGCGCGACTGCCCAGCCACGACAACCGTTTCTCCTGGATTCACTCCGCTGAGGATTTCATATTCGGTGTCGAGACGCTGTCCGAGCTCCACTTTGCGGTACTCTGCCTTGTCGCCCTTGACAACATACACATAGCGGTCGCCAGAGCCTACAAGTTTCTGCACGGCGCGGTCGGGCACCACAACGTGCTTGGCGCGTCCGTGATTGATAGTGACACGGGCATACATTCCCGGGCGCACACGCTCGTCGGCATTGGCAATCAGAAGCTCGACGGTGAATGTGCGGGTCGACGGGTCAATGGTCGGATAAACGATATTGACCTTGCCGGTAAACACCTCGTCGCCGTAGACATCGAGGGTGAAGTCTACGTTCATGCCTTTCTTTATCTTGGTAAAGAGCGACTCCGAGACGTTGACCTTCATCTTGACAGGGCGGATTTTCTCCACCACAAAAATCGGGCTGGCTCCGCTGTACATGTCGCCGCTGTCGTAGTTACGCTGCGACACGACGCCACTGATAGGACTGATGAGACGCGTGTTCTCGGCAAGGTTCTCATAGTTGCGGCGCGAGATGTCGTATGCCATCTTTTTGGCGTCCCATTCCGACTTTGAGCACCCGCCGATTTTAAACAACTCGTCCACACGCTTGAACTCAAGATGGTTGTTTTCCATCTGCAGGCGCACCTGATCGAGGTTTGCCGGATCCATATCGGCAAGTTTCTGTCCTGCCGACACGTGCTGTCCCACCTCCACATACACCTTGCGTATGCGCATAGGCGACTGCGGGGCGATGTTGTTTGTCACGTTGGCTTCCACGGTGCCTGTGAACGAATTGACCTGGTCCACCTCTCGGTAGTCTGTTTTTGCCACCTCCACATTCATTGTGCCGTCGGCGGCTTTCTTTTCCTCTTTGGCTTTGTCGCCGCCGGAGCATGCCGTAGCGGCGATGGCGACAGCCATTGTCATGGCAATCTTGTTGAGTGTCTTGATATTCATTGGGGTTCTGTTTTATTTTTCGTAAGTGTATTCCGTGCCGAGAGTCTCGTCAAGCTGCGCCTGCGCCACAAGATATGAGTAGACCGCCTGGCTGCGGTTGAGTTGCGACTGTGTGAGCGCCAACTGCGAATCGTTGACCTCGAGCAGCGTGCCGGCGCCGGTGTCGTAGCGCTTCACGGCGATGTCGTAGCCCTTGCGCGCCTGGTCGACACTTTTGCATGCCGACTCATACTGGCGTATGCCTGTGCGCATCTTGTCGACGCTCTGGCGCACGCCCACCATCAGGTTGCGCTCGGTGTCGAGGCGCGTGAGGGCAAGTTGGTCAATCTGCACTTTTGTCTGCTTCAACGAGTTGTAGCGGCGTCCGCCGGAAAAAATCGGGATGTTGAGCGACAGTCCGAGCGTTGAATACGGATTCCAACGATAGTCCTTGAAGCGGAAATCGTTTGCCATCGCGTTCCATTGGTATGCGAACGACAGGTTGAGCGTCGGATAATAAGCGGACTTCGCCACGTCGCGCGACTTGAGCAGCTGCCGCTGCTGCAGGTCGATTTGCCGCAACGATGAGTTTTGGGCAAGCATCGTGGTGTCTACCTTCATATAGCCGTCATAAAGGCGGTCGGTATAGTCGTTGAGCGACCCCGTGCAATCGATGCTCATGTCGAGATCGACGCCGATAAGCGCTTTCAACCGCCATTTGGCAAGCACAATGGAATTTTCGGCGTCAAACAGACTTGGCTCCACATTTTTCACCGCGACGTCGGCGCGGATAAGGTCGTATTCCGACGACAGTCCCTGCTGGTATTTCTGGTTGATGTCGTCATATTTCTTCTTTGCGTTGTCATAGTTTTCCTTGAGTGCGTCGCGGCTTGCCTCGGCGAGCATCACGGCATAGTATGCCTGCTTCACCTGCGACACCATGGAGATGCGCGACTGTCGCGACTTTTCCACCGCAAGCTCAACATCGTCGGCAGAGATGCTCAGCTGTTTCCACAGTTGGGCGTTGACAAGTGGCAACGAAAGCGCGAAGCCTGCCGACCACGTATTGTCCATTCCCACCTTGATGCCGTCGCGCATCGCCGACGCGGCTTCCGTGCCTTCCGCTCCCTCCGTGCCTTCCGAAGAGCCGCCACCGAATCCTTTCATGTCGCCCATATACATCACCTGCTTTTTCAACGTGCGGTTGTAGCCGGCTGAGAAGTCGAGGGTTGGCATAAGGTTGGCGAGCGTGCCTTTCTTGGCATACTCCTGCTTGGTGATTTCACTGTCGGCAACCTTCACCGTCGGGTTGTCGGATAGGGCTATACGCACAGCATCGTCAAGGGTCAGCGTGGTGGTCTGAGCCACGGCTGTCGACGCCAGAGCCACTGACGCCGCCATTAGGATTGTCTTGATTGAGTTGGGTCTCATCGCGAGTATAAAATAGTTTAGTAGATAAACAAAAAAAGGAACCGACTTTTCTGTCGATTCCTCTGTGTGGGTGTTGACGGATTCGAACCGCCGACCCTCTGCTTGTAAGGCAGATGCTCTGAACCAGCTGAGCTAAACACCCTTGCTTCTCAAAAGCGTTGCAAAGGTATGGCGAATTTTTTAATCCTCCAAATTTTTTGGGGATAATTTTTTTGACAAAAGTTCGCTTGATGACGTATCTATTGGATAATCAGAATGATAATAAACGAAAAAAAATATGCCGTTACGATGCTTGCAGATTGGTGGAAATATAGTAATTTTGCAGAGTTATTGAAAATATCAATCTTAAAAACAAACATAAATGTCTCTCTCATCACTGACAGCCATATCTCCAATCGACGGCCGTTACCGCGGCAAGGTGGAGATTCTGGAAAATTACTATTCTGAATACGCGTTGATCCGCTATCGCGTAAAAGTTGAAATCGAATATTTTATCGCCCTCTGCAAACTTCCGTTGCCGCAACTTGCGGGCGTTGACCACGCACTCTTCGGAGAGCTGCGCGACATCTACGCCAAATTCTCGGTCGACGACGCGCAGCGCGTGAAGGATATCGAAAGCGTAACCAACCACGACGTGAAAGCGGTGGAATATTTCATAAAGGAGCAGTTCGACCGTCTTGGCTTGGCTCAATATAAGGAGTTCATCCATTTCGGACTCACGTCGCAGGACATCAACAACACTTCGGTGCCGATGCTCATCCGCGACTCTCTCCACGAGGCTTACCTGCCTCTGCTCGATGAGATGGTTGGCTTGCTCAACCAGTATGCCGAGGAGTGGAAAGACATTCCAATGCTTGCCAAAACCCATGGACAGCCTGCGTCGCCGACACGCTTGGGCAAGGAAATCCGCGTGTTTGCCTATCGCTTGGAGAAGCAGATAGAGCTGTTGAAGCAGGTGCCGGTGAGCGGCAAGTTTGGCGGCGCTACGGGCAATTTCAACGCCCACCGCGTGGCTTTCCCCGACCGCGATTGGCGTGCGTTTGCCAAGAAATTTCTCAATGAGAGTCTCGGCATCGAGCGTGAGGAGTGGACAACTCAGATTTCAAACTACGACAACCTGGCTGCTCTCTTCGATGCCATGGCGCGCATCAACACGATAATGATCGACCTTGACCGTGACATGTGGCAATATATCTCGATGGAGTATTTCAAACAGAAAATCAAAGCCGGAGAGGTGGGTTCTTCAGCCATGCCTCACAAGGTGAATCCAATCGACTTCGAGAACTCGGAGGGCAACCTCGGTCTGGCCAACGCAATTCTTAACCACCTGGCTGGCAAATTGCCGGTTTCACGCCTGCAGCGCGACTTGACCGACTCCACTGTGCTGCGCAATGTCGGTGTGCCGTTGGCTCACATGATGATAGCGCTTCATAGCACCCTCAAGGGCTTGCACAAGCTGCTGCTCAATGAAGCAGCCATCAGCCGCGACCTCGACAATATGTGGAATGTGGTTGCCGAGGCAATCCAGACCATCCTTCGCCGCGAAGGATATGAGAAGCCTTACGAAACGCTGAAGGCTCTCACCCGAACCAACAGCAAGGTGGACGCCGAAAGCATCGCCAGCTTCATCGACACGCTCAAAGTGAGCGATGCCGTGAAAGAAGAGCTTAAAGCGATTACTCCTCACAACTACACTGGGTTCTAAAGCATTGAAACAGTTGTAGGAAAGCACATAATTAAAAAGAATGTTAAAATTCAGTTTCTGACAAAGCCTTTTTTAATTATGTGCTTTTCCATTTGAAAAAAATGCAGTTACTTTGTTGATGGAATTATAAATTGCAAAATTGATTTAAATCTACAAGTTTTTAAGAATTAAGATTACAAATTAATAGCAAAGATAAAAAAGACGCCGAGAGGCAGTATTTGTATATAAAAAAACAATTGAATTTACTATGGAAGAGAACAAAAAGCCGAAAAGAAGACGCATCGGCGAGTCTCAGGAGATGAATGGCGAGTCAGGACACTTTGAGAAGGTTACTTACAATCCGAAAGCTTCGTTTGTGCCTACTGATTCAGCACAGGGTGCGCCTGTGGAAGGTGGAAGCGACGCAGCGCCACGTCAGGACTATCGCAGACCGAACTACAACAATCAGAACAGCTACAACAGTTATGGCAACAACCGCCAGGGTGGTTACAACAACAACCGTCAAGGCGGATACAACAATTATAACAACCGCCAGGGTGGCTACAACAACCGTCAGGGCGGCTACAACAACAACCGTCAGGGAGGTTACAACAACCGCCAGGGTGGCTACAACAATGCCCAGGGTGGATATTCCGACCAGCAGCACGACGGCGGATACAACAATTATGACAACCAACAGGGCGGCTACAACAACAACCGTCAGGGCGGCTACAACAACAACCGCCAGGGTGGCTACAATAACAACAATCGTCAGGGAGGATACAACAACAATCGTCCGGGTGCAAGTTTCAACCGCCAGGGCGGACAGCGTTTCACTCCACGTCCAAAACAGATTGTCTACGACGTGCCTGAAGTGGATCCGAACGAGGAAGTACGCTTGAACAAGTTTATGGCGAATGCCGGAATCTGCTCGCGTCGTGAGGCAGACGAGCTGATACAGCAAGGACTTGTGAAGGTGAACGGAAACGTTGTTACCGAACTCGGCTCAAAAATCAAGCGCGACGACGTGGTTGAATACAACGACAAGGTGGTTACGCTCGAAAACAAATGCTATATCCTGCTCAACAAGCCTAAAGACTGTGTCACTACAAGCGACGATCCAGACGGACGTCTCACGGTGATGGACATCGTCAAGAACGCTTGCAAGGAGCGTATCTATCCTGTAGGACGCCTTGACCGCAACACTACTGGCGTGCTTCTGCTCACAAACGACGGCGACTTGGCTTCGAAGCTGACTCACCCGAAATATGTGAAGAAAAAAATCTATCAAGTGTGGACTGACAAGGACATCGCTGAAGACGATATGCAGCAGCTTGCCGACGGCATCGAACTTGAGGACGGACCAATCCACGCAGATGCAATCAGTTATGTCAACGACCACGACAAGAACCAGGCGGGAATCGAAATCCACAGCGGACGCAACCGTATCGTGCGCCGTATGTTTGAGTCGCTCGGCTATCGCGTGACTAAACTTGACCGTGTGTATTTCGCTGGCTTGACAAAGAAGAATCTGCCACGCGGACGCTGGCGTTACCTTACTCAGGAAGAAGTGAACTTCTTGAAACAAGGATCTTTTGAATAGAATTTTAAATCATACAAAATGAAACGTACAAAAATTTCAGAAATATGGGCGCCTGAGTTGATTGGCACAGACGTTTGTGTGAAAGGCTGGGTGCGCACGCGCCGCGGCAACAAGCATGTGCAGTTTGTGGCTCTCAACGACGGCTCTACAATAAAGAACCTTCAGATTGTCTTCGATATGGAGAAATTCTCCGACGAGGATCTGAAACCCATCACAACGGGTGCGAGCATCCACGTAGAAGGCAAACTCGTGGAGTCGCAGGGCAAGGGTCAGACTGCCGAGGTGCAGGCGGAAACGCTTGAAATCTACGGCACTGCCGATCCTGAGACTTATCCTTTGCAGAAAAAAGGACACACTCTCGAATTCCTGCGCGAGAAGGCTCATCTGCGTCCGCGCACAAACACTTTCGGCGCGGTGCTCCGCATACGCCACACGTTGGCTTATGCAATCCACAAATTCTTCAACGACCGTGGTTTCTTCTATCTCAACACGCCGCTCATCACATCGAGCGACTGCGAGGGTGCCGGCGCGATGTTTCAAGTGACAACGCTTGACCTCAACGACATCCCTAAGAACGAAGAGGGCAAGGTGGACTATTCTCAGGATTTCTTCGGAAAGCCTGCCAGCCTTACCGTTTCCGGACAGCTTGAGGGCGAGCTTGGAGCAACGGCTCTCGGCGCAATCTATACGTTCGGACCTACGTTCCGCGCCGAGAATTCCAACACTCCGCGCCACTTGTCGGAGTTCTGGATGATTGAGCCTGAGGTTGCGTTCAACGACATCAACGACAATATGGAGTTGGCAGAGGATTTCATCAAATATTGCGTAAGCTATGCTCTCGAGCATGCTGCCGATGATATTGAATTCCTTGCAAAGATGTATGACGAGGATCTTGTTGAGCGACTCAAATCGGTTGTCAACACAGAATTTGTGCGACTCACTTATACTGAGGGCGTGAAAATCCTTGAGGAGTCGGGACATAAGTTTGAATTCCCTGTTTATTGGGGAGCCGACCTTCAGAGCGAGCATGAGCGTTTCCTCGTAGAGGAACATTTCAAGCGCCCTGTAATCCTTACCGACTATCCGAAGGAAATCAAGGCTTTCTATATGAAGCAGAACGAAGACGGCAAGACTGTGCGTGCCATGGACGTGCTGTTCCCGAAAATCGGAGAGATTATCGGTGGTTCGGAGCGTGAGGAGAGCTATGAGAAGCTGAGCCAGCGCATCGAGGAACTCAACATCCCGATGAAGGATATGTGGTGGTATCTTGACACTCGCCGTTTCGGCACTGTGCCTCACTCTGGTTTCGGACTCGGCTTCGAGCGCCTTGTGCTGTTCGTGACTGGTATGACCAATATCCGCGACGTCATTGCGTTCCCACGCACTCCGGGTAACTGCGAGTTCTAATCGCAAGACATGACAAAATAATTTAGGACTGGTTTGAGGCTGAATGGCTGAAAATCAGTCCTGTTTTTTTATAAAGCAGACTGAATACTATGAGAAAAAGTGAATTCTTACAAGATTTCAAAGCCTTCGCGATGCGGGGCAACGTGATTGACATGGCTGTCGGTGTGATTATCGGCGGCGCTTTCGGTAAAATTATCTCTTCTGTTGTCGCCGACGTGATTATGCCTCCTCTCGGGCTGCTTGTCAGAGGAGTGAATTTCACAGACCTTAAGCTTGAGTTGAAACCAGCGGAGATGGTCGACGGCGTGATGCAGGATGCCGTGACGCTGAACTATGGAAATTTCTTGCAGACGGCGTTCGACTTTATTATCATTGCCTTGTTGATTTTCTTGTTTGTCAAACTTATCGGCAAACTTATGCGGAAGAAGGAGGAGGAGCTTGCCGCACCTCCGGCTCCAAGCAAGGAAGAGCAGCTGCTCACTGAAATCCGCGATTTGCTGAAGAAGCAGAGCGAGAAATAGGTTATTTAAGTTTTTCTTTCAGAAAACGTCCGGTGTAGCTGTCCGGGCATGCCGCGATGTCCTCGGGTGTGCCCGCACACACGATGTGTCCACCGCCGTTGCCTCCCTCAGGACCCATGTCTATCACGTGGTCGGCACACTTCACCACATCGAGATTGTGCTCGATGATTATGATTGTGTGTCCCTTCTCAATAAGACGGTTGAACGATGCCATCAGAGTGTTGATGTCGTGGAAATGCAGGCCAGTGGTAGGCTCGTCGAAGATGAACATCGACGGGCGCTGCTTCTCCTGACTGAGGAAATAATCCATCTTTATGCGTTTGTTCTCCCCGCCCGACAGTGTCGACGACGATTGTCCCATCTTGACGTAGCCCAATCCCACCTGCTGCAGCGGCAACAGGCGTTTCACGATGCGTGTCTCCGTAGAGCCCTTCGACTCGCTGAAAAACTCGATGGCCTGGTTGATGGTCATGTTGAGGATGTCGTAGATGTTCTTGCCGCGGTATTCTATGGCAAGAACCTCAGGCTTGTATCGCTTGCCGTGGCACGACTCGCATTGCAGCGTGATGTCTGCCATAAACTGCATCTCGATGGTGATTGTGCCTTCGCCCTTGCATTCCTCGCAGCGTCCGCCCTCGGCATTGTAGGAGAAATATCCGGCGTCGAAGCCCATTTGTTTCGCGCCCTGCTGCTCGGCAAACAGCCTGCGGATTTCGTCGAAAGCCTTAAGATAGGTCGCCGCATTGCTGCGCGAAGATTTCCCGATGGGGTTCTGGTCTACAAATTCCACGCTGTTGATGAGCGACAGGTCGCCGCGCAGATCGGTGTATGACCCTGTGTTCTCGCAAGCCTCGCCGAAGTGGCGCAGCAGCGCGTTGTAGAGGATGTCGCGCACGAGAGTCGACTTTCCAGAGCCGCTCACGCCGGTCACCACGGTCATCACCTGCAGCGGGAAGCGCACGTCGATGCCCTTGATGTTGTTTTGCGCCGCACCGATAATCTCGATGTAGTTGTGAGTGCGCCGGCGCAGCTTGGGCAGAGGTATTTGCATCTCGCCGGTTAGATATTTTGCCGTCAGGCTGTCGGTGGCTTTGTCGAGCTTGTCGACAGGCCCTTGATACACCACATTGCCGCCTCCGCGTCCAGCCAAAGGTCCGATGTCGATAATCCAGTCGGCGGCACGCATGATTTCCTCGTCGTGCTCCACAACGACCACCGTGTTTCCCAGCTGCTGCAGGCGGCGCAACACGCGGATAAGCCGTTCGGTGTCGCGTGAGTGCAGTCCGATGCTCGGTTCGTCGAGGATGTAGAGCGACCCTACAAGGCTGCTTCCCAATGAAGTGGCGAGGTTGATGCGCTGGCTTTCGCCGCCCGACAATGACGACGACAGGCGGTCGAGCGTCAGATATTCCAGTCCCACATCGCAAAGATATCCTATGCGGGTGCGAATCTCTGTGAGCAAGCGTTTGGCGATGCGTGCGTCGGAGTCGTCAAGGCTCAAGGTGTCAAACCATTGGCGCACGTCGCTTACCGGCATCCGCACGATGTCGGCTATCGTTTTGCCGGCAATTTTCACGTATAGAGCCTCGTGCCGCAGACGGCTTCCGTGGCATTCGGGGCACGCTGTCTTTCCGCGGTAGCGCGCCATCATCACTCGGTATTGTATCTTGTATTGGTTGTCTTTCACCATATCGAAGAAGCTGTCGATGCCGTAGATTCCCGGCGCACCGTGCCACAGCAGCGCGCGCTCCTCGTCGGATAGTTGGTAATACGGGCGATGCACGTGGAAACCGCGTTTGGCGGCGGCGATGATAAACGCACGCTTCCATTCGCTCATTTTCTCTCCACGCCAGCACACGACGGCGTCGTCGTAGACCGACAGCGCCTTGTTGGGGATAACAAGGTTCTCGTCAATGCCGAGCACACGTCCGAATCCCTCGCAGGTGGGGCATGCGCCGTAAGGGTTGTTGAAGTTGAACAGTTGGTCGGTTGGCTCGATAAACTCGATGCCGTCCTCCTCGAATCGTTTTGAGAAAGCCGCGGCCGCGATGCCGTCGGGCGTCCATGCGAGCAGACGGCATTGTCCGTCGCCTTCGTAGAACGCCGTTTCCACAGAGTCGGTAAGGCGGCTTATGGTGTCGGCGTCGGAAGAGACGGTCAGACGGTCGATTAGCAGGTTGCAGTTCGTGTCGCAGTCTTTGGTCTGTCTATTATCCACATCTTTCGCTGCCGACGAGCGGTCTTGTGTTTGCTCTTGGGACCACCGCGTCAATATCAAACTAAATGACAGAAACACCAGCTAAACAACGCATGTAACGCACTGTCCAG
>OJKP01001895.1_pt1 | contig 10821 bp, 7 predicted proteins | sample 1596521 | NCBI WGS metagenome assembly OJKP01 (sample SAMEA4350130, study PRJEB24818) | metagenome | biome: human; feature: gut; material: faeces | place: Denmark | collected 2013-09
GTCATCGCCCGTACGGCGGCAGAGCGGCACGCGCCGCTGACCGTCGTGGACCTCAGCAGGCTGACCATCGAGGACGGGAATCTGGATGCTGTCACCTTTGATTTTGACGGTCTGAACGGCATCCGCCTGCCCCTGATCGGCAGCTATCAGCCCCGGAACGCTGCCACGGCCATTACGGCCCTGCGGGTACTGCGCAGCCGGGGCTGGAACATCCCGGATAGCGCCATCCGCGCCGGTCTGGAACAGGTGCGCTGGCCGGGTCGGTTCGAGCTGCTGCGGCATTCGCCCGTCTTTTTGCTGGATGGCAGCCACAACGCCCACGGAATGCGGGCCACCGTGCAGAGCTTACGGGACCGCTTTCCGGGGCAGAAGTTCGTGTTCCTGCTCAGCATCATGGCGGACAAGGATGTGGACGAGATGCTGGCACTGCTCCTGCCGCTGGCCGGGCAGTTCGTCACCGTAGCGGCCCATACCCCCCGCGCCATGCCCGCTGAGACGCTGGCCGAACAGATCCGCGCCCGGGGCGGCAGGGCCGAGCCTGCTCCCACCATTGAAGCCGGTGTGGCCCGGGCGGTCGCCCTTGGGGGCACCGGCCCCGTGTGCGCGCTGGGCACGCTCTACTTCTCCGGCGATGTGCGGGAAGCGTTTGCAAAATTGAACCAGTAAAGAAGAGGGGCTGCGGCACACGGAAAAACCGGTGCAGCAGCCCCCTTTTTGCGGATTGGCTTACAAAAAATGCCCCGCTGTTTTGTGATGCACAGAACAGCGGGGCAATATCATTTATGGGGCGGGAATGTGCTCAGGAGATGCGCTTTGGCTCAGGCCTTGCCTGCGCAGCCGAACAGCTCGATCTTCTCCTTGCACTTGTCAACGATGGCCTGAGCGCCGGGAGCCAGCAGCTTGCGGGGGTCGAAGCCCTTGCCCTGCTGATCCTTGCCAGCCTCGATGTACTTGCGGGTGGCCTCAGCAAAGACCAGCTGGCACTCGGTGTTGATGTTGATCTTGGAAACGCCCAGGCTGATGGCCTTCTGGATCATCTCGTCGGGGATGCCGGTGCCGCCGTGCAGGACCAGAGGAATGTTGTTGGTAGCCTTGTGGATGCGGTCCAGAGCCTCAAAGTCCAGGCCCTTCCAGTTGGCGGGGTAAACGCCGTGGATGTTGCCGATGCCGGCAGCCAGGAAGTCGATGCCCAGATCGGTGATCTTTGCGCACTCAGCGGGGTCTGCGATCTCGCCAGCGCCCACAACGCCGTCCTCAACGCCGCCGATGGAGCCGACCTCGGCCTCGATGCTCAGGCCCTTGGAGTGTGCCAGAGCGACCAGCTCCTTGGTCTTTTCCACGTTCTCCTCGATGGAGTAGTGGCTGCCGTCGAACATGATGGAGGAGAAGCCGGCCTCAACGCAGGCCTTGCAGCCCTCGTAGGTGCCGTGGTCCAGGTGCAGGGCAACGGGAACGGTGATGCCCATGGTCTCCACCATGGAGCTGACCATGGCGGCAACGGTCTTGAAGCCGGTCATGTATTTGCCTGCACCCTCAGAGACACCCAGGATAACGGGGCTCTTCATTTCCTCGCAGGCGGTCAGGACTGCCTTGGTCCACTCCAGATTGTTGATGTTGAACTGAGGCACACCGTAGTGGCCATCGCGTGCCTTGATCAGCATTTCGGTTGCATTTACCAACATTATTCATTACCTCCGCAAAATCATTTTGGGGTGAAAAAGCCGTTTTGGATACAAGATTGCGCATCCTTTAACGAACCTAAGGGTAGTATACCCCAATTACAGGATAAAATCAAGGCGGTTCCCGCGGCGTTTTCAACACAAATTCACATTGGGCATTTTGATGTTGGAGATTCTGGCAAAAACCACTGGATCTCCCTTCAAAAAATTGTCATAATTCCGACTTGAATTTTACAAAAAGTACGGCGAAAAGTTTGCGTGTCGAACCCGGACGGTTAAAAACTCGGTGGAAACTGTGGAATTCCACCCGGAAAGTGGGCGTACAAACTTGATTTTTGAACATTTTCCACCGGGTTTTCAACATGTGGAAAAATTGGAGCCGAATTACCGATTGTATAGCCTGCTGAATGTGGAAAACTTTTGCCTTCGGCAAACATTGCGAAGAATGCCGGGGTATGCTATACTTTAGAATGTATCAGTGTCAAAATATAGTAAAACTGAAACAGAACGAAACCATGGCGCGGCTCAAACGGCCCGCCTTGCCATAGAATGGAAGGAGAACACATCAATGGACGAACAGAAAATGCCGCGCCGCCCCCGCCGCAGCAGCACGGAGGAGCAGCCCAAGAATGAGAGCCTGGTCTACGGCAAAAACCCCGTGACCGAGCTGCTCAAGAGCGGTTCCGGCGTGGATACCGTGCTGATCGCGGAGGGTATGGCCCCCGCCGTGGCAGCTTACTATACCGCCATGGCCAAGGAGGCCGGGGCCACGGTCAAGCGGGTGCATCCCAACAAGCTGCGCCTGATGACCGGCACCGAGAGCCATCAGGGCGTGGCCGCCTTTGCCAGCGAGATCGAATATGTGACCGTGGAGGACCTGCTGAACGTTGCCAGAGAGAAGGGGGAGCCCCCTTTCCTGGTGCTGAGTGACGGCATCGAGGACCCCCATAATCTGGGCGCGGTGATGCGCTCTGCTCTGCTGTGCGGAGCCCACGGCATCGTCATCCCCAAGCGGGGCGGCGCGTCCGTGACCCCCACCGTTATCAAGTCCAGCGCCGGTGCGGCCGAGCGCCTGCCTGTGGCCCGCGTGGCCAACATCGGCGAGACCATCCGCCGCCTGAAGGATCAGGGGGTGTTCGTCTACTGTGCCGATATGGACGGTGTGCCCCTGCGCAAGAACAACCTGACCGGCCCCATCGCACTGGTGCTGGGCAGCGAGGGCAGCGGTGTATCCCAGCTGGTGAAAAAGCTCTGTGACGGTGTGGTGCGGCTGGATATGGCCGCTCAGGGTACCGGTGTGGACAGCTTCAATGTTTCGGTGGCGGCTGGCATCATCCTGTACGAGATCCAGAGCCAGCGCGCCGCAGAGTAAGAAACAGCGGCCAGACCGCCGTGACCAGAACAGGGAGGGACTAGGATGCCAAAGGATGATAAGCGCAAAGAGCTGACACAGGAAGAAATCGATGCGCAGAACGAGAAGTTCCGCACGTTTTTCAGCACCAGCGTGGCACAGGTGCCCGAAGAGATGAAGCGCCGCGATGAGGAAAAGGAGAATACCGGCAGCCTGCTGGGCAAGCTCTTTCACCGCGAAAAGGACAAAGAGGAGCCTGCCGCTGCCCCGGCCGTGCAGAATGAGCTGCCGCCCACGGGTGAGATCGTGCTGGGCCATGAGGAAGAAGCCGAGGCCGGCCTGGAGCTGGCATTGGAGCCCGGAGAGCTGGAGGAAGCAGAGCCTGTGGCTCTGCCCACCGCGCCGGAAGCCCCCGCAGCGCCTGAGGGCCCGGCCATCCCCATGGTGTTTGCCGAGGATCAGTCGGTAAAGCAGGCGAAGTCTGCCCCGGAAGCCGCGCCAGAGGTTGAGCCGGAACCGGAAACGGCGTTCCAGTTCTTTGGCAAGGGCGCGGACGAGAACGAGCCGCAGGCCCCTACCCGCACCGAGGCCCCCAGCAAGGACGACAGCATGAGCCTGCCGCTGATGGGGCTGGAAGAGGACGAAGCACCCGCCCGGCCTGCCGCACCGGCAGAGGAGGCCCCGGCCCAGCCTGCTGAGGAAGCGGCCCCTGCTGCGCCGGAGGCTGAGGAGAAGCCTGAAGAGGAAGCCGAGCCGGAAACGCCCGAGCAGGTGGGGGAGAAGCTCCGCCGGATGGGCGCGGAGCTGACGCTGCGGTGTGTGCTGGAGGGCATCCTAGCCGTGGTGCTGCTCCACTTTGGCCTTGTTGCCGAGGGGCTGCTGGCCCCTGTGGCCTCCCTTGACCCCGTGATCGCCCCGGCGGCGTTCTATGCCGCCAACCTGCTCTTTCTGGCCGGTGCGCTGGCTGTGGGCTGGCCTGTCCTGCGGGATGGTCTGCAGGGCCTCAAGGGCCGTCCCAGTGCAGACACCATGCCGGCGCTGGCCGCCTGCGGTGCGCTGGTGCAGGCTGCGGTCGCCCTGCTCAACGCCCAGAGCTATCAGAACTCCAGCTGGACGCTGCTTTCCGGCGTGGCCGCACTGGGCCTGTTCCTGGCCCTGTTGGGCAGCCGTGTCCTGCTGACTGCCGTCAGAAACGGCTATGACCTTGCCGCCCGATCCCCCGAAGGGCTGCAGGGCGCATTCCGCGTCCGGGATAAGGACCTGATCCGGGTGCTGGCCCGGAGCCTGGATCAGAAAGACCCCTGGGTGCTGCTCAGCCGCCCTGTCCAGTGGGACGAGGCGCTGGTGGAGCAGAGCTTCGGGGAGCGCGCCAGTGAGCGCCGCGCCCGCAAGACAGCCCTGATCCTGCTGGGTGCCGCTGTGCTCAGCGGGCTGGTGTTCCTGCTGTTTGGCGGCGGGCCCAACGGCATGGCCGCAGCCCTGACCTCCATGCTCTGCATGGGGGCACCGCTGTCCTCCACTCTGGTTGCGGGCATCGCGTCTCTGCGCCTGCAAAAGACCGCAGCCGCCGCCGGTGCCGTTGTGCCCGGCTGGGCCGCCATTGAGGAGCTGGGCGGTGTGGACACCGTGCAGGTGGATGCCGACGAGCTCTTTACCGCCGACAGCGTGAATCTGGAGGATATCCGCATCTTCAAGGGCGGCCGCATCGACCGTGCCATCCTCTATGCGGCCAGCATCCTCAACCACAGCTGCGAGACCCTGCGGGGGCTGTTCCGTCAGATCATCGAGGACCGCACCGAAATCCTGTACCCTGTGAAGGATCTGGAGGTCCACCACGGCCTTGGCTTTGCCGCCTGGTGCGATAACAACCGGGTGCTCATCGGCAACCGGCTGTACATGGAGCGGGAGGGGGTGCCCCTGCCTGAGCAGGAGTATGAGGATGAGCACTCCCAAAACGGCGCGCTGCAGATCCTGTATCTGGCTGTTTCCGGCAGCCTGCACGCCATGTTCGTGCTCCACTATGTGGGCGGCCGCAACGCCGCCCGCGGTCTGGAGGTGCTGCAGCGGGAGAACATCCGCCTGCTGGTCACCTGCGAGGACCCCAGCCTGACGGCCCGCCACATCACCGAGGCTTACCATCTGCCCGAGGGGATGATCACCCTGCTGGATGAGGAGCAGTGCAGCGCGCTGACCCCTGCCCAGCCGGACGAGACGGCCCGCTGCTGTATGCTGCATGATAAGGGCTTTGCCAGCCTGATCGGCGGCCTGCGCGCGGCGGAAAAGGCCCAGAACGCCGAGACGAGCGCCACCACGGTGCAGATGGTCTCGGTCTGGTTCTCGGTGGTCATCGGTGTTCTGCTGACCTACGCGGGCAGCATCGGCACCCTGTCGGTGGCCGCTGTCCTGATGTATCAGGCAGCTTGGAGTGCTTTGAGCATTGCGGTCTGCGCCCTGAAACAGCACAACTGAAAATAATTCTCAAATAAATAGGAATTATTCTTGATTTCTTTGGCAAACTCTGGTATAATACTCTCAGAAGGAATGCCCCGGCGGTCACCGGCGGCGAGATGATACGCACATTACGCATCATAAAAGGAGAGCATGAATATGGAACTCAAGGGTACCAAGACCGAACAGAACCTGTGGGAAGCATTTGCAGGCGAGAGCCAGGCCCGCAACAAGTACACCTTCTTCGCCAGTGTGGCCAAGAAGGAAGGCTATGAGCAGCTGGCTGCCATCTTTGAGGAGACTGCCGCCAACGAGAAGGAGCACGCCAAGATGTGGTTCAAGGCCTTGAACGGCGGCTCCATCCCCGACACCATGACCTGCCTGGAAATGGCCGCCGGCGGTGAGCACGACGAGTGGACCGAGATGTATCCCCGCATGGCCAAGGAAGCCAAGGAAGAGGGCTTCCCCCAGCTGGCCGCCCTGTTCACCATGGTGGCACAGATCGAGAAGGAGCACGAGGAGCGCTACCGTGAGCTGGCTGAGAACCTGAAGAACAACAAGGTCTTTGCCCGTGAGGAACAGCAGGTCTGGCAGTGCCGGAACTGCGGCTATACCTACATCGGCAAGTCCGCACCCCTCAAGTGCCCCGTCTGCGCACATCCCCAGAGCTACTTTGAGTTGAAAAAGCATAATTATTAAGCGTTATAAAAAGAAGCGGCTGGCGCGCCAGCCGCTTCTTTTTTTGTTGCAATCGGGGAGAAAGTGTGTCATACTCTACCCAGAGTTTACGGAAAGAGAGGAGAAGCCGCCATGTCATACCGTGCCGCGATCTGTGATGACAGCACGACCGATGCTGAATTTGTGGGGAGCATTCTGCACCAGTGGGCCGCAGAGCGTGGCATTGAGGTGGAGAGTGAGCGCTTTGCCTCGGCGGATGCCTTTCTTTTTCGCTACGCAGAGGACAAAAGCTTTGACCTATTACTTCTGGACGTGGAAATGCCGGGCACGGACGGTGTGACGCTGGCCAAAACGGTGCGGCAGGAGAATGAAGCCGTGCAGATCGTGTTCATCACCGGCTACTCCGATTACATTGCCGAGGGCTATGACGTGGCCGCCCTCCACTACCTGGTGAAGCCGGTCAGCCGCGAAAAGCTCTTTGCTGTTCTCGACCGTGCCTGGGAAAAGCACCGCCGCAACGCCCGGTGCCTGAACCTGGAGCTTTCCGGCGAGCTGGTGCGCCTGCCGCTGTATGAGGTGCGGTATCTGGACGTGCACCAGAATTACGTCACGGTTCATGCCAGGCAGGATTACACCGTCAAGCGGACGCTTGGTGAGTTCGAGGCCCAGCTGGACGAAGGCTTCCTCCGGGTGGGGCGGGGGATGATCTTGAACCTGAAACAGATCCGCCGTGTGACCAAAAAGGAAGTCGTGCTGGCCGATGGTACCGCCCTCCCATTGCCCCGGGGTGCCTATGAGCCCCTGAACCGGGCAATCATTGAGAGGACTTAATGATGAAACTTAAATTCTTTTCAAAGCTCCTCGATAAACGCATCGCCGCTTACCAGCGGGAGCTCATCGAGACCCACTACAAAGAGGTGGACAACATGTACCGCCAGATGCGGGGATGGCGGCACGATTACCGGGGACACATCCAGACCATGAAGGTGCTGGCGGCACAGGGGGATCTGGACGGCATCAAAGCCTACCTGGATGCATTGGATACCGACCTGAACACTGTTGATCTGGCTGTAAAAACCGGCAACGCCATGGCTGATGCCATCATCAACAGCAAGATCTCCCTTGCCAAGAGCCGAAATATCCCGGTGCAGATCGATGCCCATATCCCGGTCAAACTGAAAATGAGTGAGCTTGACCTCTGCTGCATCCTGGGCAACCTTTTTGATAACGCCATGGATGCCAGTGCGGAGCTGCCCGAGGAGGAGCGGCTCATCCGGGTATATATGGATATGAAGGGCACACAGCTCTATATCTCCTTCACCAATTTCACGGCAACTAAAAAGCAGAAAAAGCTTGCGGGCCGTTTTGTCACCACCAAGGGCGAGGGCCACGGCTTCGGGCTGGTGCGCATTGATGCCATCGTGGAAAAGCTGGATGGCTACCTCAGCCGCAACAGCGAGGATGGGGCATTCACGACGGAGATATTGATTCCACAGGTGTAAACCTCTCAGGCGCTCCGCGCCAGCTCCCCTGATTGGGGAGCCAAGTTCACGCTGCTACTGGCTTGCCTCTCCTACTAGGAGAGGTGGCAATGCGAAGCATTGACGGAGAGGTTCCTGCAATTCATCCCCCAAATCAGGCGTTTCGTCCCCGGAATGTGTCGGGGGCGATTTTTTGTGTTAGGATCATTGCCAGACAAGTGAAAGGGGATTCCAAAATGGGAAAGAACGAGAAAACCAAAAAGCCAAAGCCCAAATACAATGTCTGGCAGAACACTGCCTACATGCTCTCGGTGGCCTGGGACACCCGACGGAGCGTGCCGCTGCTGGTGGTGCTGCTGGCCGTCTGCACGGCAGGCAAGACCACTGCCGAAATGCTCATCAGCCCGGCGGTGCTGGGCAAACTGGAAAGCGGCGCGCCGCTGGGCCAGCTGCTGGGTGCCATCGGCGGGTTCACCATCCTGCTGTTTGCCCTGACCGCGCTGTGCTACTACATCGACCACCTCACCATGTTTGGCCGGTGCGGCGTGCGGCTGGAGCTGCTGAAGCGCATCAACACCAAGCGCACCCGCACGGCCTATGCCAACCTGCTGGATGAAGCCTTCCGTCTGATGTATCAGAAGGGCCACGATGCCTGTATGAACAACCGTGCTTCCGGCGAGGCTTTTTGGAAAAGTTGGACGGATATCATGACAAATCTCATCGGCTTCGGGGTGTATCTGGCTCTGCTGTCCGGGCTGAACCCCTGGCTCTGTGTCCTGACGGCTCTGACCGCTGTGGTGAGCTATTTTTCCACTAGGAATATCAACGAGTGGGGCTACCGCCACCGGGAGGAGGGGGCAAAGATCACCCGGAGCCTGCATTACCTGCGCAACACCGCCGAGGGACGCGAGTTCGGCAAGGATATCCGCATCTTCGGCCTGCGGCAGTGGCTCACTGACCTGTACGATTCTGCTTTGCGGCTCAACTATGCCTTTCTCGAAAAGCGGGAGCGCGCCTACCTGACCGCCAACCTCATCGACCTGGCCCTGCTGCTGGTGCGCAACGGTGCGGCCTATGCTTATCTGCTCTGGCTCACCGTGACCAGGGGCCTGCCGGTGTCGGAATTCCTGCTCTACTTCGGTGCGGCCTCCGGCTTTGCCCAGTGGGTCACAGGCCTGATGGAGCAGTTTGCCCTCCTGCGCAAGCAGAGCCTGGACATCTCCACCATCCGGGAGTTCCTCGAGCTGCCGGAACCCTTCCGGTTTGAGGAGGGCATCCCGCTGGAAAAGCGGCTGGATATGCCCTATGAGCTGCAGCTGGAGGATGTGAGCTACCGCTACCCCGGTGCGGAGAAAAACACCATCGCCCACATGAGCCTGACACTGCACCCCGGCGAGAACCTGGCCATCGTGGGCTTGAATGGCGCTGGCAAGACGACACTGGTCAAGCTGATCTGCGGCTTCCTTGACCCCACCGGGGGGCGTGTTCTGCTGAACGGGCAGGATATCCGGCAGTATAACCGCCGGGATTACTACAAGCTGTTTGAAGCGGTCTTTCAGGATTTCAGCGTGCTCTCCTGCACGGTGGCCGAGAATGTGGCCCAGGCCATGGACGACATCGACGAGGAAAAGGTGCGGTACTGTCTTGACCAGGCAGGGCTGACGGAAAAAATCACATCCCTCCCGGCGGGTATCAAGACCCATGTGGGCCGGGATGTCTATCTGGACGGCGTGGAGTTCTCCGGCGGCCAGACTCAGCGCCTGATGCTGGCCCGTGCCCTGTATAAAGACGCGCCTATTCTTGTGCTGGATGAGCCCACTGCCGCCCTTGACCCCATCGCCGAGGATGATATCTACCAGAAGTACAACGAGATGACCCGGGGCCGCACCAGCCTGTTCATCAGCCACCGACTGGCCTCCACCCGTTTCTGTGACCGCATTCTCTTCCTTGAAAACGGCCGTGTGGTCGAGGAGGGAACCCACGACCAGCTGATGGCCCAAAACGGCGGCTATGCCAAGCTGTTTGCGGTGCAGAGCAAATATTACAAGGAGGGCAAGGCTGTATGAACGAAGAAAAAATGACCCTGAAGGAAAGCGTCCGGCTGACCCTGCGGGCCTGGCGCTTTTACTGGAAAAATACGCCCCGATTTGTGCTGTCCACCGTGCTGTGGGCACTGGCGGATGCCGTCAGCCCCTATGCCGTGGTCTGGTTCTCGGCCCGGCTGGTGGCTGAGCTGTCGGACGCGCGGGACCCGCAGGCCCTTGCCGTGGATGTGGCGTGGGTGCTGGGCGTGACCGCTCTGCTTACGCTGGTGCGGTCGGTCCTGCTCCACTGGAAGAGCGTGGAGCGGGAACAGCTGAACTGGCAGCTGGGCCATGACTGCTTTATGGAAAAGCAGATGTCCATGGATTATGCCGACGAGGACAGCCAGCAGGTCTACGACCTCTACAATTTCATCCAGCAGAGCGAAAGCTTCTGCAGCGGCGGCAATCCTAACGCTGTGGCGCTGCTGGACAGTGTATCCGCGGCGGTATTCCGTATTCTGGGCGGTGCGGTGCTGTCGGTGGGGCTGTTCACGGCCAGAGTGCCCGCCGGCCCGCTGACAGTCCTCAACAGCCCGCTCTGTGTTCCGGCAGTGCTGGTGCTGATCCTAGCCGTGGCGTGGCTCTCGCCGGTGTGCGCTTCCAGCGCGGGCATCAGCAGCCCGGATATCGAGGAGGAGGGCCGCTGGGGCAACCGGCTCTGGGCCTTCCTCATGGGGGTATGTCGGGACGACAAAAAGGCGCTGGACGTGCGGATGTACGACCAGTTCGAGTTTTTGAAAGATCACGCCGCCGTCTCCATGCCTGCCTTTGAGCGGGCCCGCAAGGGGAAATTCGGCATCCTGAATGCCACGGGCAACGCCGTTTCGGCTCTGCTCATGGGTCTTGCCTACCTCTTTGTATGCCTGAAGGCCTACGGCGGGGCCTTTGGTCTGGGCGCTGTGACCCAGTATGTGGGCGCAGCCACCAACTTTTTTGTGGGCATCGGCGGGCTGTTCACCGCCGTGGGCGACTGCAGATTCAACGCCCCCTACCTGAAAAAACCCCATGACCCGTCTCTTTTTCACACCTCCCCGCCCCCCCGACCCCCACAGACCTCCGTTGCCCTCTTTTTCTTTGAAAAAAAAAAAATAAACCACAAA
>OJKP01001898.1_pt1 | contig 10782 bp, 8 predicted proteins | sample 1596521 | NCBI WGS metagenome assembly OJKP01 (sample SAMEA4350130, study PRJEB24818) | metagenome | biome: human; feature: gut; material: faeces | place: Denmark | collected 2013-09
GTTTGTAGGAGCCTTGTCGATGTCGCCGCTCAAGATAGCGTCGATGATGCCACGAGTGTCGCGGATAGAGATACGCTTGCCTGTTCCGTTCCAACCAGTGTTTACGAGGTAATCCTTAGCGTTGTTCTTCTCCATCTTCTTAACCAATTCTTCTGCATATTTTGTTGGGTGCAATTCCAAGAATGCCTGGCCGAAGCATGCAGAGAATGTTGGAGTAGGCTCTGTGATACCGCGCTCTGTACCTGCCAACTTTGCTGTAAAGCCAGAGAGGAAGTAGTACTTAGTCTGCTCCGGAGTAAGGATAGATACTGGAGGCAATACACCGAATGCGTCTGCTGACAGGAAGATTACCTGCTTTGCTGCTGGTGCAGAAGAACCCGGCTGGATGTTGTTGATGTGGAAGATTGGGTAAGAAACACGAGTGTTTTCTGTTACGCTCTTGTCTGCGAAATCGATCTTGCCGTTTGCATCAACTGTTACGTTCTCAAGAAGTGCGTTGCGCTTGATGGCGTTGTAGATATCTGGCTCTGACTCTTTGTCGAGGTTGATAACCTTTGCATAGCAGCCGCCTTCGAAGTTGAACACGCCGTTGTCGTCCCATCCGTGCTCGTCGTCACCGATAAGTTTACGCTTAGGATCTGTTGACAAGGTTGTCTTACCTGTTCCTGAAAGACCGAAGAAGATTGCTGTGTTCTCGCCGTTCATATCGCAGTTTGCAGAGCAGTGCATTGATGCGATGCCCTTCAATGGCAGGAAGTAGTTCATCATTGAGAACATACCTTTCTTCATCTCACCACCATACCATGTGTTGATGATTACCTGCTCTTTTGATGTTACGTTGAAGGCTACGCAAGTCTCAGAGTTGAGTCCGAGTTCTTTGTAGTTTTCAACTTTTGCCTTTGATGCGTTGTAAACAACGAAATCTGGCTCGAAGTTCTTCAACTCTTCTTCTGTTGGACGGATGAACATGTTTGTAACGAAGTGAGCCTGCCATGCAACCTCAACGATGAAACGAACTGCCATACGAGTGTCCTTGTTTGCGCCGCAGAATCCGTCTACAACATAGAGGTTCTTGTTGCAAAGCTCGCTCTTGGCGATAGTCTTAACCTTGTTCCATACGTCTTCCGACATTGGGTGGTTGTCGTTCTTATATTCTTCAGAAGTCCACCATACAGTGTCCTTTGAATTGGCATCCTTTACGATGTATTTGTCTTTAGGCGAACGACCGGTGTAGATACCTGTCATCACGTTGACTGCACCGAGTTCTGTCTGCTGACCTACTTCATAACCTTCGAGACCTGCTTTTGTCTCTTCTTCAAACAATTGCTCGTAAGATGGGTTGTGTGCGATTACTGTAGCGCCAGTAATGCCGTACTTTGTCAAATCAAGATTGCTCATTGTTGTTTGATTTATAATAGTGAATATTTACTAATGTTTCTCTCTTTTGAAAACCGCTGCAAAATTACTATATTTTTTTTACACGGCAATGCTATTAGCGAAAATTTTCCGCATTTAAAATTCTTTAAGCATTATTATCCCTGTTTCAAATATAAAACGCTTTTGTTCAAAGGCTTAAATTGTTATCTCTCCACACAGCGAGCAATTGAGATATTTCTTCACCTGTTCTGACCGAAGCCCCATGCCGAATAGATACATCAGCTTGGTGATGGCTGCCTCTGATGTTATGTCGTATCCGCTGACCACTCCGGTCGACTGCAGCGTGTTGCCTGTCATATAGCGCTCGCTGTGGACTCCGCCGTTGACGCATTGCGAAACGTTGACTATCACAACGCCGCGCTTTACGGCGTCGCGCATCAGGTCGACAAACCATTTGTCGGTCGGGGCGTTGCCGGCGCCATAGGTCTTGAGCACGATGCCTTTCACGTCGGGGGCATTGAGAAGATAGCGGAGTGTGCTCTCGGTGATGCCTGGAAACAGGTCGATAAACATCACGTTGCGGTCCATTGCGGTCTGCACTTTAAGCGGTCGCTGCGAGCGTTGGCGCCACAATGCTTCTTCATGGAAATGAATTCCGAGGCCTATGCGGGCAAGGTCGGGATAATTGTTGCTCTTGAAGGCGTTGAAATGGTCGGCGCTCATCTTTGTGCTGCGGTTGCCGCGCCACAGATAGTCTTCAAACAATATCGCCACTTCCTGCACCATCGGGTCGCCGTTCTTGTCGCGGGCGGCGGCTATCTGAAGTGCTGTGATGAGGTTTTCTTCTCCGTCGGTACGCACTTCGCCGATTGGAAGCTGGGAGCCGGTGATGATGACGGGCTTGTGCAGGTTCTCGAGCATAAAACTCAACGCGGAGGCGGTGTATGCCATCGTGTCGGTGCCGTGAAGCACCACAAAGCCGTCGTAGCTGGCATAGTTCTCCTCGATGCTCTGTGCGATTTCAACCCAGTGCGACGGATTCATGTTTGACGAGTCGATCGGTGGGTGAAACTGGATATTGTTGATGGAATAATTGAGCTTCTTGATTTTGGGCACATTGTCGATAAGGTGCGTGAAGTCGAACGGTTGCAGCGACTTCGTCACCGGGTTTTCAATCATGCCGATTGTTCCTCCGGTATATATTATAAGGATATTCGGTTTTGCCATTGAAGCTATTTTTTTCTAAAACGAATCTTTCCAACGACAAAATTACACATATTTTTTGGCAAATAGCAACCGCAACCGCCAACTGCCTGAACAACAAAAGTCATGGTGGTGGCAATTTGCCACCATTTAAGGTTTTTTACTGAAAAATCTTTGATTTCTATCCAAAATAGAACCACATAGTTTGCCAGAAGGCAATGGTGTGTGGCAACCGCCGACACTGTTAAAAAGACTTAACGCAGCGGAATTCCGCTGCGTTAAGTCTTTTTCGTTGACAGATGTCTCTAAATTTTAAACAGCATTCCTCCGATGTTGTCGCATGCCGCCCCGGTGACCGACGACAGGCAGCTTGCCTCGTCTGCCATATAAAGCGCGCCGAGAAACGCGAAAATCAACGCCTCCTTGAATTCAATTATCTGGCGTGGAGGTATCTTGACTTCGCAACCTGCCAGCTCGCGGATGCGCTCCACAAGATAGACGTTGAGCGCGCCGCCACCGGTTATAAGCATTGTGGGATGCGGCTTGCCTACCCTGCGCACTACGCGTGCCACCTGACGGGCGGCATGCTCGGTGAAGGTGGAGAGCAGGTCGGCAAATTCAAGCCCGCGGCTGTCAATCATCGGAAATATCTCTTTCTCCACCCATTCGCGGCCAAGCGACCTCGCGCCTGTCTGCGAGTAGAATGGCAATGCGTCGAGGCTGGCGAGCAATTCGGCATCGACTGTGCCGCTGCGGGCAATCAGTCCGTCGCGGTCAAACTCCAGACCACGCTGACGGCAATAGTGGTTGAGCACATAGTTGACCGGACTGATGTCAAACGCATGCCGCTCTCCGTCGCACTCATACGATATGTTGGAGAATCCTCCTATGTTCAGACAGAAATTATAGTCGGCAAAAAGCAGACGGTCGCCAATCGGCACAAGCGGGGCTCCCTGTCCGCCGAGCATTATGTCAAGACGACGGAAATCGCTGACCACAGGCACACGCGCCTCGGCTGCAATCGCTGCGCCGTCGCCTATCTGAAACATTATGCGCTTGCCTGGCTCATGAAAGATGGTGTGTCCATGCGACGCCACGATGTCGGGACGTATGCCGTATTCCTTCATAAAGTCGGCGACACGCTCGCCAAGAAACTTGCCGTATTCGCTGTGGAACGCCACAAAGTCGTGTGCCGACATCTGTTGCGCTCCCGTGCCGAGACGGTATTTCAAATCGTCGGAATAGTCATAGCCGCGTGCCGCATCAATTGCGAAACGCCATCGGCCGTCGGTTTTGGAAAATGTGGCGCAGCACACGTCGAGACCGTCAAGCGATGTGCCCGACATCAATCCTATAGCCGTAATCTTGAAGTTGTCCATATTTTTTTGGTATTATTGGTTCTGCAAGCTTTTGTCCATCTCTGCCGCGGCGCGGCGTCCGTCGCCCATCGCGAGAATCACGGTCGCTCCGCCACGCACAATGTCGCCTCCGGCATAGATGTCGGGCAGCGATGAGCGCATTGTCGACTCGTCGACCACGATGGTGCCTCTGCGGCTCACCTCAAGTTCTGGAATCGCATTCGGAATCAACGGGTTTGGCGACACGCCTACGCTGACAATCACCAAATCGACGGGCACATCCTCCACTGCGCCATCAACAGCCACCGGAGAGCGGCGTCCCGACTCGTCGGGTTCGCCGAGTTCCATCCGCTGCAGGCGCATCAGGCGCACATTGCCTTTCTCGTCGCCCTCATATTCCAATGGGTTGTGGAGCGTGAGGAAACGCACGCCTTCTTCCTTGGCGTGTTTCACTTCCTCGCGGCGCGCCGGCATCTCGTCTTCCGAACGGCGGTAGACGAGCATCACGTTTTCTGCGCCCATGCGGCGCGCTGTGCGCACGGAGTCCATCGCCGTATTGCCGCCGCCAATCACTGCCACATTGTGGCCGTGAAGCACGGGGGTGTCTTCATCCTGACGGGCGGCTCCCATCAGATTGACCCGCGTCAGAAATTCATTGCTCGACATCACTCCGTTGAGATTCTCGCCGGGAATGTTCATAAACCTTGGCAGTCCGGCTCCCGACGCCACGAAAATGCCTTTGAAGCCCATGTTGTGGAGGTCGTCGTAGCTTAATGTCTTGCCGACAATGCAGTTGGACTCGAACGCCACGCCCAGACGGCGCAGACCGTCGATTTCGGTGTCGACGATGGCATTCGGCAGGCGGAACTCGGGGATGCCGTATTTCAGCACTCCGCCAATCTCATGCAGCGCCTCGTAGACCGTGACGCTGTAGCCGCGCTTCGCCATGTCGCCGGCAAAGGCGAGTCCGGCGGGTCCGCTGCCCACAACTGCCACCTTGATGCCGTTTGCGGCGGGTTTCTCCTCGTCGGCCGAACCGTGGCTGCGCGCCCAGTCGGCTACGAAGCGTTCCAGATAGCCTATCGCCACGGCTTCGTGTTTCATCTTGGTATGTATGCAACGGCTCTCACACTGCTTTTCCTGGGGGCAGACGCGTCCGCAAACTGCCGGAAGCGCGCTGGTCTTTTTTATCACACGGGCTGCCTCGGCAAACTCGCCGCGCTCCACGTTTTTGATAAATCCGGGAATGTCGATGCCCACAGGGCAGCCTGTGACGCATTGCGGGTTGGCGCAGTCAAGACACCGCGAGGCTTCTGCCATAGCCATCTCAATCGTCAACCCTTGATTCACTTCCTCATTGCACGTCACGCGGTAGTCTGCCGCAAGCTCGGGCATCTTCACACGCGGTGTCGAGGTGCGTTCCTTAGCTGTCTTTGCCTTGCGCAGTGCCTCGCGCCATTCTGCCATGCGCATATCTTTTGTCTCTTCCATGTCAGTTCTTGTTTTCGTTGTCGTAAGCATGAAGGCGCATCATCATCTGGTCGAAATCCACCTGATGCGCGTCAAATTCCGGCCCGTCGATGCAGACGAAGCGCGTACGACCGCCTACGGTAACCCGACAGGCACCACACATGCCTGTGCCGTCGACCATGATGGTGTTGAGCGAGCAGACGGTGGGGATGTCGTATTTTTTTGTAAGCAGTGCGACAAACTTCATCATCACTGCCGGACCGATGGTCACTACCTGGTCCACCTTCTCGCGGTTGATCACTTGCTCCACGCCTTCGGTCACCAGTCCTTTCTGCCCGTAGGAGCCGTCGTCGGTCATTATCACCACTTCGTCGCTTGAGCGGCGCACCTCGTCCTCAAGTATAATCAAATCCTTGGTGCGTCCGGCGAGCACGCTGACCACGCGGTTGCCGGCTTGCTTCATGGCGCGGATGATGGGCAACAAAGGCGCTACGCCTACTCCGCCGCCGCAACACACCACGGTGCCCACCTTTTCTATCTTGGTGGCTTGTCCCAACGGGCCTACCACATCGTGGAGGCTGTCGCCTACTGCCTTGTCGCAGATTTTTTTTGTCGACTTGCCTACAGCCTGCACCACAAGGGTTATTGTCCCTGCAGTGGTGTCGGAGTCGGCGATGGTCAACGGGATGCGCTCGCCATGCTCGTCGGCACGGACAATAACGAAATGCCCGGCACGGCGCGAGCGTGCTACCAGCGGCGCCTCTACCACAAGCTGCACCACCTTTTCCGAGAAATGCTTTTTCTCTACAATTTTATTCATTGTCGTAACGTGTTAGGTCTATTTTCTTTTTTTCAGCTCTCAAAGTTAGCCAATTTTCTGCCAAAACCACCAATCTTTATCCCGATAATTGCTTTTGCGCAAAAGCAAAAAAACGAAGAGGCAATCCGCCGCATGCCACCAAAGCAAACGCCCTCCGGCGGGACAATTCCTGCGGAGGGCGTTTGTGTTTTTGTATGCCTGTGGCTTAGTTTCTGCTGTTGCCGAAGAAACGGAGCATGTAGAGGAACAGGTTGATGAAGTCAAGATAGAGCGTCAACGCGCCGATTGTGGCGATTTTGCCCACTTGCGACGAGTCGCTGTACTGCACCATTTGTTTGATTTTCTGGGTGTCCCATGCGGTGAGGCCGATGAAGATTGCCACACCGGCAAACGAAATCAGCCATTCAAGGGTGCTGCTGCCCACAAAGATGTTGACAATCGTCGTGATAATCAAGCCGATAAGCGCCATAAACAGGAACGAGCCCATTTTTGTAAGGTCGTTGCTGGTCAGATAGCCGTAGATGCTCATCGCGCCAAACACGCCTGCCGTTATGGCAAAGGTGTAGGCTATCGACCCGAGCTCAAAAGCCCAGAATATCGACGAGAACACAACGCCGTTGAGCACGGAGTAAAGGAAGAACAACGAGGTTGCGGCAAACGTGCTGAGCTTGTTGATGGCTCCCGTGATTGCTATCACGCAGGCAAACTCGGCGATGATCAAGCCCCAGAATGTAAGACGGCTTGAGAAGATGGCGCTCATTATTGCCGGACTTGCCGCCACATAGATTGCCACGCCGGCGGTGACGAGCAGACCGAGAAACATTCGCATATAGACGCTGCGCATCACTTTCGACACGCTGTGGGTCAACGTTATGGTTGGCTGTGCCCCATAACCGTATTGCTGATTGTAATTTTCCATATTTTCTGTTTTTTAAAAAGTTGTCGGTGAAGATAACGCTATTTTTCAGCATTAGGTTCACCGACATTGTTAATTATCCATAATCAACCACTTTTACATGCGTTCCGGCACTTCGATGCCGAGCATCCAGAAGCCTTGGCGGATGATGTCGCCTACGGTGCGCGACAATGTCAGGCGGAAGCCGCGCAGGTCGGCGTTTTCCTCGCCGAGGATTTTATAGTCGTGGTAGAACTGGTTGTATTCTTTCACAAGTTCGTAGACGTAGTTGGCAACCAACGCCGGGCTGTAGGTGCGCCCTGCCTCGGCTACGATTGCCGGGAAGTCGGCGAGACGCTGGATGAGCGATATCTCTTTGTCGTTGAGAGCAACTGCCGATGCGTCAAACGCTTCGCTGACCTGCTTGTCGGCTGCCTTGCGAAGCACCGACTGGATGCGGGCGTAGGTGTACTGCACAAACGGTCCGGTGTTGCCGTTGAAGTCGATTGATTCTTTCGGGTTGAACGTCATGTTCTTGCGAGGGTCGACTTTAAGAATGAAATATTTCAACGCGCCGAGTCCGATGATTGCCGAAATCTTGTCGGCCTCTTCCTGTGGAAGGTCCTGCAGTTTGCCCATCTCTGCCGACATCTCTTTGGCGTTCTGCACCATAGCGTCCATCAGGTCGTCGGCGTCGACTACGGTGCCTTCGCGCGACTTCATCTTGCCTTCTGGCAGCTCTACCATTCCGTATGAGAAGTGCACAAGGTCCTTGCCCCATTTGAAGCCGAGTTTGTCGAGCAGCAAAGAGAGCACCTGGAAGTGGTAGTTCTGCTCGTTGCCCACCACGTAGATCATCTTGTCTATAGGATAGTCCTGGTAACGCAGCTTGGCGGTACCGATGTCCTGGGTCATATACACTGATGTGCCGTCGCTGCGGAGCAGCAGTTTGTGGTCGAGTCCGTCGGCGGTAAGGTCTGCCCACACGGAGTTGTCTTCCTTGCGGTACATGATGCCTTTCTCCAAGCCTTCAAGCACCTTCTCCTTACCCTCGAGATATGTCTGGCTTTCATAGTAGATTTTGTCGAAGTCTACGCCCAGACGCTTGTAGGTCTCGTCAAATCCGGCATACACCCATGAGTTCATCGTGCGCCACAGCGAACGCACCTCCTCGTCGCCGGCTTCCCAGCGGCGGAGCATCTCGCGTGCCTCCTGCATCAATGGCGACGCTGCCTCTGCCTCTTCCTTGGTCATGCCTTTCTCCTCGAGTTCCTTCACTTCGGCTTTATAGTGCTTGTCGAAAGCCACATAGAAATCACCGATAAGGTGGTCGCCCTTCTTGCCGGTCGATTCCGGAGTAGCGCCGTTGCCCCACTTCTGCCATGCGAGCATGGATTTGCAGATATGGATGCCGCGGTCGTTCACGATATTGGTTTTCACCACCTTGTAGCCATTGGCCTGCATGATGCGCGACAGGCTGTAGCCAAGCAAGTTGTTGCGCACGTGGCCGAGGTGAAGCGGCTTGTTGGTGTTTGGCGACGAATATTCAATCATCACCAGCTCGCTGTTGTCGTCGGCGGTCTTGAAGCCATAGTCTTTTGTTGCGTGGATATGGTCGAGCACTCCGAGCCAGGATTTCGGCTCTACAGTGATGTTAAGGAAGCCCTTTATCACGTTATACTCCTTCACCGCCTCGCAGTTGGCAACGAGATAATCGCCTATCTCCTTGGCTGTTGCGTCGGGTGCTTTGTGCGACGCTTTCAAGAACGGGAATACCACTATTGTAAGGTTGCCTTCAAACTCTTTTTTCGTTGTTTGCGGCACGATGGTTGAAGCCTCTACCTCCAAACCATAGAGCGACTTCAGCGCCTCGGCTGTAGCCGCAGAAATGATGTTATCTATCGACATTTATATGATTATTTTCTAATTATCTTAATTTCAGACTGCAAAGATAGTGCAAGGCGAGAGAAAAACAAAATCAAGCAAGCTTGATTTTGTTTTTCCCTTAGAGTCCCTAGAGTCCCTCAAACTATTTTTTTTTAAATCAAATTCTTTTCTGTAGCTTTGCACACATGAACCAAACAGAGCGCATAATCGGATCGGAGATACTCCGCAAACTTCCCTACGAGCCCAACAGCCAGCAGATGGAAATCATTGCCGCGCTGAGCAAGTTTGTCGCCGACACCGACGACCGCTCGGTCTTTCTGCTCAACGGATATGCCGGAACGGGCAAAACATCGCTCGCAGGAGCGCTTGTCGCAGCATTGCCGGCACTGCGCCGACAGGCTGTGCTGCTGGCGCCTACGGGACGGGCGGCGAAGGTGTTTGCGGCATACTCGCGCCACAGTGCGTTCACCATACACCGCAAAATCTACCAAAGCCGGCGCTACAACCCCGAGGACTCGCATTTCTGCCTTGCCCGCAACAGCCACAAGAACACGCTGTTTATTGTCGACGAAGCGTCGATGATTGCCAACAACGCGTCGGAAGGGGCGGTGTTTGGCACGGGATGCCTGCTCGACGACCTTATCACCTACGTTTACAGCGGCGAGGGATGCCGCCTGATTCTGCTCGGCGACGTGGCTCAGCTACCGCCGGTGGGCTACACCGACAGCCCGGCTCTCGCGCCTGCCACGCTGCAGGGCTACGCCCTTACGGTCTACAGCTTCTCGCTAACCGAGGTGGCGCGACAGCGCAGCTCGTCGGGCATACTGCACAACGCCACGATGATACGCCAGATTATCGCTTCGGGAAAACTGGAGGCGCCGACGCTCGAAATCTCCGGCTTCGACGACGTGGAGGTGGTGAGCGGTGAGTTTCTGTCGGAAAAGGTCGAGGAATGCTACGCGCAGGAGGGAGGCGCGGCTGAGACAATAATCATCACGAGGAGCAACAAGAGGGCGGTGATGTTCAACCAGGGAATACGCGCACGGGTGCTGTATATGGACGCGGAAATAACCACCGGCGATATGCTGCTCGTGGCGAAAAACAACTATTTCTGGGCTGCCGACTACGACGGCATCGACTTCATCGCAAACGGCGATGTGGCGGTGGTGAAACGCATCTCTGAGGTGACGGAGGAATACGGCTTCCGTTTTGCCGACGTGACGCTCGAGTTCCCTGACTACAACAATGCGGAAATCGATGCGAAAATAATCCTCGACGCGCTCTATGCGGAGTCGCCGGCGCTGTCGCGCGAGCAAAACAACAATCTGTACCTGCGTGTGATGGACGACTATGCCCACATCACGCGCAAAAGCGAGAAATACAAACGTCTGAAGCAAGACCCATTCTTCAACGCGCTGCAAGTGAAATTCGCCTATTCTGTGACGTGCCACAAGGCGCAGGGCGGACAGTGGCGCAACGTGTTTGTCGACATGGGATACATCCCCGAAGAGGCATTCTCAAACGTCGACTTCTACCGATGGCTATACACGTCGTTCACCCGAGCCACCGACCACATTTTCCTGATCAACCCGCCTCTCGCCACAAAATAAGCACGCATCGTAGCGGAGCGGTCTCGCCACCCCCATCACCGCCGACATCCGCACTCATCGTCGCGGAGCGACGGCACTCTGCCATAACCCGGTACGCGGAGCGCAGCGCTGCGTGCCGGGACTTGACACGCCACTGCTGTCGGCGTGCCGGAGGTACGCCAC